>Ga0208375_1002718_pt1 | contig 16075 bp, 16 predicted proteins | sample RifOxyD1_FD_184038 | JGI IMG/M metagenome (GOLD analysis project Ga0208375, IMG submission 184038) | Soil microbial communities from Rifle, Colorado - Rifle Oxygen_injection D1 (SPAdes) | ecosystem: Environmental > Terrestrial > Deep subsurface > Rock core/Sediment | place: Rifle, Colorado... | reverse complement strand
AACTAGAAATGACCCCGCTATCAATTTGGTACAAATAAGCCGAGCCACCACCGACCGTCACATTGACACCAGTATTAGACGTATTATTGACCGGCAATCCGCTCAAATTATTATGGACAAAAACAGTTCTTTGGCCGGTAGTTTGATTGTTCGCGGAATTAGTAACGGTGTAGGTAACCGTATAATTACCCAATCTGTCGGTATTAACATTACTATTAACCACCACCGAGCTGGTTAAATTACCGTCAACCAGATCTGAAGCGGTGGCTCCAGCTTCGACATAAGTATCGCCCAAAGGAATCTGTTGTTCAATAACCCCATTCACGACTAGGCTCGGGGCATCCGTATTGGTTTTGATATTTTTATTGTAACTTAAGGATCCGCTGGCACCTGGTGTCGGCAGAATGAGAGAGACATCTTCAGCGACAGAATTTTTAATACTACCAACACTATCTTCCACATAAAAAGCACCAGTGGTTGGATTATTTATGCTCAGATATTCTCTTCGGAAAGACAGGGCGTCGGTTGAACCATAGGTCAAATCATCGGTCCGATCACCAGACTGCACGATATATTGGAAACTCAAGACGCCTGTTCCTGAACCACTAACATAGGTGGCATAACGAGTAGCCCCATTATCCATTCTCAAGGCCAGGGCCGGATAATCATATTGAGCCACAGACCAACGAGGCCTTCTGGTCGGATTATAGGAACGCCAAACATAAGGCGTGACAACAACATTTTGATTAAAGAAAACTTTAATGGTGACTGTATCATCGGCTTTGAGAGTGCCATTTGGTTGAGTAGCAGAAACATTCAAAACCGTCGAGGTGCCCGTCAAGCCAATCGTCAAGAGACTAGGGCTCAAGGCGCTAGCCGTTCCGGGAATAGGCAAGGTTAGATTGACAGGATCGCCCACTCCGTCTCTCATCGTCACCTGAGAGGGATCAATTTGGTTGTGGGTCAAAGAGGTGGTCGAGGCATAATCAAGAGGATTAGCAGTCTGACCCGTGGCCACCGTATAATTAAAAATCAAATTTTGAGTCCCGTCACTGCTCACATCAAAAAGAGCGGTCGTAGTATCATTATCCAGAGCTAAAATCAATTGGGGATAAGCTCTGGTTTCATGACAGCCGGTAGTGCTCGCCACTCCGCAAGAATTCCAAAGATAAGGCATCACCGTCACCGGAGCCGTAAATCTCACCGTGATGGGAATAATTTGTCCGACCTGGTAAATACCACTAGCGAGCGAGGAACTGACCGAGGCCACCGTGGTCCCACTATAAGCAACAGTCACTAGGGGCAGAGTGAGCAAACAACCGGCCAACCAAAAAATATTTTTTAATTTAAACATAATAAATCTTTTATTAATTTTTATTTTAATAACTGTTGTTAAACTAAAATAAGGATGACCAACAGCACAATAAAGCCAACTGCTGAAAAAATCATTCGCGGATATTGTCTTTTAACCTCAATAAAGGAGTTTAGCGCTAGCGCCACCAAAGCAATCAGGAGCAAAGCTTTGTAATAAAGAGAACTAACCAAAAAAAGATTACGTAAATCTAAAGACTTGTATTGCTTCATCAGCGAATACTGCTTAAACAACGACGGCTTCATCACTGGTGGATTAGACCAGCTGATATCGGTGTTAATTTTGTTGCCATTAATATCCGCCACTTCGATTGAAGGCAGAATCAACGGCTCAAAAACCTTGGAAATATTCTCTTTAAAAATTACCATGTCACTAGACCAGCGACCAGCTTCCGCCAAATCAGGTCGTAGCTCCATGGCATAACCACCAAAATGAATTTGGGCTTCGGTCACGTCTTGGCCCAGATAGGCCACAGCTTTAATCAATTTGTCATCACCGGTCGGATTATCTTCCACATAAAGTTTAGTCCGATCTTGATCAACCGAGATATCACTCGAAAACTTTTTGACGCCCAAAACTTTCTTAGTCTGGTTGTCCATGGCTAAAGTTTTGGCCAAAGTTCCTGGAGTGGTCGTTTTAGATCGTATCTCGGCACTAGTTTTTTCTCCCGTCGGCCGGGCAAAGTATTGAGCAATCAAAGTGGTGTCAGTTTTGGCAAAAGCCCCCACGACCATCCCCACCCCGATTTCACTGAAATCGGGGTCAACCATATTTTCGTAATGAGTTTTACTCTTCGTCCAACCATCAACCACTTCCTCGGGAGTAGAAAAGCCCATCGCCAGGTTTTCTCCAGCCACCAGATATTTATAACCAGCCGATTTTAACCAATCATCTACCTCCTTTTTATCAGGCCCCTCATGAGCAAAATACTGCTTCATTAACATATCTTCGGCTTTTCCATCAGCCACGGTATCTAGCGTCTGGCTTTCTTTGAGCGGTGGCACCCCCACCCGAGCTCGAATCTCATTGGTCAGCTGAACAATCTTTTTATTCTGATCGGCAATAATACTCGGCACTAGCAAAGCAGACAAGGGGAACATAAATACTACCAAGACAACAAAAAGCTTAATCGTAATCGAGGTAATAGTGTAAAAGAGAATTCGATAAGGATTGAGAGCTTGAGGCTGATAATCATTGCCCTCATAAGGAATAAATAAATCTTTTAGCTGTCCCGGACCAAAGGGGTTGCGTCCAATCTTGATCTCATCGCCATCCGACAGACCATCATCATCTGTGTCGCATTTCAATGGATTAGTACCAAAAACATTAATTTCTTGATAATCACCAACGCCGTCATTGTCGGTATCCATTTTATTAGGATTAGTCCCTCGAATTTCCTCGAGTGAATCAATTAAACCGTCAATATCAGAATCCTTGATTTCTTTTTTTCTGGGCATATAGATTTTACTTTAAGGCTATAAACCACCGGCCCGATCCACGGGACGGCTAATATTTTTATTATAGCACCTCTCCCACCCAGCTTGTAAACTAAAAAGTGAATAACCCGGCAGTAGAAGTTCTTCGAAACTTCACTGCCGGGCAAGCCCGGTCACCGCATAATGGCATTGTTTTATGCCAAGAAGATCATCCTTTAATTTAATTTTTTGTTATCTATATATTTAAAAAAAGAATACCCAACAAAAAAACTCTTGGCGATGCCATTATCTGGTGCCGGGCAAGCCCGGTCACCGCATAAAAGCTATAAAAATGTTTTAGCCTAAGGTCTAATAAGCTGGATTTGTCTGGCCTCAAACGTCCGATTCATCTCGCTAGAGACACCAGTCAAGGTCGTACTAGAACCGACAATCCTGACAAAAGAACCAATTTTTGACACCTGACCGCCTACCCATTCAATATCATCACCAAAAACTATCCATTGCAGGCCTCTAGGATCTCGAACTAGAAGATTATTACTATCGGCCACGGCCACAATCTCACCCACCATCACTCCCCGTTCGGGTCGAGACCAAAAATCGGCATTGGTCGAATTTAAAATATCATAATAGGGAATAAAGCGGGCCGAATTATTTTCTAACCAATCTCCACCGCCAATAAAGAAGATCGTCGTCCCCATAAAAAGACTGGCTGACAAGCTCAACCCCAGCACCCGCCAGACGCTGAGACGATAACCAGCTCGAGTTAGGTAAATTTGTTTTTTAGCCAACCAGGCAAAAAGAAACAATCCCCCCAGCCAAAATAGGGGGATACCGGAGAAAATATCACTAACTTTGAGATCCATAATTTGTCGATACAGGTGCCAGTCATTTTTCGCTAATGACGAGATGGCCGCAGCTAAAACGAGACCGCCTAAGATGATCGACAAAACAAAAGTCCCCCACCACAGCCAGTCAATCAACATAAAACGCCAACGGGCTTTTGGTTGGAAGTCGCCACTCTTTATTTTATTTAGAACTTCTACTTTGATTTCTTTGTCTTCCATAATTTTATTTGTCTGCTTAAGTTTCTTTTTATTTATCCTCCTAAATTTTGGCAGATTATTTGTTTTATTCTTGCTCAATCAACCTTTCTTGGTCTATTAAATTTTTTAATTTCTTTTTTGCTCGATTGATTAAGGTGGCGACAGTCCCAATTGGTTTTTTCATAATGTCAGAAATCTCCTGATAATCCTTGTCTTCCAAATAACGGAGAATGAGAATCGCCCGATAATCTCCCTCCAACCGATCAATCAATTTTCTAATCTTGACCCCCAGCTCACGACGATTGGCCTCAGCCTCAAGATCCAAATCATCGGCCACCGATAGCCAAAAAGCGTCATCAGGATCAATCGCCGTCGAAGGACGAACTTGGCTTTTCCGCCAATGGTCAATCACTTGATTATGGGCCACGCGATAAATCCAAGAAGAAAATTTTAAGCTGTGATCAAAATCGTTTAAGTTAAGATAGATTTTAATAAAAATATCTTGGAGGACATCTTTGGCTTCTTCTTCATCTAAACGAGTCAAACGACGAATATAGCGCGACAGTGGTTCGCTGTAACGATCAATGATCAAGCCAAAAGACTCCTGGTCAGCCAGAGCGATCTGGACCAATTCTTCGTCGCTACGATTGTCCTGGGCTCTTGTTTTTGGCTCAAACATATTTTTGTTGGCACCAAATCTGTTTTATTTTAAGACCGCCCACTGGTGGGGATCACTTTCGCCATCAATTTTAAACAAAATTACCCCTCGCAAACCATTTTGCCTGGCCAAAGCCACTTTATCAGCAATCGCCTCCGAATCAGAAAAGGAAACATACCGAGTTTGGCCATTTTTTTGATAGCTAAAACCCAATTCGCCGGCTGAGTTACGCGTCGGGGTACTGCCGGTGCTAGTCGCCAGGCCGATCATGGTGGCATAGTTTATGGCACGCAGTTTTTTATAAGTATGGGTCGAACCCTTATCGGTCACCGCGTATTCATAGCCATAGTTAGCCACCCCTAAAACCAGTTTTTTAGCCGGAATTTCTTTTTTAGCGACAGTGATAATTTTAGTCACCCAAGCCGGATCAGCCACCGGGGCATAATAATTATTCTGACCCTTAGTCTCGTTTAAACGCAAATCGATGACCATTTGATCATAAGCCATTAATCGGACTTCGTCACAATACTTAGCCAACACCGCATAATCGTTAGCAACACGTAAATTCGCAGGGATAATATTGAAACGGGAGTCATCGGGTGTCCGGGGTTCGATCGTGCAAGTTAATAATTTTTTATTGGCATGAAGTTTGACTGACAATTCACTGATAAATTTGGAAAAATAAGTTTTTGTTTCTGCTAATTTTGTCTCGTAATCAATATCGATGCCATCAAAATTATTGACTTTAACCACAGTGACAATGCTGTTGATATGGGCTTGACGTTTTTTGACCGAATATAAAACCGTGTGCATGGCCGGACCGTTGGTCCATAAAATCGATGGGATGATTTTTATTTTTTGACTGCGAGCCGTTGTTAAAAGGCTGGGCCAGGGATCTTTGGCTAATTTCATCGGATCGGTCAAAGTCCCATCAGCTCTGACTTCATAAGAAAAAGGACTGACCGTCTTGATCTGGCTGAGATGAGCGACGGCTTCCGGCATGGCTAAAGTCTTTTTCCAATAAGGCACCCAAGCTGAAAAAACCAGATCGGTCGTCAACGCCGAAGCCCCTAGCGGGAATAAAACCGCCAGTAACAACAAAACTAAACTTATTTTTTGCCAGATAGAATTTTTCATCTGGGTGAATTATAACACAAAAAGGGCCTGTCTATTAGATACGTTTTTGACGACGGATTTTTTTCTTGGCCAGAGATTTTATTTGAGTTTGGAGGTATTTATTAACGATTTCTACCGTTCGCTGTAAATCCAATAAAACCGGTAAGCTGTCTGCTCGCGATAAATTTTTAATTTCCGCCATCATATCAATATGATCGAGAACATCTTGGCGTAAACTATTCGTCGTGACCAGTAGTCTTTCTTGATCTAATTCGGCCAAATCTTTTTTATCTCTTTTCCACAGATGGAGAAGAAAAGTAATTAAGAAAATCAATAATAAAATAGCCACGGTTAATCGTAAAATAAAATATGATTCGGCAGAAGCATACAAGTTAAAAAACCACTGCGAAGAAAAGATTTTGGTTACTCTCAATTTGATCGGATTAGAGGGCTGACTGCGCAGACTACCATCTAGGACTTCGGCCCAGATTTTTATTTCACCTTGGTCTGACAATTTTCCACTCCAATTAAAACGGCCGGCCGGATCAGTCGGGACGATAAAAGTTTTTTCCTCCTCGCTAGCCGAGAGATGGATAACTACTTGTTTGGACGGATAGAGCGTCTGACCACCGATGACAAAGGGACGACCGCGATAAACAGTTAGCGGATAAAAATCGACATAAGGAGCCTGCAAATGGGGCACAAAGACTGAGCTAGTCGCTTGTTCTAAATATCCCTCCGTGTCAGCCACCGACACGGTCAATAAACGGTCACCAGAATTTAAATCGAGCCAAAAGGAAGTCGAGGAAGCTGGGGTGAGTCGAATCGGACCATTACGATCGACCACCAAACTAATTGTCTCCAGCTTAGTTTTTTTATTTTTGGTCGAAATTTTGAGATTAACCTGACTTTTTTCCAAATCAAAGCTAGCGAGCAATTTCAAACCGATAGCATTTTTAGCCTCAGGCGTGACTGGAAAATAATTGGTGACGGCTGAAGTCTTGATCGGTAGCAAAAAAACCGCGAGCATTATTACGCTTAAAATGAAAAAATATTTTTTCATCAATATTTTTTTAGAAGCCAACATCTTAGTCTTAATTATAGACTAGTTGTTAGTAAATGAAAATAGTTTTTATGGCAAAAACTTATAAATACTTCTGTCTACGTAAAATCTCACGGTCGTGAGATTTTACGTCAAACATAATTCAGCGAAGTCCGACTTCGCTGAAATGTTAGTTTCCTAAACCTAAATCTTTCAAAAAATTTTCTAGTTCCCAGCCGGTCAACATCCACACTTGTCCCGACTTCAGTTTGCCACCTTTGATATTCATAATCCTAGTGCGAACCAATTTTTCGACAGTGAGGTGGGCTTCTGACAACATTCGTCGAATCTGATGATTTTTGCCACTGGTTAAAGTGATGGCTAAAGTATGGTGATCAATAATCTCCACATTTTTAGCGATCAATTTTTCTCCACTTTCTACCACGCCCGCTTCCAGTATTCTTTTTATCACGGGCAAGACTCGCTCGCGGACATTCACCACGTATTCTTTTTCGTGTTCAAAGCGTGGATGGAGCAGTCTCTCGGTCACTCGCCCATCATTGGTTAAAATCATCAGACCCTCGGAATCCTTGTCCAGACGCCCCACTGGAAAGACCCCGGGATATTTGGCGTCGAGATTGATAGCTTTTTCTCCCTCGGTCGAAGCATGCGTGGCGATCCCTCGCGGTTTATAGTAGGCCAAATACACCAACGCCTTCACTGGCCGGCTTTTATTGGCCATCACTTCCACCTTGTCCCCCGCTTCTATTTTCTGGCCAATCACAGCGCGTTTGCCATTAACCTTGACCAAGCCAGCCTTAATCAAATCATCAGCCGCTCGTCTCGTGGCAACGGCTTTTAGCTCTAGGTAGCGATTGATGCGGATTGGGTATTCAATATTGTCAGTCATAAGGTTATCCTACCTTAAAAAGGAGCTTGAACCAATGCCTAACAAATCTCAACTCCTTTTCCCTCCTAAGTCCCTTTATCTTTTTTCTTCCACTCAGTCATTTGGCATAAAATTTTCTCCATATGATCGGCCGGCCGGATAAATCGAGCGTTGATTTTGGGAAAAATAGACTGATGCGGATAATCATCAAGTTTTTGGACGATATGGTCTAGGTCATTGGTCTCAGTGATCCAGTTAACACCCATTTTTTTTAAGTTAAAAGGTTTGGAAAAACTCCGCAAGCTCTTACGACAAGTGTTGTCGTCGGTATATTCGTTGAAATAAGACAATACCAACTCGCGCAATGTTCGATAAACCGGGTCACGAAAACGTAAGACGGCGTGATTGGTTTTACTGATTGCCCCCCAATACCCATTTCTTTTGTATAAAGTGATGACATGATCTTCGTCGCCAGGCGCTTTCAAATCCAAGATGAGCGGTTCCTCACCATTAATCCACAGAGCTGTGGCCGCCACCAGCGCCCCCTCAAAACAGTGCATCTTTTTCTTTTTAATCACCTGTCGAGGTGACATGTAAGTCTCTCCAGTCTTCTCCATGTTTCGGGGAAAGGTGTCTAAAAAATTTTGAATTTTAATCGGCGTCGTCAATGGCTTGAAAATCGCCCATTCCTCTTTTGTTAATCCAAGATGTAGTTTTTTTGCGTCTTTCATTTTTCTCATTTTACTCCGCTTGGTAAAACTTGTCGAAGGCAGAGCCTAAAATGATCAATTTACAATTTACAATAAATTTACAATTTTCCAAAATTCAAACACAAAAAATCAATTAAAAGAATTTGATCATTGATAATTCAATGAAAATTGATAATTGGTAATTGAAAATTATTTAGTCTATCCCCAGCCTAAATTAGCTCTATATTCCATATTAGGTTAGAATACTTCCGATATGAAAACTAAAAAAAGTAGGTCCAAATACCAACCTGGTAATTTTAAATTAAAGGTTAAACGAGCCACTCCTGGCGCCGGACTTGGTCTCTACGCTGACCAAGATCTTCCCAAGGGGGTATGCATTATAGAATACTTTGGCCGGACCCTCTCGCTCGCCGAAGAATATACCAGTCGTAGTAAATACTTGTTTGAAATTAATTCCAAAAAAACGATAGACGGTGGCACCCGAGCCAACATCGCCCGCTATATCAACCATTCTTGTCGACCCAATGCCGAAGTCGAGATCATCAAAGGCCGAGTTTTCATTATGGCCAAAAGAAAAATAAAGACCGGCGAAGAAATCGCCTACGACTACGGCCGGGAATATTGGAACGAACATATCAAACCGCTCGGCTGTCGCTGTGTGAAGTGTAGCGAGAAAAAATAACAATTGATTTCCAAAACTTTTTACTCGGCACACCTTTTTAAGGGTCCGGATTTCCCTGGCCCAATGGAATAAATTTGTTCAAAAACTTTCTTAATTTCAAAACCCAGATTTACCCGTCTAACTTTTTTAATTTCTAAACCCAGACCCTCGCCCTTTAAACTTTCCCTTATTTTCTAAACCCAGACCCAAGCCCAACCATTTAAAAATCAAAAAAGTTATTCGGGCCCAGCCCAACCATTTTGAAATTAAGAAAGTTTTTTTGACAAATTTTGTTTCCCTTAAAAAGGTGTGCCTTCGACAAGTTTTGGAATTAAAAGACAAAAGTGTAAAATGAGACGGATGATCCAAAAAATCTCACAAGCTTGGACTTTAATCATCCTGGCCAATGTCATACCGGTTGTTATTTGGGTCTTGATGATCCCCCTGGCTTCTCGTTGGAGTGATAGTTTCCAAATTTTTACCAACCTCGGTCGTCTGACGGCGATTGTTGGCTATACCTTAATGGCCACGACCATTATCCTGGCCACCCGCTTACCCCTGATTGAAAAACAATTATTGGGACTTAATCGCGTTTTGATCAACCATCATCGTCTCGGAGCCATCTCTTTCATTTTATTGCTGGCTCATCCGCTTTTTTTAACAGGGCGTTTTCTATCTTCTTCCACCCGCAGTGCCGCCCTGTTTCTCCTACCCAGTCTGGCTCTCTGGCCCCAATTTCTGGGCACCGTCTCTCTCGCCCTTATGATGGCTCTACTAATTATTACTTTCTATCTGGCTTGGCGTTATCAAATCTGGAAATTCTCTCATCGCTTTTTGGTCGTCGCTTTTTGGTCGGCTTCCTCCATACCGCTTTTATTACCAGCGATGTTTCGAGCAACTTGGCTCTGCGAACGTATCTACTAACTTTTGGTGGTTTAGCTCTGATCGCTTATGGCTATCGCCTACTAGTAGAATTCGGGCACTTCGGTCAACATCAATTTACCGTCTCAAACAAGCGCTCGCTCGGAGCGAACACCATTGAAATAAGTTTGGTCCCACAACAAAAAAATCTTCGCTACCGAGCCGGACAATTTGCTTTTCTGTCTTTTTTTCAGTCAGAAATCAGCAGAGAACCGCATCCCTTTTCTTTCGTTTCAGATCCGACAGAAGAAGACTTAAAATTTGCCATTAAAAATCTTGGCGATTTCACCGCCACTCTCGACCGCTTAGAAGCCGGGACTAAAGTCGCCATCGAAGGACCCTACGGCGCTTTCGGTCAAGGCCCCCTCGCTGGCCAGAGAGAAATCTGGATTGCGGGCGGTGTCGGTATTACTCCCTTTATTAGTTTGGCTAAAGATTTAAAAAACAACAACCGCCAGGCAGATTTGTTTTTATCTTTCAAAAACCAAGTCGAGGCTATCTATCTACCAGAGCTTCAATCTATTGCTGACAATAACCCTCGACTAAAAATCTTTCCTTTTTATTCTGACACGATGGGTTTTCTGTCGGCGGATTATATTGAAAAAAATTCTGGCCCGGTCGAGAATCGATCCATCTATATCTGCGGTCCTGTTGGCATGATGAAAAATTTAAAGTCTCAATTCGTATTAAAAGGGGCAGATATTAATAACGTTCACACTGAAGAATTTAGCTTACAGTAAACTATGAAAAATTACGTTTCGATTTCTTTATTTATTTTTTGGGCTGTGGTTGTGGCGGTCATGACGGCCGGTTTAGTTTTCTCTGATCAAAATAAAACTCCTACGCAAATTACCGGCGATCAAATCGCCACGTCACCTTCCAATTCTTCCGCCAACTCTAATCAAAAAACTACTCTGACGATGACGGAGGTCGCTAAACACAACCGAGCCACTGATTGCTGGCAAGTTATCAATAATAATGTCTACAACTTTACTTCCTTCCTCAGTCAACATTCAGCTGGGGCCGACGCCATGATTCCCTATTGTGGCCAGGACAGCACTATCGCTTACAACACCCAAGGCGGTCGTGGCCAGGATCATTCCGCTCAGGCCAGAAGTCTGCTCGCTAGCTACCTCATCGGCCCCCTAGGCCAAACAGTCACCGCCAGAGAGATAACACCAATCCCCGCTCCGACCAACAACAACCAAACTGTTCGCGAGAACAAACGAGAGCAAGAGGACGATTAATCTTTCGATCAAAAACCCCCGGAATTTGGCTTTACCCTATAGAGTAGTTTAAAAAACTCGATCATATCCTGTCGATTTTTTAAACTTAAAATAAACATCACTTCGGTTAAAAACCGAAGTGATGTTTATTTTATACTCGATAGGGCAAGCTTACGACAAATGCTTGGAAACCAACTTGGTCATTTCAAACATGTTGACCACTTCTTTGCCATCAAAGACTTTCTTCAAATTGGCATCAGCCACGATGTTGCGCTTATTCTTTGGGTCCTGCAAATCATGTTTCTTGATGTAAACCCAGAGAGCCTTGACTACTTCAGACCGAGGCATTGGGCCATTACCCACGACCGCGGCTAGATCACTACTGATCTTCATTGGCTTCATAAAAGCAGAATTTTCTTTTGCCATAAATTTATTTTCTTATTATTTCTAAATTTTATCCTGCCAGATTTTTTTGGCGAGGATGGGCTAAATAATTAATAACCAGCTCATTATAGCATAACCAGGAAAAATACCCAAGTTTTCCCCAGGGAGACAAACTCATTACAAAAAATAATCGCCCCCTACCGTCTGGTAGGGGGCGAGACAAAACTCTTGCCACTTAGAATCATTCGTCATGAATCGGGATGGCCTCGTTGATGTTAGAAAGATCAGAGACAATCACGACATCATTTGAAGCCATGGCCATTTCCATCGGCGAGACTACTCGCTCGACCTTCCCGGGCATAACCCAAAAACCGGTTCGATCGGCGCCAGTGTCGGCACAATCCCAACGAAGACAGCCCACCATCTGCGGTCGAGGCTTTTCTTTGTAAATCGCCGCCCCTTCGGGAAGCCTAAAGTCGGGATCCCTAGGAGTATAGAGGGTGACGGGGTCACCTGGCGCGATTAGCTTTTCGCACCAAGCACAAACGATCATCGCTTCTTTGAAACATTCGGAGCAGTAGTCATCACCCTTAGCTCGGATGTGGAACCACCAAGAATCCCCATCCGGGCTGGTGACAAAGGTCTTCTTTTTGGTAACGTGACCACAACCCCACTTGAAGTTCTGGCCAAATACCTCATACAGAAAACCAATTAACGAATACCAACTCCGCCTAATCTTGTTCATACTGCTTCTCCTCTATGCAATAAGCGCCCCAAAGTTTAGTTGTGAACAACAATATTCCATCGTCACCATAACACAAAATCCTCGAGGCGCAACTGTGCCTCGAGAATTTTGTTACAACTTTAATTCAAGAAAGTCAAAGCCTTGCCCATCTTCCCCGCCCGGCCAGTTCGGCCGATGCGGTGGACATAATCTTCGTAGGAGTCAGGTAGATCATAATTGATGACATGGCTAACGGCTGGAATATCCAGTCCTCGAGCGGCGACATCAGTGGCCACTAGAACATTGACCTGATTACTCTTGAAAGATTGCAGAGCCCGCTGACGCTTGCTCTGATTTTTATCACCATGAATCGACTCCGCTTTAAAACCCCGAGCCACTAGAGTTTGAGACAATTTCTCAACACCGTGTTTAGTCCGACCGAAAATTAACACTTTATTAAATTCATTTTTTGACAACAACTGATGAAGAACATCGATTTTTTCCTGACCACGTTCGACGCGAATCACATCTTGGTCGACATTTTTCGCCGTATCACCAGTCTTGACCGAAACGCTGATCGGATCACGTAAAAATTCCTTGATCAGATTATTAATTTCGCTAGTGGTCGTGGCCGAGAAAAACAATGTCTGACGCTCCGAGGCCATTCGCGACATAATGTAACGCATATCGGCGATAAAGCCCATATCGAGCATCCGATCCGCTTCGTCGAGGACAATCGTGCCAAACCGGGCCGGGTTGATGGCACCTCTCTCGATCAAATCTTTCAAGCGACCGGGAGTGCCAATGACAAAATTGTGACTACGACGCAGATTGCTAATTTGCTGACCGATAAAAGCTCCACCAACGCAACAGACGGAAAACATCCGTAAATCACCGCGGAACTGGATAAATTCTTCGTTAATTTGTTGAGCCAATTCACGGGTCGGCACAATCACTAAAATATTTTCGTTATTGTTGTTGAGCACCTTGTGGAGCAAGGGTAAGAGAAAAGCCGCCGTCTTACCAGTGCCAGTATTGGCAATACCGACCACGTCCGCTCCATTTAAAATATGAGGAATAGTCTGGTCTTGAATGGGAGTCGGGTTGAGATAACCGCGAGCAGAGACATTTTTCTTAATTCGATTATCCAAATTAAAATCACCGAAAGCATTTTTCGATTGATAGGGTTCGGCTTCCGCCACTGGCTCGGCCTTGCAAATAAAGCGGGAGGGATCAATATACTTGCCCTTGAATCCGCCGGTATTTCTTTTGACGGAAAACTTGCTCCGGCTAAAAGCCGGCTTACCAAAGCGGCTCTTACTGCTCCAAGCTACAGTCTTGGAACTTCTATTACCTTTAAACATTTTTTTATTAGCGCAAAAAACCTCTTCTGCGTCTTCTAGTCTTTAAATAGGTGTAAGGACGACTAGGTCTCCGAGTTTCCAGTCAAGACTGCCAGAATGAGGCTTATGATAGGTTTTTGAGCGATTTTGAGATTAGGCCCAAAGCGAAACTACTGAGATATAACTTACTTCTTAAGTATATTACAGTTTGAATATTTTGTCAACCCGTGAGCCTGCGAACGGAGCAGTCGTCGCATGACGGCAACCCGGAAGTAGATTTTGGTCTCGCTCTGTGAGCGTCCGTCCAAAGGCGGACAAGACCAAAATTCACTTCCGGGTCAATGGTAGTAACAATTTGGACCTGTTTTTTAGGTCTTTTTCACCTCCCGATGGTACCGATATTCGTGCCAAGTTAGAGCGATAAAACCAATATCAAAAATGGTCACTGCCACTAAGATCGGTGAATGAAAAACACTAATGCGATAGATTTGATAGAGGACGAAAGTCGACATTGCTCCGATAGCTACAAAATACGACCAGTGACGATCGCGATACAACTGGATCGCTAAAAATATATTGAGTACCCCATGGAAAAGGATATAGAGAGCAATAAAAGTTTTAGTGCCACTCGATAAATACGGTGAAAAATGAGAAAAAAAGTTGATGATTTTATCAGGGGGGTCTTCCAACAATTCACCGTAAATAAAAGTCAAAAACCAGCAGTTCAAGGTCCCATGGCTCAACAACAAAAATAACAGCCCAGTGGCTATTTCCCAAACACCATTAAGGCCTTTGACGAATACCCCTACTTCAAACAACCGGTGCCAATATTTTTGAAGGTTTTCCTTTGTCATTTTGACTCCTATTCTAACACTAAACCACTGGGAATTACTTACTTGCCTAAATCGAGAGTTTGGTCAATTCTAATTTTAGCCACAAATTCCGGCACGTGACTGACCAAAATCATCGCCCCCTCATACTTATTTAAAGCCTCAGCAATAATCGGTAAATGACGGAAGTTAATATGATTGGTCGGTTCATCGAGAATCAATAGGCCTGGTTTTTGCAGGACGAGACGAGCAAAAGCGACCAAACCTTTTTGGCCCTCGGACAAATTGCCGATTTTAGCATGAATTAACTCACTCGAGATGAGAAAAGTGGCCGCTGTCGCCCGCAATTTTTCTTCGATTTGTTCCGTCATCACCAAGGCCAGTGATTGATGAACCGTATCCTCAAAATTGAGAGTCGAAAAATCTTGGCGGTAATAGCCAACTTTTATCCCCGGCGCGATGACGCTGCCTTCCGCTTGACCAGAGGCAATCGCTTCCAGCAAAGTACTCTTGCCGATACCATTGGGTCCGGATAACAAGAGATGCTGATTTTTCTTTAACGAAATTTTGGTTTTTTTAGTGATTGGCTGGTGGTCTTTGATCACTGAATAGGCCGAAATATGTAAAATTTCTCCCGCTAAATCAGGCTGAGCCGGAATGGTAAAATGTTTGATGGTTTTATCCTCCCGTCGAATATCCGTCTTGTCCTCCTCCATTTCATCGGCCAGATCGCGCATTCTTTTAGCTAAAATACGCATTTTGCCACCCTTGTTGGCGAAGAAATTGGCTTTATCTTTTTTCTCTTGAATCGTTTTTGACAACTGAGCGTTTCTCATATTATCCTTTTCAATCTTGGCGGTAATTTGCTTAACCACATCGAAATAGTTGCCAGCGTATTGTTCCACCTGGCGAGTATAAACATCTAAATATAAAATGCCGTCTGAAAAAGAATTAAGAAAATCCGCATCGTGAGAAATGACAATACAGGTTTTCTTATACTCCTGGAGAAAAGTGGTCAGATGAGCAATCCCTGCCTTATCCAGATTATTGGTCGGCTCATCGAGCAAAAGCAGGTCGGGGTCTTGGATCAGAGCCGAAGCCAGAAGGAGCCGGGCCTGTTGGCCACCGGAAAAAGATTTGACGATACGGTCATGAGGCGCGTTGAGGTTGACCGTTTCCAAAACAGTATCTATTTTCGGATCAATATCGTAAACTTTATGATTAAAACATTTTTGGAAAAATTCTCGCACCGTCAGCTCGAGCTGATCACGTGGGATGACTTGCCGAGCAGTGGCCACCGTGATTTTTTCTGAGACATTGATCTGACCATCATCAGGTTTGAGAGCGCCAGTCAAAAGCTGAAAGATGGTGCTTTTACCCGCCCCGTTTTGCCCCATCAAGGTAATTTTAGTTCCTCGGCGGACCGAAAAATCCGCCTCGATTAAAATCGGATGGTTGTGGCCATAACCAAAGGTCACTTTGTCAAATTTGATAATTGTTTCGTCGTTAGCCATTTATTTGAAAACAAAAACGCCCAAACTGTGGGCGATATTGAGATATTACTATTGTAACACAAGTTTCAGAAAAGGGATAGGTTAACTCCGATGTTCATGTAAGGCTTTAAGTTTTTTCAATCCACGATGAATTTTCACCGCTAAAGAATTTTTTGATTGACCGGTAAGGAGAGACATCTCTTCGAGGGATAACTCTTGGATAAAAC
>Ga0208375_1002715_pt1 | contig 16088 bp, 13 predicted proteins | sample RifOxyD1_FD_184038 | JGI IMG/M metagenome (GOLD analysis project Ga0208375, IMG submission 184038) | Soil microbial communities from Rifle, Colorado - Rifle Oxygen_injection D1 (SPAdes) | ecosystem: Environmental > Terrestrial > Deep subsurface > Rock core/Sediment | place: Rifle, Colorado... | reverse complement strand
GAGCTTATGCGTCCGGCAACATCCAGAGGCGTTTCATCAATTGTGATATCTACTTTTACCAGTCTGATTTGAGAAATATTTACGGGTAAAGCCATCGGTGATCCCGCGCCGCTGTAGTCTTTGTCAAAATAAGCGAAAATAGTAGTGCTTGCGGCCGGTAAAATGACATTATGAATCGTTTCGCTTATTGTTTCGCTTACGGGATCATATCCAGCGGGAACGCCGCTTGGTTTTATTACGCCTTTTTTAAAAATTCCGTTATCAAAAAAATAACGTATTTTATCGAATTGGCCGTCTCCGTCAATATCGGTATAAAAAGAAAAGGAGCTGGTTGCGGCCTGTCCAATCATGAAGCTGCCGTCTTCTGCCGGCCCTATAGATCTGATTTCCGAAATTAAAATGCCAAAAGTCAAATTAATCTCCTGCTGGGCGCTTAGGTTTCGCCCCAAATTAACGCTAAAATCGGAAACGTCAAGAGCAAAAAAAGTAACCGCCAAAGTGATCGCGGCGAGGATGCCGACTGCCACCATAATTTCTATCAATGTCATGCCCGAGTTTAAATTTTTAATTTTGGTTATCACGGTTGCAGTGTAACTCTTAATTCCCGCCAATTATCGGAAACGGAGACATTGGCATCGCTGAAATTTTGATATCCGGATTTTTGTATCGTCAAAGAATACGTGCCCGACGCAAGCCCGCTGAAGAAGGCCTGCCCAGAGATGACGCATGAAGAACGAAAATTAAAGCTTATATCTTCAAGCGCGGGGGTAAAATTTTCATTTTCTGTTTTAAAAAAAACTTTATACCGCAAGTAGCGATTATTGTTATGGATAAAATTAATCGGCGCAGCGCTTACGGTATAATATGTGCCCTGCGTGCCGTCGGGACCCAAAAAATTCCAGGTAGCGTTGTCATTGTTAGTCGCAATCTGAATTTTAAGGCTATCCGGCCCGGTTTGCGGCGGCTGAATCAAAGGATTAAAATCAAGATTGAAAAACATCGTATTCGTCGCTCCAAAATCAACGGTTGACGACACGAGCCATTCGGTGGATGTGGCGTATCGGCCGCCCTGATTTTTCAACTTTAATTCACCGATTGGATTGGCATCTTCAATATTTCCGCTTTGACTGTCGTAGCTGGCCCCTGACCAATCAGTCGCGGTAAAAACTTTTGTACCGGAAATTTGAGTTTTATTAAAACCGGTTTTTGATAAACTGACGCTTGCGTCGTTAATGGACGCGCCGCTGGCATCAAGGACGGAAATTAAAAGTGAAAGCGGCGTTTTTGTTTCCATGAGCCATTTTAATTGATAAGAACCGCCAGGATTGACCACCATCGGCGCGAGGGGCGCCATTCCGCCTATTTCATAAGCGGTGTCAAGATTTTGAAAATTATAAGTGTCCCATTCAAGATTATTTATAGATTTATCACCCTGGGAGTCGGTAACGGAAGTTACCGAATACTTAAGTACGTCGGGACTTGAACCGATTAGTTTTGCTCCGGTCTGCTTAAAATCAATATCACCGACCGGCCGGCAAAACATATCCTGGGTTTTGAAATTAAAAGCGCTTACTATATCAACGGCAAAACTGATTTGAGTTACCTGCAAGGCCGCCACGGTCGCGTGAGGTTTTAGCGGATTTGGATTCTGAATATCTCCAATAGGATAGGTTTTATCCTGGGAATAGCCGTTTTTGGAAACCGTAACGGCATAAGACAGGGTGCTGGTCGCGATATCAACGAATTGCAGTCGGCCATTGATATCGGTAATATCATTAATATTAATAGGCGGATTGACACTTGAATTGGCAACAGAAACATTAGCTTTACTTACGGGAACGCCGAAAGCGTCGAAAACATTAATAAATAACGCGCCATTATTAGTGGTAAATTCGAGATTTTTTGGCGATATGGTGGTAGTGACGGCAAGTGTTGAAAAACGAGAACAAGATGGACAGCTTATTTCAAATTCTACGAGCTTATAATCGGCCGGAGCCGTGTCATTGGGCGCGCCGCCGATTACGCCGTCAAAGGAATCGTCAATATTCCTCGTTGTGGTTTTAACTAAAAAGGGCGTCCCGCCATAAATTATAGTTCTTTCGGGCTCGATCAGGCCCGATGGCGATCCGCCGACGGTTCCCACATCCTCATAGCGCATATTTCTTACAATTTCCAATTCAGTATCTAAAACTTCCAAAGCCGCCGAGTTAAGCTGAAAGGCGGTAATAATATCAAAAACATTAAAAAAAGCGGCCAAAATGCTCACCGAGATAATGGCAAAAACTCCTATCGTTACAATAGTTTCAATTAGGGTGAAACCCTTTGTTTTGAAAATTTTCAATCTAACGACCAAGGGTTTGTGTTACTTGATAAATAGGCGTAATAATCGATAACGCTACGAAAGCGACTATGACGCCCATAATCAATAAAAGCAGAGGTTCAAGAATGCTTGACAATGTTTTGGTTTTTTCATCCAGATCGCTTTCATAAAATTCCGCGAGATAAATAAGAGACTTGTCCAAATTGCCTGTATTCTCTCCCACTCTTATCATCTGAATAAAAATGGGTGGAAAATATCGGGCTTTGTTGATTAAATTCACCGACATAGATTCGCCATTACTGACTCTGTCGGCTATGCGGTTTAATTCTTCGCGATAAATTGGATTCACTAGGGTATCCGCGGTTATTTTTAACGCTTCCACAATTTTAATGCCTCCTCTTAAAAGCGTGCCTAATGTCATTGAAAGATTAACGACGTTGGCGCTTTTTATCATATTTGCAAGAAACGGTATTTTAAGAAGAAAATAATTGAAGTAAAAACGCACAATCTTTATTCTTAATAAAAACCAAAGGCCAAAAATTAAAATAATGGCGCCTAATGCAACCAACAAATAGTAATTTAATAAAAATTCCGATGCCGCGATCATTGATCGGGTAAGCAAAGGAAGCGGAACATTCAAACTCCTGAAAATCGGAAGAATTTTAGGAAAAACAATAAAAGTAAGAACGCCCGTGATTCCAAAAGTGGTTATAAGAATTATTATAGGATATATCAGCGCAGACCGAATCTTCCTTCGTAATTCTTTTTTCTTTTTCAGCTCTTCCGCCAAATAAAGCAGGTTTTCTGAAAAAGTGCCGCTTGCTTCTCCCACCCGCACTATATTAATAAAAAGATCGCCGAAAATATCTCGGTACTGTTCAAGGCTTATGGAAAGAAATTGCCCTTCGCTTATGCCCGCAATCACATTCTTTAAAATCCTCCCGAATCGTTTGGAGGTAGTCTGCTCGCGCAGCATTTCGAGGCTGGTTAAAAGATCCATGCCGGAATTCGACATGATGGAAAGATGGCGCGCGAATATGATTTTTTCATCAACAGAAAGACCGCCGAAAATCGGCAAGCGATCCCAAAATGAAGATTTGCGATTCAGTCGCGTAGCTGATTCAACTTTTTCTCCATTATTCATGGATTACTCTTAATATCTCCTCGATCGTAGTGACTCCTTCGAGGGCTTTTTGGAAACCATGTTCAAGCATTGTGGTCATGCCGTTTTTTTTGGCAATGTTTTCAATTTCGTCCTTGTTGGCATGACGCATAATAGCTTCTCTAATTTCGCTATCCACTTCTAAAATTTCATAAATACCCACTCTGCCAAAATAACCGCTACCCTCGCAATATTTGCATCCTTTGCCGTAAAAAAAATCGTGATGATCGCTTAAAATTTCTTTGGGCAGAGATTCTTTTAAACTTCCGAATTCTATTTCGGTAATTTTCTTTGGAGTCTTGCATTCAGAACAAATTTTTCTTACAAGACGCTGACCTATGGCGACATTAATAGTAGAAGCTATTAAGAATGGCTCAACTTTCATGTCCAAAAGACGCGGCAAAGTAGTGGCGGCATCATTAGTATGAAGTGTTGATAATAAGAGGTGGCCGGTTAATGCCGCGTTTACCGCGATACCGGCCGTTTCTTCATCGCGAATCTCACCTACCATAATTATATTAGGATCCTGCCTCAAAATAGAACGCAAGCCATCGGCAAAAGTAAGACCGGTTCGAGGATTAATTTGAATCTGGTCAACGCCTTCCAAAGAGTATTCTATCGGATCTTCAATTGTGATAACGGAAACTTGGCGATTATTCAGATGTTTAAGAATGGTATAAAGAAGCGTGGTTTTGCCGGAGCCGGTAGGGCCGGTGGAAAGAATCATCCCATAGGGTTTGTTGATAGCTTTTTTGATTTTCTCCAAATCGCCGGGTGAAAATCCGAGGTCATCAAGCGTAAAAAATTCAGTCTGCTCGACCAAAAGCCGCATTACGGAATTTTCGCCATAGTAGGTGGGAGCGATTGAGACCCTGATGTCAATATCAATTTTTGGAGTTTTGATCTTGGCCTTAAATCGGCCGTCTTGCGCCGCTTGGTGCTCATCGGTGCGAAGACCGGAAAGCACTTTAATGCGCGTGATAATTTCTGAATGAATAGTCTTGGATAAAACAAAATGATCATGAAGGATACCGTCTATCCTCAATCTTATGACTAATTTATCTTCCGACGGGTCTATGTGCACATCGGAAGCTCTTGAGTTGTAAGCGTGACTGATAATATTGTCCATGAGCTTGATGATTGAAAGTTCGGAAGGTCCAGAAACTAAAGATTTCTCAATGTCGGCTTTTAATTCTCGCGCGAGAATTTCGGAAGGACGCACGCCTTTGGACTGGATAAACTTAAGTTTGGTCACTTTTTCACTTTTGGCCACGACCTCTGATTTTGGTTCAGCCGATTTGCCTTCTGAAATATCCTTCACTTTATCGGATAATTCTTCGAGATTTGTATAAGATTTAATAATATAATCGTTGGCTCCAAGCGCAAGCGCCTTATCAATGCTCTCCTGATCCTCAATTTGGGAAAGAATTATAACCGGAAGATCTTTAGAATTATAACCGGCCCGAATGGACTGCAATACTTCAAAACCGGTCATTTCGTCTCCAAAAAGCAAATCCAAAATAACTATCGCGGGTTTTTCGCTTCTTACTTTATCCAATCCGTCTTTCGCGTCATTGGCAATAATTATTTTGAAACCCAATTTAGAGAGCTTCTCTGACAGAAGCTCGTTCATGAACATATTGTCGTCTATAACCAAAATGGTTTTAATGTCGGCCATGGAGTAATTTATTTCAAAACAGATTTTATTTCTTCAACTATTTTATCTATATCGTCGCTTTTTCTGATAAAATCATGAGCTCCGAGCTCGCGGGCAAATTTTTCATCGAGCCAGAAAGCCTCTTCTTTCAAATCTCCGTAACTGGTAAGAAAAATAACCTTGATTTTAGCAAGATTAGGATTGGATTTAAACCGGCTTAATGTTTCAACTCCGGAAAGATTTGGCATGTTAACATCAAGAATAACCAAGTCGGGTTCAAATTTGCCGGCTTTTTCCAAAGATTCCTCGCCGGAAGACGCCTCCTCAACAAGAAAACCGGCCGCCTTTAGTTTGGTGCCTAAAATTTCTCGGAAATTATCATCATCATCTACGATTAAAATTGACAGCTTATTTGTTTCCATTGCGTCTAATTATATCACACATTATTGGATTTAAAAAATGGAAATTGCAGTAGAAAGGTTATTACTCAACAGGTCTATTGCGTCACAGTGGGAATTTTCACATAAAAAACACTCCCCTTTCCCTCTCCTTCGGATTCAGCCCAAATTTTGCCGTGATGCGCTGAAACTATTTGTTTTGCGATATAAAGACCGAGGCCAGTGCCCTGGATTGATTTTTTGGCATCCTCGCCGCGATTGAATTGTTCAAAAAGAAACGGCAAAAGCTTCCCGGGAATTCCCATACCCGAATCAGACACGGAAATTATCAAGTTCTTTTGTTCATCATCAAGCCGCACTCCTATTTTTACCCAGCCATCCTTGGTGTATTTAATGGCATTATCCACCAAATTTTGGATAACTTGGCGAAATTTTTCAGCATCAATCAGAGCTTTAGCAACATGGCTTTCGTCTTTAAAAGTAAGAATAAGAGATTTATTCTCCGCTAGTGATTTTAGCTCGCCGGTAACATCCGAAACCAATTTGCCGACTTCGATTTTTTCAAAATGATAATCCATTTTGCCCTCTTCGATCTTGCGTAAATCTAGAAGATTGTTAACCAAGGAAATCATGCGATCTGCCGAATCCTTTATTTTTTTCGCTGTTTCCTTAATTTTTTCCGAAGCCGGACCATAGCTGCCGTCGTAAATCAATGAAGCAAAACCCTTAACCACGATCATGGGCGATTTTACCTGATGCGAAGCAAATGAGAGAAACTCTGATTTTAATTTATCTAACGCTTGAAGTTTTTTGTTGGCTTCTTCCAATTCCGAGGTCAGTACTTCTAATTTCTCGCGCTGCATGACTTCTTTTAACACACTGCGTATAAGAAAAACGCCGAAAATAAAAAATAGGCTAAAGAACAATATTCTTACAAGCAGTTCTTCCGCGGAAGCCGCGATTAAGACCTCAAAAAGAGACACAGCAATAATAACAAAAGCGAAAATTTCCGCGGCAATCGCTCTGACATTTAAAAGCTGGTGGCGCATAACAGCATAACCCATTCCAAAAATCGCGGGCAACATAAAAAGCGGCCCAAATATGACAAAGTAAGTGCCACGCAAGACTATCACGTCAAGAAAGTTGGTTATTATCAAAAGAAAATAACTTAAAAAAACGCCGACAAGCATAAGCCGCCAGCGGACTTTATCGTTTTCTTTGGCCTCCCTGTACTTTTTAACCATTAAAATGCCGCCGGCCATAAGAGAGCTCATTATTACAATGGCTAAAAATGACATCAAAGGACCAGGTATTGGTATAACGCGCCCTTGATTTATTTCTATTTCTGAAAATACCCACGGAGAAACCGCGGCAGCCATAGTAAGCGCCATTACTGCCAAAATCATAACAAGAATCAATTTCTTGATAACAAAATTCTTTTGGGGAAAATTATAAATGAAAAGAAAAAGCAGAATAGAATGGGGCACGGCGAAAAACAAAACCATTCTGATCCAGAATAAAACTTCTTGGGATTCAACATTTAAAGACCAATAATTGGCCAAAGCCCAAAAAAGCGTGGCTAAACTTATCAAGAAAAACAAAATATTTGAAGCGCTTTTTCGATCGTGAAAATAAACGACAATGCCTATGAAAAATAAGCTGAGAGCCGCTATTAAAGTGTACGCGAGATCTGGAGACATGTTTTAAGTAAAAATTTAAAATGAAAAATTTAGGAATTTTTTTTGGTCCACTGTTGTTTGACTCCGGTTTTGAAAAATTCCTCATAGCCATAGGGATAAAGCTTAACCACCGGCTCTGCTCTTTTGCCTATCGCCTCGCAAAGCCGATTATATTCGCTATTATTAATCCTTAGGGTATTTATAATTATATTTTTGAGGCGACTTTCAAAACGATCCGCTAAAGCCGGCTTATTAGTATATTCTTTTTTCAATTCCACGTTTATTTTTAGATAGGGATTTAAATTTTTATCGCTCTTTACCGTCATCAGAAACTTCCCCGAAACAAAATTTGCCGCGTCGGGTTTTTCTAAAGCGGCTCTCACACTTTCCGGATAGATATTAACGCCGTAGAGAAACGCCGTAAAATCTCGACGGCCCAAAACATAAAGAAAGGGCAAGCGCCAAATGGATATTCCGGCGTTTTTTGCCGCTTCCAGAATATCTATATTGAATTCTTCAAAAATTTCCCTCATTTTGTCAAATTCAAAAATTCTTCCGTCATCACCTATATCGTAACGCACAAGAGGAATTCCGCTCTTTGCCGTAAAAATTAATTTCCCATTTATATTTTCAAAGAACCTCGAAACGGGATTATATTGGACCAGCGTGGCTATTCTTGAAGTATCGCCAAAAATTTTTTCGTAAAGGCTCGCGTTTTTAGTTGCCAACCGCCTTATCATAATCGAAAGAGGGGTTTCGTGGCCCAAAATTAAAGCGTCGGCCGTGCCATAAATATTAAGCGATCCTTTGTGCGAATCTTCAATTCCGGCTTTATCATGAATATAATCGCGCCACTCTTCGCTGAATCCTTCGGCGGCAAAAAGAAATTTCATTTTAAATTTCCGCCAATTAACGCCCCTTTGAACACCTTGATCCACGACATCTTTAATAAAAGGAGGATATCCGGCGATTATAACCTGATCATAATTTGAACCAAGATTGTTGATAATTTTGAGAATTTCATCCGTATTAATGCCGGGAGCAATGACATTTATGGGATATTTTGAAGCTAAGTTTTCAAGACAAGAATAAGTAAGAGTTCCCGCGACCCACATGCCCATACCGAATGAAACTAAAAACAACGTTTTGTTTTTATCAATATCAAAAGAATCGGTTAAAAACAATTCATGGTTTAAAATAGCTTCTTTGTTGTGCGCAAAAGAACGGGGCCAAAAGAATGGGTCGCCCGAAGAACCGGAGCTGACGGATATTACGTCAAGTTTCGAAATATCCCCGCCAAAACAAAGCTCCTTTAGAGGATAAAATTTTAAGTAATTTTTTTTATCCATCAGGGGGATGGATTCAAAATCACTAATTGTTCTGACTTGCCCGGATTTAATTCCTCTCTTTTTTAAGAATTTTCCGTAAGCCGGCACTTTTTCGGCTGCTTCATGAAAAAGCGATAAAGCCAAACGCTCGCCGCTTTTTAGCCAAAAAACTCCGCTTTTTCCTTCAAGTGAAATCTTTAAATTTTTTAGATTTTTAAATACCGGATAAAATCCCGCCATTAAGAATTGAAAAAATGAAATTAAATAATAGAATCTAACTTTAAAAAATATCGCCCCGGTAAAACCTTGTTCCCCAATACTATTTGCCTTACGAAAAAACAAACTGCGGCGCCTCTTAAAAATGAGGATTCAGAAAGTTGGGGAATCCCGGCTAAGCTCTTACCTACCTGTTTGAAAGAATCTTGGAGTCTCTTAACCAAATATTCGGCTCCCATAAAGTCTCTCGCTAACTTGATTTTTTCTTCAAACGATTCCGTTCCCCGTTTGATCTTCTCTATAACAGGCGGTTTCAAATAGCCATTAAGCAACGGCGCATTGTTGTTGATGTCAAACCTTTCCACGTCTATAATAACATTTTCACCATTGCCCGTAACCATCAACACCGGGATTTTGTGAATTCTGGCGATTTCCCGTATCTTAATCTTAAGATCTAAGTTATCCATTTCTTCAACTAAAAGATCAACCTTCGGATGAAGTAAAAATCGTTCTAAATTAAGATCGGAGAGCCCTTTTTCAAAAACTTTAATATCCGCAAACGGATTAATTTCATAGATTTGCCTCGCGGAAAGCACCGCTTTGTTAACACCAAGGTCGCAAAGTCCAGCTCGAAATCTATTAAGATTTGAAACGGTCAAAGTGTCGTTATCGGTAAACTTCATTTTATCACAGCCACCTTCGAGCGCGATGCATAAAGCCGCTGGATTGCCGACATTCAAGCCGGCAATGCCTACGTGAAAGTCAGCAAATTTTTTCTGTTCGCCGGCCAATATAAGATCGCGGTTTCTTGATAGCCTAAGTTGTCTATAAAATTTTTGATCAATAATTTTTACCAAACAATCACGCCACGGATAATAAACCCAGATATTTTTACATTTTGAAATATTTACGAAAGATTCGCCGCGACCCCGAATCAGTAATTTAGGATTTCGAACTAAATTAAGCTCTCGAATCTGCGTTTCAAATTCATCGACAATCTGGCATTTTTTCCTTAAGACCATAAAAACCGCCTTATCCTTCGGTTTTTTCAAATCTAAGATAGTAGGTTTATAATCAGAATTTTTCATAATTCATAAATCTTAAATTAATCGTTCTTCTACTGATTCTCTCGGCGTATGCTTTTGACCTCCGCTCATATACCCGGCGCAAAACAAAAACTGGGGCCGCCAATTAAGGCCAATATTTAAAGTCTCCTGCGCCGACTTATATAAATCCCCCATTTCTAAGGCGGCCACAAAAACCGAGGTTTTAATTTCTCTGGCGTTAAAACCAAGCATCAAGCGCTCCGCCAACCTACCTGTATCAAGCCAGGCTTCGGGTTCGTCATTTTGAGAGCTTAAAACGCACACCCCGGGACTTGATGTAAAACTCGCGTAATTTAATTTGGAAAGCAAAAAACCGAAATTGAAAAAACCGACAAGCGCGGGAAAAAAGATCGAAACAATTCCCGGCATTTTCAGCGAATAGCCGGGCAGGCCTGTTTTCCTTTTTGAAAAATTGCTTATGAGCCACCGCGACATTTCTTGCCTGAAAACATGGCTTGAATGCGCCATTTTTAATCCTCTTGCAGTAAGTTCCGCCAGACGAGTGATTTTATTTTTTTCGGAAATAAAATCAAACCTAATGCCGCCTTCAAATTCGGTTTCTGGCTTTACTAAATCGGCAACATAATCTAAAATTGCTTTATCCACCGGTTTATTGTCAAAAACTCCCCTCGCATTAACCCGCGTCGTAATGGCATTGAACAACAAATTTTGCTGCGCGTTGTGTGCTGATTTAAAAAACACCTCGGCGACAAAATCGTCTTTCAAATGATAAACATGGCGCTCATAAAACCCAAAATATCTCGCCGCGATAATTAAATTTTCCAGCATACATCCGATTGAAATATAAAGATCGCGTCCCAAAGGATCGGCTTGAGGCAATTTTCGCGATTCGTCAATGTAAATTTCAACGGAATTATCCTTGATTTTAAAAAGCCATGGCTGGCTATTATGGGTTGACGGCGCCAAAACCGCGTATTTTAGTAGAAATTTTATTTTATCCCGCGCTGTTACTTGCTGATTAAACAATCTTTCTTCAATTTTCCAGACATTGTTCATATAATTACTTTAATTTATTATACATTATTAAAGCATCTAATAAAAACTCTCCGATCATTGGAGGGTTTTTATAATTGATAGCGGATGACGGGAATCGAACCCGTGTCTTATCCTTGGGAAGGACACATATTGCCATTATACGACACCCGCGAGCCTATCTCTTGGATTCAACTTGGCCGCGATTTTGATTCCAAACAAAACCATTTAAAAGTATCTTTACATTTGCTCCGCGTTTTTCGCGACTGAACCATTCGTTAAAATCGCGGCCTTGGCGCGCAAATCCTTCGATAAATGTCTTGCGCCTCGCTTCTGGTTCAAGCACCACTTTTTTAAAAGTTCGGATATCCCAGCCGTACAGATTGGCCAATCCCTCATTCGTTAGATCGCCAGAAACCTGTGAGAGTATTTGGTTAAGATTCTCGAAAAGCAACCCTTTCAAGCCAGAAACTTGCCCCGACTTGTTAATAAGGATTCGGTCTTCAACCAAATTCTGTAAAACGGCCGACTGGATATCTTTCTCTAAAAGTTTCAGCTCCGGGCTTTCCCAGTCAGCCGCGCTCGAGTTCGAGTAGAGTTTTTGCGAATCATAGAATTTTTTCGCGGCCGCCAAATTGCTGTAGAAATCCGATGCTAATATAACCCGCCGGTTCACTAACGCCACGGGATAAAACCCTGAAAAGAAAATCAAAGCCGCGATAAGTCCAATCGTAAAAAGTATTTGAAGAATTGGCGAGCGCATAATTTTTATTGGAAGAAGTAATGCCACCATTGCTTCCAATTTGGTAAATTACCGGATTCGGTTACCGGCGATATCCTATCATCGCCGGTAGAAGTGGCATGGGGCAGAATAACAACGACGTTTTCGCCCGGCTTTTTGACATTTAACCTAATACGCGCCTCTTTTTCAAGGTTGTCTTTATCGTTGTAATAGCCGATCAGACTTTCTAAATCGCTTTTTTGTTTTTTAAGAATCTCAACTTGATCCGCGAGCTCATTAAATCCCACCCTAACCTGATATTGATAATAGATTCTCTGGCCAATACTGAACAGAAGTGCCGCAACAATGGGAACAAGAACCAGAAAGGTTAATTTTGACTTTAAAATTTTCCGGTAATATGTTAGCATAAAATCATAGATGCGATACTAATAAATACGAATAAAAAAATATTAGTATCACATTCGTATCATTAGTACCATTTGTATAGTATCGATTTAGCGTAAGCGTATGAAACAATCAACAAAGAAAAAAGCAGTCGGCATAGTTTGGCTTGTTATCACGACCCTCGCGGTATTATCTATGGTCGCCTGGCTGTTTATACCCTTACTTAGATATTAACATATTGTTTTTATTGCGACTTGCGGAACATATCCAGATAAACTTCCGACGGCAGATGAACCCTGCCGATAGCTTTTAATTTCTTTTTGCCTTTTTTTTGTTTTTCCAGAAGTTTTTTCTTACGCGTCACATCCCCGCCGTATAAATATCCGGTCACGTCTTTGCGAAGCGCGGAAATTGTTTCGCGAGCGATAACTTTGCCGCCTATGGCCGCCTGAATAGCGATCGCGAAATTCTGCTTAGGAACAATTTCTTTAAGCTTTTTAACCAAAGCCAATCCTTGGTTGTAAGCCGTCTCGCGCGGAACGATTTTAGAAAACGCTTCTACCGGCTCGCTGGCTATAAGAACCTGCAGCTTAACTAGATCTCCCGTCCGATGACCGATCAATTCATAACTCATGGAGGCGTAGCCCTCGGAAACGCTTTTTAGCCGGTCGTGAAAATCAACCAAAATTTCTGAAAGCGGCATGTCAAATTTCAAAATGAGATAATCTTCGCCCAAATACTGCGTCTCGCGGTAAACAGAACGATAGGACTCCATAATCTTCATAAGACCTCCAAGAAAACGGGTCGGGCTTAAAATAGCAACTGTCACCCAGGGTTCCTGAATTTCGCCAATGTTTGACGGATCCGGCCAGTCCGCGGCGCTGAAAATGTCCCGGACCTCGCTTTTTTTATTTAAAATTTTATAAGAAACCGTCGGCGTGGTAATCACAAGCCGGAGATCATATTCCCGCTTGAGACGCTCAGCCGTAATGTCCAGATGAAGCATCCCTAAGAATCCGATCCTAAAACCCCGTCCCAGCGCTTCCTGAAACTCCGGCTCGAAATGCAAAGAAGCGTCGTTTAGTTTCAGTTTCAATAAAGCGTCTTTAAGGGTGTCGTAATCGTCCGCGCTTTCCGGATAAAAACTCGCCCAAACCATCGGCTGCGGCTCAAAGTACCCGGTAATCGGTTCAACATTGAAACTGTTGGCAAGCGTGTCACCGACTCTTATGGTTTGCGGTTCTTTAAGGCCGGTCGCGATATAACCGATTTCGCCGGATGTCAGGACGTTTTTTACGACAAGTTCCGGATGAAAAACACCTATTTCCAATGACTGGGTTTTAGCGCCAGTCGCGAGAGCTACTAGAGGTTTTTGTTTGGTAATTTCACCGTCAACAATTTTAACGTAAGCGATAACTCCTTTATAAGCGTCAAAATGGGAATCAAAAATTAAAGCCCTGAAAGATTTTGAAAGATTGCGCTCTGGCGCGGGCACTTCCTTGACGACTTTTTCGAGAATCGCGCCGACATTCTTTCCGGTCTTGGCGGAGACGGATAAAATTTCGTCCGGCTCCTGGCCGATCAGTTGGGCAAGCTCAATTTTAAGCTCTTCAATCTTTTTTTCATCATTTACTAAATCGATTTTATTAATTATCCCGATTATTTTGAGACACTCTTTTTGAGCGAGTCGCAGATTGGCAAGAGTCTGGGCCTGAATCCCCTGTGTCGCGTCAACCAACAAAATGGCGCCCTCAACGGCCGCTAAGGCGCGGGAAACTTCGTAATTGAAGTCAATGTGGCCGGGAGTATCTATCAGATTTAAAATATAATCTTCATTACTATGCCTGAAATTCATCCTGACTGGCTGGAGTTTTATGGTAATGCCGCGCTCGCGTTCAAGCTCCATGGTATCCAAAAACTGCTCCCGCATTTTTCTTTGGGTAATTGTCTGCGTCAACTCCAAAAGCCGGTCGGCCAAGGTGCTCTTGCCATGATCTATGTGTGCGATTATTACAAAGTTTCTGATATTCATGTCATACAAAAGATTATTTAAATCATTAACTAACAAAATAATTGCGGCCGCAATTATTTTGTTAGTTAGATTAAATCATAATATTCGCGTGACTTGTATTCTTGATCGCCAAGATTTTCAGCCACTATAACATTTACCCAAGCACTGGACAAATTAAAAACAGTTTTAATAAGATTAATTTCTTTATCACAGGGAAATGGCACCGCCCAAACACTATGTTGAATTTTTATGAAATTCATTTCTTTCAGCTTGCAACGTAGGGCTTCTCGCGCTATTTTTCGTTTTTCCGGTATATCAAAAATAACTAAACGCCATTTTTTATCCCAGACCAGCGGCTGCTCTAAACACAAATTATCAAAATTAATTTTCTGTAATTCTTTTTTGCCATTTCCAGTAATCTCAATGGCTACAGTCGAATTATCCTTTTCTATATATTTGATTTCGCCCCTCGATTTTAAATAAGATAAGGCGTGTTGTAATTGTAATTTCTTATATTTTTGAATTCTCGAGGTAATTGTTTCAAAAATCGTCTAGTTCCCCCTGGAAAAGACAATACGAAAAAAAGCGCGCCGCCTAAAAACAGATAATTCAAAATTTCTTTACTAATTTCACGTTTCCTCATGAGTCATCATCATATAATAAAATTCTTGCGGCCGCAAGAATTTTATTAGGTATTTAATTATGTATTTAATAATGCATTTAATAAGGAGAAAAACTAAAAAATAAAGGCGCGTTAATGCGCCTAAGCTGTATTTAGGACATTTACGATAAATGTCCTCATTCTTTTGATAGGAAGAACAGAATCAAAAAAGTGTCCGATCTCTTTATTGGCTTGCAATCCTACCCCAACAATTACATGTGGCGAAAATGAATATGCCGACCGCAATCTTTTCTCTAATTCTTGTCGTAGATCGTTGGGATCTGGATAAGAAGATTCCGAATATTGAATCAAAAATTCTTCTGATAATCCCGAGTTGTCATATGCCTTAACTAACGCGATAGCGGCACGCTCCACAATCGATCTCCTTTGCCATAATGAAAATTAAAGAGCATCTTTTGTAATACCATACTCAATACTGGTCGTCAAGGGTTTCGCCTACCGGTTCCGGCTGGGGTTTTTGAACGCCGCGCCAGTTAAACAAAGTGCCGATGATATTCAACATCAACATCTCATTGGTCTTCAGTAAAAAGGCGGAAACCAAATAAACAATAATGCCGAGCGCCGCGGCACCGCCAGCCTGCATTATGAGGCCAATGGTAGTTCGGGTGTCAAAAATTGACGCGAAAATGTAAAGGCCCAGATAGGCAAACCCCGCGCTTAAAACACTGGCGATAAGGATTTTAATAAATGATTTTTTAATTTCCGGAATGCCGAAGTCGCCCAGATACTTTTTCAAACCCGCCCAAAGCCAAGCAAGATCAAAAATTGACGTGACGGTAGCCGCAAGAGGCAGGGCCAGAACATAGACGCCCAGGACATTATTTACTTTTAAGAAATTAGTGAGAAGATTGGCGAGAAATGGAACATAAATCAGCGCGTAAAGAAAAACGAAGTTTAAAATGACATTTATAAACATAGAAATTATGTTCCGCGTGACCGGTGTTCTGGTATTGTGAAAAACATAAAAGGTGCGGGTGAAAAGCGGAATCAGGGTTGACGCAAAAATACTGAAAGCGAAAAGGCCGAGCGCCGCGGCGGTAAGCCTAGTGTCTTGCCAATTAAAATGGCCGGTGCCCAAAACTATCCTCACTATTTGCGCCCGTAAAACATAAAAAAGCATGGTCAGGGGCACTATCAAAAAAAGCGTCTGGCGAATTGACAACGAAAGCCGTTTTAAAAATAATTCTTTGTCGCCCCTCGCGTAAGCCAAACTCATTGCCGGAAAAGCGGCAGTTGAAAACGCTATACCGACGATGCCGATAGGAACTGATCGTAAATTATCCGCCAAATTGAATATCGCGATACTGCCGCTGGCAAGGCCCGACGCGATGGCAGTTGTGATAATGCCGCCTATCTGGAAAGCCAGAAGTCCGAGCGTCCGCGGCGCCCACAGTTTTATTACTTTTTTCA
>Ga0208375_1002714_pt1 | contig 16094 bp, 18 predicted proteins | sample RifOxyD1_FD_184038 | JGI IMG/M metagenome (GOLD analysis project Ga0208375, IMG submission 184038) | Soil microbial communities from Rifle, Colorado - Rifle Oxygen_injection D1 (SPAdes) | ecosystem: Environmental > Terrestrial > Deep subsurface > Rock core/Sediment | place: Rifle, Colorado... | reverse complement strand
ACCGTCGGTGATGGTCGAGCTTTAGAGCAAGTTAAAGAATATGTTTTGAATCAAGGAAGAAATATTACTCAACTAACTCTTCATGAATTTTGATACCCCACAGCTTGCTGTGGTTGGGAGTTTCATTTCTTTAAAAATACATTCAGGAAGATAAGTGTACTTGATTTCTTCTTCGGCAAAAAGATATTCATAATCTGAAATCTCCTCTGGAAACATACTTCTTAATTGTTTTAAAGTTTTCTGAACCTCTTTTTCTTCTTTTGTGCAAGTATATAAAAGCAGATTATATTTTCCGATTGTTTTTACTACCCACAAAATATTCTTATCTGTTTGAAGAAATAGATTTAATTTTTTTTCATTTGCAGGATTAAAATTTTTTATATTCAAAAGAATGATATGAATATTGTAACCTATTGAGTCATAATTTATAATTGGAAAAAAGGATAGATTCAAGGACTTTGTCAAATTATCAAGGCGATACCTGACTATATCTGCCGAAAGTTTTATTTTTGAAGCAATATCGACGAGAGAACAGGACGAATCTTTGCTTATAATCTTTAGAATCTGAAAATCTTTTTTTACTAAATTTTTTGAAAAATTTATTTTTTTATTTTCCTTTACATAAAATCCATCTGGGAAAAAACTTATCGGAAAAGTTTTTTCAAGGTAGTTTTTTGTTAAAATAAGAAGTTCATAAGATTTTATTTGATTTTGCGAAATTTCAAAAATTTCTGAAAGTTTACTTTCTAAATCAAGGATATTTTTTGCAATGAAAGCAATTTCAAAATCAAATGAACCATTCAGTTTTATAACCGCCCTCGTAAACGAAAGCATTTTAAGTTTTTCTGAAAATATATTCTCAACTACAGGTTTTGGATTGTTTAATCTTACAAAAAGATGATAAACATTATAATTAAACTTTGAAATATCTACTGAAACCCCATAGCCAGTTATTAAACTGCCTTTTTCGTAACTTTTTATTCTATATGCAACCGCATCGCTAGATAATCCTACTTCCTTAGCTATTCTTCCATAAGAATTTCTCGCATTTTTACTAAGAAGATAAAGTATTTTCTTGTCTTTTAAGTCTAATTTCGCAGGAATTATTTCTTTTGTTTGCAAAACTTTCATATTAGGATAAAATATGATTATTATATAAATTTTACGGTTTTTACGCATTTTTTGATGAATTGTTTTTTATATTTTGGAAGAATAGTTATTATATGACAGACAAAAAAATATTAGTAGCTGGATGGTCTTTAACCAAAGCATGCAATCTTAACTGCGTTCATTGTTATAACGCTTCAGGAAAAAGAGACCCAAGAGAATTAAACTTGGAGCAATGTTTTAAGATAGTTGATAAATTAAAAGAATCTGGAATTGTGGCAGTAAATTTTGGTGGTGGTGAATGTGCACTAAGACCAGATTTTATCGATTTATGTAAATACATAAATAAAAAAGAAATAATCATTTCCTATACAACAAATGGAACAACATTTAATAAAATTGAAAATCATCTGAATTTATTTCATGATGTTGGGGTTAGTATTGATTTTGTGGATGCAGAAAAACATGACTGGTTCAGAGGAAAGAAAGGAACTTTTGAACAGGCAAAAAGAGCGTTGGGAGTTTTGGTTGATAAAAAAATAGGAAATGAAATGGTTACTTGCTTGACAAAACTTAATTGTTCCGAAGGTGAATTACAAAAATTATATTCTTTAACAAAAGAAATTGGGGCGGATTCGTGGAGACTTAATAGATTTAGGGCAAATGGTCGAGGAATTGATAATAAACAAGATTTAGCACTTTCAAAAGACGAGTTAAAAAAAGCATACACTTTTTTAAATAATTTTAGAGAAGAAAGAGGATTAACTCCTGAACCAATATTCCGCGCGGCTTTTGGGGGGAATTATTATCTCCCAGGAGATCCTTCAGGATTTACTGCTTTCAGAATTCAGCCCGACGGTGAAGTTTCTCCAAGTGTCTTTCTTAGCGAATCTGGGGGGAATATAAAAAATTGTTCTCTGGAAAAAATTATGGATTCAGATATTTTTAGAAAGATAAGAAATCGAAATCCCGAGGGAAAATGCAAAAGTTGTAACGCATATTATCATTGTCTCGGCGGTGATGCTGGTGCTTCTTATTTAGAGTATGGACATTTTAACGGACCAGACCCCCTATGTTGGTTAAATCCAAATTCCGAAAAACCCTTAGTTGAACAAAGACTTAATCATAATTGGAACGTACATGAATTATACCTTTGTACTCTTTATATTAAATTGTGGGAAAATAAAAATGGTCACAAATAAAAATCTCCCAAAACTTGATTTGAACATTACTAACCGATGCAATTTTAGATGTACTCACTGTGCCTTCGATTCAGGAATAATAAAAATGCCAGAATTTAGTCTGCAAAGTCTCGAGAAAATTTTAAGAGAAACAAAAGAGTTTGGTGGAAAAAGATTTGATATTACTGGTGGAGAGCCTTTAGTGAGAGAAGATGTCGGAGAGATTATTGACATTGGAAAAAAATTAGGTTACAAAATTGAATTAGTTACAAATGGTTCTCTGTTAACAAAAGAAAAACTGGAAAAATTTAGAAATCAAGGTTTAGATGGAATTGCAATAAGTCTCGATGGTTCGAATGCAGAAATTTATAATAAAATCCGTGGAAGAGATAAGGCAACTTTTGAAAAAGTTGTTTCAAACATATTGGAAACAAAAAAGCAAGGATTTTACACAAAAATTAATACAACAATTTTTTCATGCAATCTTGAAGATAGTTTGAATATCGTGGAGCTGGCATTGAAACTTGGAGTCGACGAACACGGACTATATTATTTTACTCCCGTCGGTAGGGGAATGCGAAGCAGTGAATTATCTGTTGAACCATTAAAGTGGCTGAATTTTATAAGAACAAAATTGAAGAAATACAAAAATTCCGAGATGAAGATTTCTTTAGAAATTCCAATTATCGAAAAAGAAAAAATGAAATGCAATTCTGGATGTATAGCAAATAATGAACAAAGTCATCTTCAAATTTTACCTGATGGAAATGTTTATCCATGTGCCATTCTAGCCTCTTACGGAAAACCAATTGCAAATTTTAATAAGTGTTCAATTAAAGATATTTGGAAAAACAAAAATTTATGGGAAAAATATTGGAATGAATTGAACTCTCTTTTTGAAAAATTAGGCAGTTATTGCGTGAATTTCAATTCTGCTTTTCAGATGAATAACTATCGCTGTGGAAAATACAGATTTGTTTGTCCTCTTAGAAAATATGAATTAGGAGAAATGGAATGAGCGGGAAACTTATTGTTTTTGAAGGAATGGACTGCACAGGCAAAACGACGACGGTAAAAAAATTGTTGAATCAATCAGGTCGTTTTGTTTATAACAAAGGAATCGGTTCTGAAGGTGCCATTGGAAGATTTTCAAGGAAATTTCCTTCGACGTTTATGTTTTTTCTTGAACTGATGTATTTTACTTTTACAAGAATAAAGCCTGAATTAAAAAAAGAAAAAATTATTTTACAAGACAGATATGATATTTCAATAACTTCTTATGTTCCAGTCGTTGAAAGATTGTACAACAAAGTAATTGTTCAAATCTTTAGGAGATTTGTTGTTAAACCAGCGGCAATTGTTTATTTTTATCTGCCATTAAATGAACATTTAAGAAGATTAAGACAGAAAAGTGCAAAGTATGAGCTCATTTTGGCTAATAATCCGAGGCTGATTCAGCTTAGAAAAAAGAAATATTCCGATTGGTACAAAAATTTTGACGGACAGAAAATCAAGATTGATACTCAAAAAAATAATCTTGAAGAAACAATTTGGAAAACAAGAAAGTTTATTGAGAAGATTTTGTAATTCTAATTTGATAAAACTTATAAGCTTATTTTTTCTTAATTAATTACGGGTGCTTAGGCCAACGGTAGACTGGCTGCCTCCAGTGAAATAAAAATTTGAGAGAGAGCAGCATATAGGGGTTCGACTCCCCTAGCGCCCATTTGGGAGTTGAACTTGTTTATACAACGTGTTCCGTTCAGTGAATAAAGAACGACGTTGTGTAGTCCGAAATCCAAAAGATTTGAGAGAATTATCATTCACAAACTTTTTCAGAAATTCCAAAAGATTTGAGAGACCGACTCCCCTAGCGCCCATTTTGGAATTAAATTCTCATCATCAACATTGTCTTTTTTTCAATTATCCATTTTAAAATTGCTGGAATCAGTCCAGTTAAGATAAAATTTTTGTATTCTAAAACCCCATAATTTTTTCCAAGACTTATAATCATTGGCCTTTCTTTTGATTGATATTTTTTAAGTGGGAGATTTTTTTCCAAAGCAAGAATGTTATTAACCACAATTTGTGCCTGCCTTTCGGCGTTTTGCGCTGTTTTTTCTTCAGGAATATTAGTTACATCACCCCCAGCAAAAATGTTTTTTTTATCTTTGACCTGCATAAATTCATTGACAATTATTCCTTTCTTATCGATTAAATTTTTATTTATAAACTGAAGATTAGGACTAATTCCGGTGCAAAAAAAAACTAGTCCATCTCCTTTTATCTTTTTAATTTTTTCATTTAATCTAATTTGAACTCCTTTTTCTTTTAAAAAATAAAATACTTTTTTACTTGTTTTTTCAGAATTTCTGGGAATTAATTTTTCTCTTGAATGAACTAAAGTAATATGTTTTGTTGGATATTTTGAGATTATTTCCCCGGCAAGTTCAACACCAACTAACCCACCACCAAGAATAATTATTTTTTGAGTGGACTTTATTTTTTTATAAGAATCTTCAAGAATTTTAAGCCGGTTTGGAAGAATCATATTTTTATTTTTTATTTGAGATTTGTATTCTGAACCAGATGTTATTACCAGATAATCAAATTTTATTTTTTTACTATCTATAATTATTTCAGTCTTATCTACTTTTTTAACTTTCCCTAGGACAATTTTTGTTTTTTTGAGAAAATTTTTGTAAGGTAGAGTTATTTTTTTAGCATAATTCAAATTAACGATTGTTCGCAAAATACCAGGGGTAAATTCAAAATGATCTTTTGAATCAACTAAAGTCACTTCAAATTTTTTTTCGAGTTGTTTTGCACAATATGACCCTGCAAAACCCCCCCCAAGAATTACAATTTTTTTCATATAAATAAAAAACAAAAACAAGATAAAAACTTAACTATATTTAGTGTTTCTTACAATTTTCACAACCAATCATTACAAATCCCCACAAAGCGATTAGGTGAAGAAGCACACTCGACCAGGATGTTCCGGCAAGATTCATCCATTTAACTGTAACAAATAAAACTGCTACAGAAAGAATCACGACTGGTGGCCAGGCAGTATATTTTGTTTGATAGTTTGCAAGAATTGCTATACCAAAAAGAATTTCTGAAAAAATCAGAATCCATGCCCAGAGCATTGGCGCCCAGGAAAACAGGAAAATTCCTCCAGTCATTTTTGCAACTCCCGATGGACCAACGACAAGCAATTTTAGCAATCCTGGAACAAGCATAACTAACCCAAGCAAAATTCTATTGACCATATTCAAGTTTTTCATTTTACCTCCAAATTAATTTAATTCATGCACGACTAATCAATAAACTCTAAAAAATTTAATAACTCAAACTCGTCTAAAGAAATAGTGTGCAATAGCTCAAGGAAGGAATGGTTTAAAAAAGTTATGGTGCTCCGTTGTCTCTGCTTGCACAAAGATTTTCGACATAGAGTAAGTTATTGAATAATTGAGTGATGAGCCTGTTGTTTATTTTACCGACGTGAATTTCTCCTTGTCTTGTTTGAGTGTTAGTAAAAACCCATTTAGTCAAGTCATTTATTTTAATTTTTTTTAAATTATCTAAATACAAATCGAAAAGACGACTCCCACTGGTTTTTGAAACCCATTCATGAATGTTTGACAAATAAACGAGGGAGTACTCTTCTTCAAGTGAATCTATTTCCTGAAATAAATTAAGGTTAATAAAATTCACTTTACCCTCTGAAAAAATTTTCTGCACTTTTTGATATTTCTCCTCGCTGGAGAGCCAATTGTCTGGATTTTCTCTAATAAAGCTTCTAAACAAAAAACTACTTTGGCTAGAGTTGATACAATCAAAGTAATCTTTCGAATTTTGAAAAACTCCCGTTAAATGCATTCTAAACTTTGCATATCTAATAACTTCTTCGCGTACGTCAAAGAGTAAACATTTTTCTAAATCAGAACTGGCAATTAAAGATGCTACCTGGTCAAATCCACCAATAACAAATAATCCTCGCCCTTTAACTGAATTTATTTTTCTATAAACACCTTGCAAGATTTCGTTGGAAGAAAAATATTCAATTTGAGTATAGTCAAAACTACAAGGATTGTCTACATTACAAAATGAGCTTGGATGAGTTATCATATTAATTTTTAGAAAAGATTTAATTAAAGAAAATATTGTTAAATTTCAGAAAATTTTATTCAACATTAACAATTTTTATCTTGAAAATTAATTTTTTACCGGCAAGCGGATGATTTAAGTCAAGAGCTACAGTTTCTTCTTTCACTTCAGCGATTCTTACTGGCAAATCTCCTTGAGGAGTTCGCATCATCAAAGTCATACCTGCTTTAATTTCCATTCCTGGAGGTGTAGGTGGCAAAGCTTTTCTCGGAATTTCTTGAACAAGTTGTTCGTTTCTGTGTCCATAAGCATCTTCAGGATTAATTGAAAATTCTTTTTCCTCGTCGACTTTCATTCCAAGAACTGCTTTTTCAAATCCAGGAATAACTTTATTTTCTCCGATGGTAAAAGTTAATGGGTGAGATTGTCCTCCTCGTTGCGAAGAATCAAAAACCTCTCCAGTTTCCAACTTTCCTTCATAGTCTAAAGTTACTTTATGTCCTGATTTTATCATTTTAGTTTTAGAAAATTGGAGTTTATAAAGTTTTAGAAGAAATTTTTGTTAAAAGTTAGATTTATTTTTATTAAGTAAGGTCTGGAGAATTAACAATACATCTTTGTGGAAAACCTTAAATAGTCAAATATCGACGGGAAAATATGAATGCTAATGGAAGATATTTATTTCTGGAAAAAAATAGAAAAATAAAAGAAAAAGGAAAAAGAATAGTTGGAGCTTTAGTTGGTTTAGCAGCCACAGTTCCTTTAGCTTTAGGATTATACTTTGGACTTCGAAGAGAGAAACAACCCGAGTCTATAGAACAACCAGCAATTTATGAACCATTTGAAAGTCCGGACAAATTCAGTGATAAAAATATTTTGGTTTATTGTGATAAAGGCGAAAGGATTTCTTTTTTAGAAAATTTAAATTTTCAAAATCAAAATTATGGAAGAGCAGAAGAACTTAAAGCATTTATTCGAAATGATAATGGGAAGACCAAATATGATTTAACTAATTTAGAAAAAGGAGAAAAAATTATTGTGCCAAATTTCAATAATGGCAAGTTAGAAGAATCTGTAATTGAAGTTATCGACATGGGAAAAGAAAAAATTCCTGAAAAGAAGTATGATATTGTTCAGATTAGAGGACATGGTGAGCGTATGGAAGAATTGTACGGGAAAGTTAAAAATAATCTGGAAGAAAATTCATTAGTTGTTCTTGGTGGATGCTTAACTTTTAATTTTGTTTGTTTTGTGGATCCGAAAAATAATAACGCAATTATTCCTATGGAAAATAGGCCGGTTATTTTTACAACCGACAGAAGAGGAACTGAAACTAATAATACTGTTCTTCTTGCAATTATAGATTCCCTTAGGAAAACACAAGGGTCTAATTGGAAAGCAGTAAGAGCAGACATTCTTAATTCTGCACCGAAATCGTTGAGAGAAGAACTAGAAAAATTAGTCATTCCTGGAGATGTTGATTACGATCCAAATAATATGGAGAATATTTGTGAGAGGGAATATGCGAACTGGAAAGATTAAAATCCGAAATTAATTCTGTTTTGTATTTTACAATTAAAATTTTAGTTCCCTCGTCTATTTTTGAGAAAAGTAAATCCATCTTATCGTTTGAGAGTGTAATACAACCGGCAGTCCAATTATATCCTTCTTTATTCCCAGCAAATCCTGAACCATATCCATGAATTTCTATATCGCCCCCGATTAATTCTTTTTTCTTGATTTTTCCTTCTAACTTTAGTTTTTCAAATTTAATTTTATCTTCTTCGTTAGGATAATTAATCAATAATGCTTTGTAAAAAGCAGTAGCTTTCCCCGACTTTTTAGATGAAATTTCATAAAATCCTTCTGGCGTGCAACCATCCCATTCTTTTGTTTTGTCGTCGAAAGGATTAGCTCCAAGTTCAATTGGAAAAGAATCAGTTAGTTTTCCGGAATTATAAACTTGAAGTTTATACTCGGATTTATCGACGATGATTAAGGGAGATTTATTTTTTCTTGAAGTTTCAATTGCATTTTTAATCTGTCCTGTGAACACCAAATAATCTCCAATGTTTGCATGGTATCTTTCATCAAGAGATTCAAACTTTATTTCCAAACCAGATTTTTTTGGCTGAGAAAAATTTTCCTGAACTATCTTTGATGGGGGCAAAATTCCTATTAAAGAAAACAAAGTAATTGCCAAATATTTTTTAATCATACTCGTTTTATCTAGGTTGGTTTTATAAAACTTTAGAAATTTTTGGTTTGTAACTTTTGAACAAATTCTTTGATTAATTCCTTTCTTTCTCTTTCTGATACTTTGGTTTTTTCAGCTTCGTAAATCTTACCAAATTTTTGAAGTCTTTTTTTATTTCTCCAAAAAGGAATTTTAAGCCAAGGTGCCTCTTTTCTTCCACGATTAAAATAGTCTAAAAATAAATCCAGTTTTTTAATTTTGAATAATTTAGTCAGTTCTTCATTAACTCTCAAAGGAGTATTTCCCGTGGGAGCATTATTTTCGATTAAGAGAATATTCTTTCGAAATAATTAAATCAAAAAACAATCTAAAAATTTATAAACTATTTTGACAAGATGTATAATGTATTAAAATATGATTTCTCGACGATGTTTTGCTACTTTAAAGGGGTTAGAAAAATTTTTATAATATTAAAATAAAGTAAACTTGCTGATAGGTGCGGTTGTCCTGGAAAGGATGTTGCCATACAGCCTCTGTCAAGTGCTCAGCTATTAATATGATGAACGGGCTATAACTCATCATATGGAATCTGCACTTGTTAAGCTTCTCTATGGAACGAAAGAGATAACCTTGAAAACATGCTAATAGGTTAAGATTGATTAGCGCTGTTTGAGGAACTCTATCACCGAGCCCGCTATCAGCACTATACTGACAAAATGAAAAAAAAGAAAGGGATACCTAAGAAGCAAGCAAAAAGAAACAAAATAACATGTGGGAGAACTCCTAGCGGAAAAGGCAAAAATTCTAAAGTAAAAAAATTAATCAAGTTAGCAAAAGCAAGAAAGTTAAAAAAGATAAAGAAAAGGAAGTAATTATAATTTCTCTATTTCTTCAATTTCTTCGTCGGTTATTGCGCATCCGCTAAATTTCAAAGAATAGAGCAGAGCATCTAAAAGATTTTTTTCTTTTATTTGAATAAGTCCTTTTTTGTAGGCAATATAGACTAATTCTGTTGAGCGAATTACTTTTATTCCCTTGAATGTCTTTAACTTTTCAGGAATAAAATTTATTTTTGCTTTCAGTCTTTTTTGAAATATTTTTTTTAGAAGTGGTGGGTCTTCAATTAATAATCTTAAAGTTCTTTCATCGACGACAAGAATATTCTGAATCCCCTTTTCCGAAAGAAATTTGCTTAATGCAACACAAGAAGTTTCACCCAAGTCAATTAGTTTTATCGGAACTTTGTCCCCAACAAAAGAGTTATTTGCTAATTCCATAAGTTCTAACATCGATTGAGATATTTCTTTTTCGGAAACTCCTATGGATTCTGGCAGTTCAAGAATTCCTTTGTTAATTAATTCTTTAAGTTTCATTGCTTCAAGTGCAAATCTTTTCATAGTAATTGGTTTGTCAATTATCTCTTCTCTTACTTCTTTGGTTATGAGAAATTTTCCACCAAAACTTTTCTTGAGACTGATTATCTCATCGTAAAGCGAGCTCATAGCCATACTTATCAGCGAACCTGAATCAAAAATAATTGCTTTTTGCGTCGGCATTTTAATAAGTCCAGTCCTTGTATTCTTTATTTGGCTTCATTGATTTAATTAAAATTGGAATTAAGATTATTATCCAGATTAGAACTAAAATTAAAAAAATCCATTCAAGAGTAAGGATGAAATAAATTAATAGTAAAATTAATCCGAGCAAATTTAACAGATGATAAACTGGAAATTTTTTTGGACGGATTTTTTTTATGAAAGCTAAAAAGTATGAAATGATAAGGAAGACAAATCCGAGCCAGGCGAGGATTTGAAGTTGGAATATCATTTGAGTTTCACCTTCCATGCACAGAAATAAGGAAATTTAGATGTGAAAGCATATTCTTGAGGAAATAATTTTTTGGCTTTTTCCAACGGAAAGCAATCTTTATAGTCTACAATTTCAAAATCATTTTTAAGAATTGTTTTTATTATTGTTTCGTAAGTTTTATGATTTGAAACAACTTTTATATTCTTTCCTCGAATATTTTTCCAAGTAGCATAAAGTTTTTTTTCATCAAAATAACTAATCTTTCCAAGAACTCTTAATTTTTGTCCTCGGATTTTTATTTTTTTAGTACATTCAGAAACAGGATTTCCTATTGAGAAAATAAAAAATCCTCCCTTTTTCAAAACTTTTTTTACTTGTTTGAATGCTTTATCCCAGTTACTAAAATAATCCAGAACTAATGAAGCAAAAACAATATCAAATTTTTCATCAAAGGGAATTTTATAACCTGAACCCAATCGTAAATCCAGTCCAGGGTTTTCTGCTTTTGCAATTTTTAGCATTTCTTCACTAATATCAAATCCCTTTATTATTGCTCCTCTTTTTGTTAAATTTTTTGTATAAATTCCAGAACCACAACCAAAATCAAGAATTTTTTTTCCATTTACATTTCCCAAAAGCTCAATTGTCGACGGAACTTCAAGTAATTCATTATACATCCAATAACCTGGATATTTTTTTGTTCTCAAATCATGATATTGATTTGCCATGAAGTTATACGCCTTGCTAGCTTCTTTCTCGTCGGTTATCATTCAAACATCTCCATTGTGAATTTAATTCTTCCGGAATTTTTACTTGTTAAAATTACGCAGAATGTCATTCGAACATCTCCATCGCGAATTTAATTCTTTTTTTTATTGTGATTTGTTCATTTGATGATTGTTCTGTAGATTCCGATTTTGAACCGGCGTAAGAAGCTAATTCCCACATGCTAATTCCTAAAAGTTTCGACGTCGTTTCCATTGAAATTCCATGCTCGTAAATTTTTGAGGCTTTGTTTATCGACGCTTTTCTGAAAACATCCTGAATGTAAAATTTTAAATTTCCAGAAAGATGATTTATTGAATCACGTATTTGATTAAGTTTATCACTTACTCTTTTATCTTCTTTATTTAACAAGGCAGAAATTATTTCGTCTAAGGATTCGGTTAAAATCTGGTAATATTTTTTCCAGCCAGGATATTTTCTGTAATCAGGTCTGCTTAAAATTTTACCAATGGAATAAATAATTACAGCGACGGCAATATTGTCCGGGTCTTGAGTTCGTGAAGCAGTATTTATTGTCTGATTGCTTAGTTCACCAATTTTTGAAAAATTTCCAATTTCTATTGCCTTTTTTGTTTCTTGGAATATCCTTAATACGTTATCTTTTTCTTGGATATTAATCACCTCGTCAATAATAAAATCTTAATACTATTAAATGTTTAGTTTTTTTGTAACTATCAGAAAAAGACAAAATAAAAAGATTTAAATACCTATTATTATGTATCTTTTTAATGACGACACAAAATGTCGGATTAAAACAAACATGGTAAACTTAAGTGATTTGGCTAAACTGAGAGCATCAGTCGGAAATTACGTCGGACAGGCGAAAGAATACGCAGGCGAAGCTAGAGGTCAGTTCGATGAAGGAATGGAATTCTTAAAAAATTTAACAACACAATATGCTGGAAAATATTCACCAATCTGGATGTCGGCAGTTGGAAAAGCAACTATGAACCGAGGCGCTAACTTGGCTGTAGGTCTTTTGTCAAGGCTTGGTTCTAAACCAGTAAAAGTCGACGAGAAAAAAGCTGGCGAATTATTTATTGAATATTTAGTTAACGGAATTAATTCAGAATATCCTCAAGGGGACGAAATAGTAAATGTTCAGATGAAGGAATATCCTTTAGATAATCAAGAAGCTCGTTTCAAAGTTTTCGGTCAGTATTCTGAGATTGTAAGAAATGAACACAGATATGTTTTTGGAATAGACAAAGTTATGAAAGAAACCGGACATGGCGATGGAAAAGAATTCAACGAAAAAATGGATTTAGTAATTGAAGGAATAGTAAGAAAATGCAATGCAAAATATCCAACTAAATTTAAAGCTAAGAAAGGAAAAAGAAGATGAGTCTTGAAAGAAGAATGAATGTTTGTTACGGCACTGAAGGCGATGGTGGAGATGATGGTATTGGAGCAATTGCTAACAAAGTTAGTAGATATACTGACGTTGCAGGTGCTGTTATAAGTGGTGGTGGATTAGGTCTAGATTCGAAAAGGAGAAAAAAATATAATGACGGAGAAATAGCTAGAATTTCGGATAATCTTAAAGGTGCAATAGAAAAATATACAAACACCCAAAAAGATTGGGCAAAAACTTTAGGTGAAGGTGGACTTGTATCTAGAACGGGTGGATTTTTTTATGGAATTGGAACACATGTACCTATTAAAAAAATTAGAAGATATTTCCAGAGAAAAAGAGAAGAAGTTTCTAGTGACCCTTTTGATGTAATGGAACGAAAATCAAAAGAAGCACTAAATGGGGTTGAAGAGCATATGATTCAAATTGGTGAACAAGCACAGGTAGTAACTAAGAGTGCTGAAGAAAACAGAGCCAAATTAGAGAAAGCCAAAAAAGAAGGATGGGGTATCCCTGAGTTGAGAGATTATTACTATGACTTAAACGACCAGAGACCAGAGCAGAAAGTTATAGACATTCTTAACTTTGCATCTGAGCATATGACTCAGGGACAAAGAGACATAGAAAGAAGTTCAATGATTGAAACATTAGAGAATCAAATTTTAGTTCAAGAACAGTTGGTGGCTACTCTTATGAATACTACCCTTCAGGCTGCTGCAGCTTACAACCTTTTTCAAAAACAGTATAGTGGAATTCTTACAGTGAAAGATTCTATGCAAATTGTAGGAGAAGCAGAATTAAATCTTGCGGGTAGTGAACAATTAGGTGTAGATGCGGGACAATATGTCAGAGAAAATATTGATAAAATAGCCGACCTTGCAACTACTGCAATTCAATCACTAAATTTATTAGAAGAACAGCTTATTGCAAATCCAGAAACTATCCAAAAATTAAAGGAAGCAAATACAAGAATAGAAACTGCTGTCGACAATTACCATTCAGGAAGCCAACAAGTAAAAATTTCAAAGGTCAACAAAATAAAAGTGTGATCTTAAAATGAAATGGAAAAAGATTTTTCTTCAAAAAAAGGCAAGGGATTTGCTGATGTATTTAGGTCAATAGGGAAAACAGACCCCCTTCCAGAAGATAGTCCTTTTTCTAGTTTAAGGAAAATTGCAAATCCTAGTATAGTAGTTGAAAAAACAGAACGAAAAGATTCTCCAGTAAAAATTGAAGTTTCTGAACCAGTGAAAGAAATAGATTCTTATGAAAATGAAGATCCACAATTAGGCACAGAACATCTTGGTTCAAAAGTTGTCCGAGTTGTGAATGTTCTTGGGCCAGAGCACAGAGCATATTCTGGAAATGGCAATCCAACTTCAACGGTAGTTATAGAATCAAATGGTGAACAATTTCTGGCAGGAATTTGGTATGGAATAAATCCCGGATTAATTTCTGTGGGGGATACCGCAGTATATGATGAAAAGAAAAAAATGGTTTTTAGAATCATCGATGCTGAAAGTCCGTCGGCAATTCCACGAACAACTTTTGACGATATCGGTGGACTTGTAGAACAGAAAAAAGATTTGGTGAGTTTGTTAAGTGTTTTTGATCCTAAGGAAAGAACAAAGTGCAAGGGACTTAACCGAAAATTCATGAACGCGGCTTTGCTTTATGGTCCGTCGGGAACTGGTAAAACTACTTTAGCAAGAGCAGCTGCAAATTATGCTAAAATTCCTTTCTTTGAAATTAATACTGCAGAAATATTTGGTTCTCATCTCGGTGAAAGTGTGCAGAATTTGAAAAGTAAAATCGTCGCCGCACAAAAATTTGCGAAAAAATACGGTGGTGCAATAGTTTATTTTGATGAAGTTACAAGACTGGCTGCAGAAAGAAATTATTCTGGCGGTGGTGCAGACAGAGAAGTGAGTGGGGTTACGGAAGCGTTGCAATCTTTTATGAATGGTGAACATTATTTGGATGAAAGCGAAGGAATGATTCTTTATCTTGCATCTACAAATCTTGCGACTGTTTTTGATTCAGCAGTTCTTGGAAGATTCAAAAAACATATTCTTGTTCCAGCACCGACGACAAAAGAGAAAAGAGAAATTTTCGAAGTTAAAGTTAGAAATGTTAAAACAAGAAATCTGGAATTTAATTCACTTGTAAAAGATTTGGAAGCATTAAATCCTAATGCAAGCGGAAGAGATATTGATACAATAACTGAAATCGCAAAAGAATCTGCTTATACTGTTGGAAGAGAAGTTCTTATGATGATAGATTATGACTTCGCTCTTGGCAAATATTCACAAAGAGTTAATATTGCCCTTTCAAAAAAGAGTACGGAGTAATATGGAAAATGCAAAAAATATGGGAATTACAGGTTTGGCGCTCGCAGGGAGCATTCTATTAGCAACGCCCAGTTTTTCACAAACACCAACGGACAATGAAGATAATTACACAGAAAACATAGGGCAAAATTATTTTGGAGAAGCAAATCCATTTTTAACTTCGGAATATGACAAAATTGAAAGAAAAATTCTAATTCCGGAAGAAGATTTTAGTTTTTTTGATGACCATACTCTGCAGAAAAAGAAAAAAGAATTGCACACTTTTGAGATATATCAAAGAAAATTAACAGAATTTTCAAATAAAGAAAAGATGGGTTATGACAATATAAAAAGTTTAAGAGACTATTTGATGGATGTTGAGAGTTATTCAGATGAGCAAAAAAGAACTAATGAAAGTTTTAGTTTATTATTCTCTGACATTGAAAAAAAAGTAAAGGATTATAGCCAGGCAATTGTCGACGATAGAGAACCAGATGAAGTATTGGATATAAAAGATTTTGCATTTTACAATTTTGTCAGAAACAACCAAAATGAAAATCAGGAAAAAAGAAAAGGAGAGAATATTTTTGCTAAACAAAAAAGAATCCATTTACAAATTTATAGTGAGTATCTAAGTCTTGCCGAGAAATGGAAGAATAAAAGATTTGTAAAAAGTAATGAGTATACTCATGTTAGTCCTAGTTTTGTTCAAAAATATTGCACTGGTAAAGAAATAGAACAAATTGATGGTTTTTTGAAAGGATATGGAGCAGAAACAATTCCATTGTTAGATGAATTTCCAGTTAAAAGTAAATACCCTAAGATTCCTTCGTGGGTTTTGACCGCTTTTGGATTGATCTTTCCTCCAATAAGAAATGTTTTATTAAAAAAATATCTTAGAGGGAAAAAAGCAAAGGGAGATGAATATTTCAGTTCGTTTTTTTTGGGTGGTTTGATGGGTAATGGGATTATAGGTTCGAATCTGGACCGTCTTCATCCGCTCGTTTTTCCGTTCAGAATGTTGATGACCCCAATTATATTTCAGCCTCTATTCAAAAAAACTAAATTGTTGGATAAATTATACAGGTATTCTAAATGAAAACAAATTATTTAACAAAAGCAATTGCAACGATTGGGCTAGCTGGAAGTTTGCTTTGTGCTCAATCTACAAAAGCAGATGTTGTTGAAGAACTTATGGGAAAGAGCATTTTAGCACA
>Ga0208375_1002713_pt1 | contig 16095 bp, 15 predicted proteins | sample RifOxyD1_FD_184038 | JGI IMG/M metagenome (GOLD analysis project Ga0208375, IMG submission 184038) | Soil microbial communities from Rifle, Colorado - Rifle Oxygen_injection D1 (SPAdes) | ecosystem: Environmental > Terrestrial > Deep subsurface > Rock core/Sediment | place: Rifle, Colorado... | reverse complement strand
CAAAGCAGTGTGTTTATTTTATTTTCTACGCTTTGAATTTTTTCAAATAATAGTTGTCCTAAGATGATGGTAGCCTTGTCAATATAGGTGCGATCAAAACTATATAAACCACTGATAATTTCATTTACCCAAAAAGCTAAATTGGTGGTGTTCTTGGTTTTTACATAATGATCAATAACCGCTCCCAGCATTGCACGATGCTTTTCAATATCAACTGGATAATTTTTATTATAAATAGCGATCGCATCCACAGCTTTATCTAAGAGGGTTTTTTGGAAGTAAAGGTTAAAAAGCCTCTCATAGATTTTCTGGCTTTTGGGATCAACCGGCCAGCTTTTTATGTAATTAGTATAGGCAAATTCAGTATGTTTGAAGTTTGCTTCTGGTGAAAAACCACCCTCTGCCAAAGTTGCCAGGAGCGAGTCGAGTAATTTTCTTCGGAAGGTTTCGTTATCTGCGGTTTTATTTTCAGGTGTCAAATTTTTATTTCCCCATTCAACTCCCATTTGATAATAATTGGCTGCCTGAGTGTATTCCTTTACTGCGTAAAAAGTTTCACCTTGATAAAATCGGTATTGGTCTATATTGGATTTATCCAGTCTGGTCAAAATATCGAAGTAGCTGATAATCTCAGTGAGATCATTTTTATTGTAATGTTGAATTTTATGTTTTGCGTTTCTGGTAAGTCTTACTTGCAAGTAGCCAGTATAATCCTTAATTTCTTTCACCGCTAAAGTTTGTTGTTCTGTGGGTAGTGGACTTTGAGTTTGCATTTTTGCCAAAGTATCGGCCACTTGATAATGGAGATCATTTTTCTTGAATTTTCGATAAACATCTAATTCTTCCAGGCGAATATTAATTTCTATATCTCGCTGTTTTCTAGTTTGGCATTCAATCAAGGCCTTGCTAAGGATATATCTCGTATCTTCAAATTGACCATTTTTAGCCGTTCTTTTGGCCATTTTAATTAAATGGGTTCCAGGATCAGTGGTGTTTTTTATGTAAAAATCAACCCCACCGGGGATATCTTTACCGTCAACATGAAACAATCCCATAAAATCAAAAATTTGTTCATTGATATTTATGTAATTTTTATTTTTAGAAAAGGCAAATGCTCGGTGCATGTTTTTTATAGCAGCAGAAAATTCTCTCAACTGATAAAGACACCAGGCGGAGTTATATAAATGTTTACTGTGGAATTCATCCAGCGGTTTTACCAGAATTTCCTGGTAGAGGTCGAAGGCATTCTTCCACTTTTTTTCGTTGTAGAAGTGTTCTGCCAGTGAAATCTTAGCATTGTGAGCAATTTTGGATTCTCGAGGTGCATACCTTAGGGTTTGTTTAAAAAATGGTTCAGTGAATTGGTCATTTCCATAATCTCTGGAATTAAGGGCCAGGGTGTAGAAAATGTCAGCAGTATGTTGGTTATTTGGCCATTTATTTAATATAGATAGACCATGGTTTTTGGTGAGATTATAGGCGTGTCTAGTTTTATTAAAATAAGCCCCTTTGCCGATTTTGGCAACCTCGGCAGGAGTGGCCTGGAGAAATAATTTGTTTTCTTCTTCTCGAATTAATTTCATTTTTTCAGTGTAAAGTTCAAACAGACGATATTCTAGTTTCGCTTTTCTATCTTTAATTTGGGTGATTGCTTTTATTTCACTATCAACCAGTTTACTTAACTCTTGCCATTTGTCGGCAGCACTTGCGATAAAACATGTCTGTAAGATAAATATAGTTAAAAGAATCAAATGTTTCATCAGTAATTACCTTGCACAATAAATTTAAATTCCGGATATCCTGCTAGCGCAGCAGTATGCATAACTTGGCGCAGTGTTTTATACGAGAGGGTTTTATCCATAACAATATTGATTTGTTTGTTATGATCTTTCATGGCGCTAGCCAGTACTCTCATGCTATCAGCAGTCTTATCTTTTTCTTTTTTTATTTCATCTAACTTGTCATAGATAAAATCAACGCGCTCGTCACCGGTTTGGATATCGCCAGCATAAGCGTTGTTTATCCAAACTTTTTTATCTCGATTGACTTGTAGAATAACAGAGTCGTTACCAAGCGTACGAGATACCGAGTCGGGTAATTCTATTTTGCCGAGCAAATCCAATTTTAAATCTGATGCATTATAACTTTTCAATAAAAAAACCAGCAGGATAACTAGAATATCAAGCAACGAGGTGATATCGAGTTCCAGGGCCTTATCCCCACTACCTTTTTTTAATCGATTAAAACGTTTTTTTCTCATAGTATCCTAAATTATTGTTTCAAAAATAATTTTATTAAATAAACTGGTGGTCTTTATAAGTTCACCTTTTTTATTACGTGCGGTAAGAATCTGGTTATGATTAGTCTCTCTAGTGGTATCCATTATCTTGACAATATCAGCATAGGACACCGTGGATATCGGACGTAAAATTACCGCATCTTCATCAATATTTTTTAACTTAATTTCCGCAAGCATTGTATTAAGTTTTTCTAAGTCATATTTACCGTCGTTCTTTTTATTAAGCTCAAAGTGAGTTTTCTCACTAAGTCCGGTTTTAATTATAATGCTATCCTTAGTGATTTCTAAAACTAGATTGAGAGGATCTTTTTTATCAATTTTTTTATCAATAGTGACTACTGCAGGAGCATCGGAATTTATTTCGTATATATCAATAAACTGGGCAGACATGAGTAGGAAAAAAATAAAAATAAAAACCGCATCCATAATTGGAATTAAATTAGGTTTGGTTTTTCTGTTTAACTTACTAAACGATTTTTGCATATATTAATCCACTCAATATTTATTTACGCAGCTTTTGTTATATCTGGTGCCTCAGAATTACTCGATACGCTAAAGCTCCCACCTTTTTTAGTTCCCAAGAGGTCAATTAATTTTACAGAATATTCTTCAATTTCTCCGGTAATTTTGTCATGTTTACTTAAAAGTACTTGGTAAGCAATCATAATTGTAATTGCCGAAAGAAGTCCCAGAGCGGTGGTATTCATGGCGGTTGAAATACCTATGGCCAATAACTTTGCTTTTGAAGCTGGGTCAGCAGTAGCCACAGCACTAAAGGATCCAATTAGACCTTGAATAGTACCAAGCAATCCAAATAGAGTTGATATATTAGCCACTAATTGTAAGTATCCCATCCAACGTTCGATTTTAGGCTGGACTTCAAGCATAGAGGATTCAATTGCGTCTTGTATTTGTTCTTTACTTTGATTTGCTCTTTTTAATCCCGACTTTAAAACATAAGGGAGAAGGGCCTTAGAACTACTACAAATTTTGATAGCTTCTTGAACATTGTTTAGTAGAACATGTTTCTTGATCATATTCATTAAACTATCACCCTTGGTATCAAAGACAGCATAGGATTTAAAACGTTCTAATGTAATTAGAATTCCAAAAATCCAAATTGCCAAAATGATCCACATGAAAACGCCACCATCATTCATAAAGATAGCGATATCTTCAATCAGGGAGGTGTTGGCTACTGTTTCGTTGATTGGGGTGTTTGCCGCAACTTGACTCATTGTTTGTTCCATATATTTTCCTCTACAAAAATGTTCCTATCACGTTCTTATATCGACACTTACAGAAAGAAACTTGAGGAAAAAGGCACATCAATTTTAAAGTCAAGTTATTATAATAATTGGCAAAAGGTTACTTTAAATTCAGTACATCCCGTCTGATATCTGGAAAATAATCCTTTTTTTCATAAAAATCAGTTTCCAATACCCTACGTTCTCGCTCTTTTACTGAAACATCTCCAGGGGCGATGACGGAACCTTGGATTTCCAAATTACCAAGGTCGAATCGTTCATACTTTTTGTATTCAACGACTACTTTTTCTTTTTTGTTTTCTGCCAAAGCTTGAAAGCTGGTAGTAAACAAAGTGAATAAAAATATAGTTACTATGGTTTTAGTCATTTTTTGCCCCCTTAGAACCTTCATCCTCTTTCTTCTTCATTTGACTTTTTTCTTCCTCAAGTATTTCCTGTTTCACGTCTTCAAAAGTTCTTTGTTTTACTTCTTCGCAGTTGGATTTAAGTCCAAATGAATAATCGCCTAGTTCATCGGCCCAAAACTCTCCTGTGAATTCCCAGAATTGTTCATCAACAGTTCTTTTAACATGTTTTAAATCACCTCGCCCTCGCTCGGCGATTAGCTGGGTTCCTTTGTAAATTAGATCTCTTTTTTTACTCATAATATCGATTCTAATTTTAAAAAGTTGGAAAGACAGACCGTTTATCTTGTTGATGAACTCATACATGTATTCCTTAATGTACCAGTTCAAGGATTTAATTTTTGAATTGATCTGAGAGTCAGTCTCTTCAATTAAAATTCGTATGAAATCATCCCGATTCATTTTTTTAAGCAAGGTTGCCTCTTTCATGGCAATCTTATAAGCTCCATATTCCACATTATATTTAACTGTTTTTTTAATCTGAGTAATCAAACTTTTAATAAAAGGGTGCTTAGCTTCCAACATTTGCGTTGATTCGTGAGTCAGATAGAAAAAATAATTGTCTGAAGTTTTGTTTTTAATAAGTACTGAAGCTAGAGCTTCTGATCTGGGTTTATAAATTTTATAATATTGATCCACCACACTTAAAGCATCTTCCCATAAGCATAGTTTATGGTAAGAAAGAGCAGTTAGAAGTTCACTTTCTGGCATAAAATAACTTTCGAGTAAGGGATATTTGTAAGTAACTAGCAAACCAAGCGTGCGGTTGTAATCCTGTTGCTTAAATTTTACCCATGCTTTTTCTAAAAGCACATAAGGCCATTTATAAGAAGTTTTATCAATTTCATCGTAAGCTTCTATAGATTTGTCATATTCTTGAGAAGTAAATTTCAACCTAGCAACGTGAATTAAGCAGGTCTCTTTTAGTATAGCGTAATATCTTTTTATTTTATCATTCGCACTTGAGCTTACTGCACTGTCAGCGTAAGTGTAGCATTTCTTATATTCAGTATATCCAGCGTCGCTATTTCCAAGCAAACTATAGGATGCACCTTTAGTAAGTCTCACTTCTGGTTGTAAATAATTATTGTCTGGAACTTTTTCTAAATATTTAATTGCTTGTGCATAATTTTTTTCATGAAAGTATCTAAGTCCTAGCACAAAGTAGAGAGTAGGTGAGTCATGTCTTACAAGCACTTCAGTGGAAACATCAAAAAAGATTTCCGGACCTGCTTTAACGACTAGGGCCTTTAATGCTTTTTCAAATTCGGGATTAATCTTTTGAGTGCTATTAATATGTTTTATAGCAAACGGAATGGCGGAGAAATAATAATCACCCATGATAAGTTCGTAAGTGATTTTTTCATTTTTTCGCTCAACTTTCGGGTCATTATAAAGCTGTCTGGCTTTTTCCAGTGACCCAAAAGCCCCGGTGCATATGCTGAAAATGAGTAGTATTTTAATTATTATTTTTTTCATATATTGCCTCTACCTTAGAATGAAAATCCTAGTCCAACGGTAACGTCTGAATTATACCTTCTTTCTTCTTTGGGAGAGGAGGGACTTCGGTCCATGTATGAAGTATTTAGGTATTCAATATTTAAATGGATATGTTTAGAAATGTGGAATTTTAAATTGGTCTTTGACATAATGGCCATGCTGCTTTTTTTATCATAAGCATCTGGCACAGTTGAGTCGCCCGCTGAAATTAAGTTATTCTCGAAATCTGCATTTCCAAGGCCTAGTCCAAACGACCAATCAAAATAATAAATTTTATTAAAAGTATTTATTTTTCCATAGAAAGGTGACCAAACCAAAAGACCACCGTAACTTCCAGTTAATTTTCTAACGAAGGGCACACTGCCATTAACTCTTTGGACGGCGGTAAAAGTGTCATTGTTGGCATTGAAATAAGTATTATAAAGTAATTCAACGCCCCACTCTTCATGAAAATAAAAGCCTGTTCTTAAGGCCAGGGCCTTACCACTTATAAATTTTTGGTTGATAACCTTGGAGTAACCTACATCAAAATAAAATGAATTTTTCTTTTTATAGTTTTTGTTTTGCAGAACATAGACTTTTTTGTCTTGATCAAGCCACAAAAAGTCGTAAAGGTCTTTTTCCGTAGCTCGCAGGTATGTGGGAACGATGAAAATAAAAATTAAAAACAACGCGAGAATAACCCGCCCGATTTCACTTAGAATAAAATTATTTTTCATGGGATATACCTAGGAGCAAAAGTTTAAGTATGGTAACTTCGACTTAAACTTCTCTGGAAAACTTTGAGATTGTGTAACAACTTTTTTCAACGCTAACAAACGTCCTGACACAAAATCTAAAGAAAAGAACCCTTTGTTTAAAATTAACGCAATGCACCCAAAACTTCAATTTCTTTTTACTAACAATTACCAAAATCTTAAAAAATCAAACTACTTAAACGAAAAAAAGTCGGGATAACTCCTCGTTATCCCGACCAGTTATTTAATCCTTACTTTTGTACGTAATAATCGATAGTGATTATGCTTCCTTCTGCTGGGATACTGTCTTCATTAAATTTAATTGAGTTATTATCAGCATTAAAGATCCAGCCTGAATTCATAACAACTCCGTCAACTTTAACTATTACTTCTGTTCCAGCGTATGGGCCTTGGGCCAAAGCAAAACTATCTAATAATTCAATAATAGAACCACCGATATTAAGAAGTGTTTCATAGAAATCTTTTTTAATATCATCGTGAATTCCACCAGTTAAATTTGAAGCTTCTATGTATCTACTTCCAATCGTATTGTATGAAGATGCAGAGTTAGCAACGATGGAATAGATTTTTGCCATACCTTCGTTAGTTTTGTGTGATCTGATGTAATTTACATAATTAGCAACGGTATCTGGAGATTGATCTTGTTCATCACTAACAACGATAACAGCAAAGAAGGCTTCATCACGTAGGAAAGTTTGGTTGTATTTTGATAAGAAAGAAGAAGTAGCTTTGAGTCCTCTTTCTGTACTTGAACCTCTTGCTCCTACATAGATGTACTTCATAAAGTCATCTAAAAAGTCAGTAAGATCATAGTTTGCAGCTTCAGCAGATAACTTATAGATAAGTTCATCCGAACTGATGTTGCCAGGAGTTCCACAAACTCTGGTTAATCTTAAGTAGTAATCGTAACCACAAGTAATGTTACCATTGTACTTTGTGGTGGTGTCTGTAGTGGTAATTGCCATTTTAAAATCAGCACCTTTATTGATGAAAGCATTAATAAAGTACTTGAAGTTTTTGGCAATAGCTTGTTGCTCATCACCCATTGAACCTGAGTTGTCAATAACCCATAGGATGTCAACTTTACCTGAGTTAGCGCCAACATTTTTTTGAACAAATTGCTCTGACACTAAGGAAAGTTCAACTACTGCGGTTGGTTCAACTACTGGAGTTGGTTCAACTACTGGAGTTGGTTCAACTACTGGAGTTGGTTCAACTACTGGAGTTGGTTCAACTACTGGAGTTGGTTCAACTACTGGAGTTGGTTCAACTACTGCGGTTGGTTCAACTACTGCGGTTGGTTCAACTACTGGAGTTGGTTCAACTACTGCGGTTGGTTCAACTACTGGGATCTCATCAATAATTGGAAGGTCAATATCTGGAGTAGTATCAACAACATCGGTACCCTCAAGATAGGTCTTCTCAAAAAATTCTTCTTGTTGACAAGCGGATAAAACAATTAAAAGCGAAGCAATAAATAATAATTTTGTAAATGTTGTGAAAACCATACCGTCTCCTAATGAAACGGTCACAAAGTCGTTAAGGATCTCAACTTCGTATTCCGGTTTTCCTGCTTTTGTTTATATCAGACGTACCCGTGGAACAAACGTACTACACAAAAACACAGATTTCAAAAAGCATAAAAAAACAAAAAAAGAAACGTTAAAACCTTACTTACATAACTCGATAAGACTTGGTCAGTTACGGTGGTGTTTTATAGTTCATATTGTCCTCCCCATGATTGGCCTGACCATCAACTGTACAAAAACCTTCCCTAAAACCGAAAGCGCTTTGATTTCTAATTTGAATAGAATGAATCATCTGAGCACCTAGGGCCCAAACGTGTTTTAGAAAAGATTTAGATTGATGTCTTATCACTTTCATAAAGGCCACAACATACTATCAATTGATCTTGTCATGGGCATACGTGCTACTGCAAAATCAAATAATAAAAAAACATTGTTTTTTATATTTTAACCCTGCTTAGGGATTGAAACAATTGATATATATAAATGTGTTCAGCTCTGCAAAAAATCAAAGAGTTAAGAATATATTCAAATCTGGGATAAACGTTATCAATTAGTTGAATTTCTCCCTTGTAAATGGGATAACTTACGTTAGCTTTGCCTTGAATTCAAGCTATTGACTTTTATAAAAAGTATTCAAACCAATTAATGGTTAATAATCCCTTCATGCAGTTCAACAATTGCGTAATCGTTAGAGGAAATAAACTCAAGTCTGCTTCTACTTTCTGGGATTGCTTTGCTGGTATAGATTTGGGCAATTTGTTTTTTTCGATCACATTTAAGTCCAGAAATGGAAAGAAGGTATGAGTTAACAGTATAGAGCGCCATCTCGGTAAGTCTTCTCGCATGGAATTCTATAGATAAATTATCATTTCTTTTTTTAATATGAGATACCGCCAGCTCTAAATTAGTTCTTAGCTCTTGTAGTGATTTAAACAGTTCCGGTACTTTATTAAAATCGTTATCGTTTTCGTATTCGTTTAGTCTCTCACTGACTAATCCACTGGTAATTCCCCCAATAGCTGCGACAATTTGCATTTGCGTAGTACCTTCATAAATGTTGGTGATCCTTTGATCTCTAGCGTGTCTTTCAACGCTAAATTCAGTGGTATAACCAACGCCACCATGGATCTGAATGGCATCGTAGCAAATTTTATTTCCTACTTCAGCGTTATGGGCCTTTGCTAGAGGAGTGAACAATCCAGCTAGCTTGGTATATTTGCTGATTTCATCTCGTAGATCGGATTTTCTTTCCGGATATTTTTCCATTCGCTCTTCCAATCCTTCCTTGATATCGACAATTTTACTGGTTTCATATAGTAAGGCACGAGAGGCTTCCAAACCAATTTTCATATCAGTAAGCATTTCATAGACCGCTGTAAAGTTTAAAATTTTCTTTTTAAATTGATTTCGTTCTTTGGCATATTTTAATGCTTCCCTATAGGCAGCTTCCGCAATACCTAAGGATTGAGCAGCGATGCCAAGCCTTGCACCATTCATCAGACTCATCGTATATTTAATGAGTCCCATTCTTCTGGTACCAAGCAGTTCACATCTAGCGTTGTTAAATTGGATTTCACAAGTAGGTGAACCATGAATACCAAGCTTGTGTTCAATTCTTCTAATGGTCATATTTTTATCTCGTTCATAGACAAAAAGAGAAAGCCCTCGACCATCAGTGGTTTTATCTTCACTGCGGGCAAGTACTAGCGAAACATCAGCGCAGCCGTTAGTGATAAATCTTTTTACTCCGTTTAAATACCAGTTTCCATCAGGATGCTGAGTGGCCTTTAACATCACAGCTTGTAGGTCACTTCCGGCATCTGGTTCAGTTAAGGCCATGGCGCCCATGACTTCTCCTCTGGCAAAACGAGGAAGAAATCTTTCTTTTTGATCTTCGGAACCAAATTTGCAGATAGTGTCCGCGATATCTTGCAGACCCACAAGATTCATTAAAGATGCATCGGCCCGGGACACCATTTCGATACAAATAGAATAGATGGTTTTAGGAAGATTCAGTCCTTCGTATTTTCGTGGGAGGGTCATTCCCATAAGATCTGCTTTTTTTAAAATATCAATGGCTTCTTTTGTTCCTTGAGCATAGGTGACTTCACCATCCTTATATGTAGCGCCCAATTGATCAACTTCGGTTGCCCTGGGAGCAATATAATTACCGGTAATATCGCCCATAATCTCCAAGAGCTTTTTATAATTATCCTTAGTATCTTCATAATCAAGGGGAGAATATCCACATGTTTTTGAATCAGTGAAGTTGTCTTCTTTGAGTTCTACAATCCTTCGAAGATCCATATTTTCCATATGAAACATAATATCTTGATTATCATTATAAAAGTTTGACATGTATTTATCCTCGGTAGGCCTTAATCATTTTTGGTATTACGTCTTTAACATCTCCCACTATGCCATAATTAGCGATCTTAAAGATCGGGGCATCAGGGTCATTATTAATTGCAATTATTCTTTTGGCTTCACTCATGCCGGCCATATGTTGAATCTGGCCGGAGATTCCACAGGCGATATATAGGTTAGGACGAACGGTAATTCCCGTTTGTCCGACTTGATGATCTTTGCCAAGCAGTCCCGCATCTACCACTGGCCTGCTGGCACCAACTTCACCACCTAGGGTTTTGGCCAGTTGTTTTATAAGAGAGATACATTCTGGAGTGCTAGCGCCCATTCCGCTGGCGACAATTATTCTGGCTTGCTTAAGATCAACAGTTTTTTCTTCGCGGATCACTTCTAAAATCTCACTTAAAAAATCACCTTCCGATAGATCACAAGGTTCATCTATTATCTCAACTTTTTTATTAGTCTCAGGATTATTAAGTTTCATGACACCTTCACGTACTGTTGCCATAGAAGGATTGGATTCTGGTGACACAATGGTGGCTACAATGTTTCCACCAAAGGCCGGACGGATTTGCAGGAGAGTATTGTCAAAAGTTTGATCTTTAATACTATGACTGCCGATTTCTAGCTTGGTGCAATCAGCAGTGAGACCACAACAAAGTTCGCTGGCAACTCTGGGGGCAATATCGCGACCGGTAGAGGTTGCCCCAAAAAGCACAATCTGAGGTTGGTGTTTTTTTATAATGGATGTAACTAATTTGGCATAAGGGACCGAAGAGAAGTGGTTCAATCGTTTGTCTTTAACGTAGTAAAGTTTTTGGCATCCATAGTGGCCAAGTTGGGAAAGTTCTTCTGCGGCATTGTGGGATAAAACGACCCCATGAATTTCGCAGTTTAATTTTTTAGCGAGTCTGGTGGCTTCGCTAATCAATTCCAAACTTACGTCAGCAACTTTTTTATTATTATGTTCAATAAAGACCAGGATCGGCGCGTTCATTTTTATCTCCTATCCAAAAATATGCTCGTTTTTAAGTTCGTCAATCAAGGCACAAATGCCGACCTCAGTGTTGGGAATATCTTGCATATTTTTACTGTTGGCCGTCAAAACTACTTTTTCAATATGTTTAACTTTGGTAGGGGAACCTGCTAATCCGATTTTTATACTATCTGCCCCAATAGAGTCTGCGCTCCATTCAGTAATATATTTTTTAGGTCGATCCACATCAATTTTTAAATAGGTCTCATCGTATGATTCCTCAGTTTCTTTTTTGGTGATGTTTTTAAACATCATAACTCTTTTAACACTTGGAAACCTCGGTTCATTGGCCTCTGCGGTTACCGTTATAAGTACCGGGAAACGAGATTTAACAATCTCTTGTCCGTATTCAGTTTGTCTTCTGAGGGTAATTGATTCACTGGTAACTTCTTCGACATTTATGATGTTAGTGATCTGATTGATTTTTAGTTTTTCTGCTATTTGTGGGCCCACTTGAGCAGTGTCACCATCAATGGCCTGTCTACCACAGAAAATGATGTCATATTTACCAAGTTTTTCAATCGCACATTTTAGCGAGTAAGAGGTAGCGAGAGTATCAGCGCCAGCAAATTTTCGATCTGAAATTAAAATAGCTTCATCTGCGCCTCGGTAAAGAGAATCTTTTAAAACTTCTATGGCCTTTGGTGGGCCCATAGTAATAACCGTGATTTTTCCACCCAATTGATCTTTGACTTTCAGGGCTTCCTCTAAAGCATTGAGATCTTCTGGATTAAAAATAGTGGGAAGCAGTGCTCTGTTAACAGTGCCATCTTCTTTCATGGCATCACCAGAGATATTATGAGTATCTGGCACTTGTTTAACCGTTACGATAATGTTGAGAGCACCCATGTCAAAAACTCCTTAAAAATCAATTCTAAAGCCATGTCATTCTAAAGATATAGAGCTAAATTGACTACCTAAAATATGCTGATTTTTATCAATATTTGGTTATAAACACATATATTTTTAATATCATAAAGAGAATAAGTATGTAAGATTTGTAATATAATGTAATACTCCCCCCATAAACACACTAAATCTACACTTTAGGAGTAAGTAATGAATTTACTTGAGAATAAAAATGCACTTATCCTTGGTGTTGCCAATGCAAGATCTATAGCCTGGGGAATTACCAAAGAATTAAAAAAACACGGCGCGAATATTGGTCTTACCTATCAAAGTGAACTATTCAAGAAAAGAGTGGATCCTTTGCTTTTAAATTCACCCGTGGATTTTTTGCAAGAGATGGATGTGACCAACGATCAACACTATCAAAACTTAAAAGAGCTTATCGAAAAAAAATGGGGAAGGGTGGACATTCTGGTTCATTCACTCGCATATGCTGATAAGGAGGATTTAAGAGGGAGATTTTCAGATATTTCCAGACAAGGATTTATGCAGGCCTTTGATATCTCGGTCTATTCTTTTATTGCTCTTCTCAAACACTTGAAAATCATGATGCCTGCAGGAAGTAGCGCTATGGCCATGACTTATCATGGGTCACAGAAAGTTTTAAAGGGTTATAACGTCATGGGGGCAGCTAAAGCAGCCTTGGAATCTGCTATCAGATATCTTGCAGATGACTTGGGGGAGGATCAAATCAGAGTCAATGCCATATCAGCAGGACCTATTAAAACGCTAGCATCTTCTGGTATAAAAACTATTCAAAATTTTAGAGCGATCATTGAACAAAGAGCTCCATTACATAAAAATGTTACTACCGAGGATATTGGTGGTGCAGCCGTGTGGTTGGCAAGTGATTTATCCAAAGCGGTGACTGGGCAAATTATTTACGTCGATTCAGGTATATCAATTACGGCAATGTAATATGGATAATTTTTAATTTTCATAAAATGATACTAGAAGAGAAACGGTGGTATCTCCGTCATTATCTTCAATGGTATCAATATATTCAAGTAGAAGATCACGAAGATCTTGTCTGAACATTTTGAATTTTTTGCTAGGTATGCAGGTGGTTGATTGGAAATAAAGGTCAGTTTCCGAAGTAAAATTTTTTTCGGTCTTTTTCCTGATTGTGTCTAGTTTTTTCAAATAATATCTTTTAAAGAATTCATCAGTTCCCATCTCATCGAGTGCGATGTGATTACTTATTGGGTAATACCGATTGTCTATCTTTTTAACTAATTCTTTTTTTTCTAAATGGGTTAGTATCATTTCACATTGATTAGAATTTAGCTTACACCGTTTTTGGATATCGGATAGTGCAGCTCCGGTCTGCTCATTTCCTAAAGAAGCATAAACCAAAGGCCAGTTTTCAAGTTCATAAAGAGAAGTATCTATTTGGGTTTTTTTTCCAAGAATTTGTTTGGATAACTTGGATAATTTAACTTTATATTTAATTTTGCTTTCATAATCCTGAGCCAGGGACATCTCCCATAACAGCGTAAAGTATTTTTTATTACTTCCAGATAGATTAAATGTCTTACAAATTTTATCCAAGGATTGCCAGGTAATATTTTTTTGTCCCAAAACGAGTTGTCTTAAGTGGGAACGAGAGGCAAAACCACCTCTGCGTGCCAGTTCAGAATAATTAAATATTTTATTATCTATTTGTAGGTAATTAAAGGCGTTAACTAAAAAATTGCTACAGGACGTACTGGTTAGCAAAATTGCTTGTAGCTCATCTTTGCGTTTTTTATTAGTACTTTGCATAACATTTGATAAAGGTTAATTATTTCCAGAAACTGACGGGTTTGGGTTGGGACCAAATTGGGTACTCCATAAGAAAGTAAAACGAATATCTTCTAAAATAAAGGCCAAATATTTATTTTTTTCTTCTTCCTTTAAATAGCTTATGGATATATGGACAATACCGTAATAAGGAGCTTCTTGAGTGGGGTTGGTATTTGACGAATATTTATAAAAGTTTGCTTTGAATGTATCTGATCCATTTAAATTATCGAATTCTTCAAGATCGTTGATAGCATTCATTATTTCGCATGAGGGAATGGTTCTTTCAATAGAGATTGCCAGAATTTCTTCAAAAGCAAAGGCGGATGTAGAAAACATCGTCAGGACAAAAAGGCTTAAAATAAATTTATTCATATATTCCTCGAATAAGTAAATCGTTAAATTCTTAGTGGTCATAACATTAAAAACTTCAAAATAACATATACAAAAAGAAACATGTACTTAGTTTGAGTACATGTTTCTTTTCTTAACATATATCAATCATATGATTGTTCTAGTATTGAGGACAAACAGAAAAATCAACACATTTACTCTCTAGAATTGGGCATGATAACGTATCGCTTATCTTATAGAAACCTTTCTGAATAATAATTGCTTGACCTTGTTCACAGGACATCATTGGTGAAGCCATAGGACATTTTAGAAGGTTCACGCATGCGCTTTCGATGACAGGACAGGAAAAGGAATTATCAGATTCTGGTAATGCTGCAAATCCCACAGTTGCAGTCATAGGCTCACCTTCATCACATTGCACTGCATCTCCTGCTGGGCAGTCTTGATCGACACAAGCGCTTTGGTGTTTTATACAAAATAATTTATCATTGATAGCAAAAAAGCCTTTGCTGAAAGAAGATGGATAGCTTCCTTCTGCACAACGCATTTGAGCAGCAAATAGAGACTGAATTGAAAGTGTTAAAAGAACCAATATAAAAATTTTCATAAATCCCCCTCGATTTAAGTTTTTTAAGTACTGGAACCTGACTAGCATAAGAAAAAATCAACCACAATAGTCTAGGGAAATATTTCGTGCTCGCTTGAGCACACTGTTCTCTGCTAAAAATATTGAATTTATTAGGATTCACGTTTCTTAATTAAGGGGAAGAAGCGGTGGTGTTAAAGTTAATTTACTGCTCTCCAAGCTTCGCAATAATCTTATTGCCTTCTACTCGAATGTTTTCATCTGCAAAGAAGTTTTTCATAAAAAACAAAATGGAATTTTTTCTAAGCAATGGGCCAGCAGAAGCTTTAACCACGTTTAGAATGATTTCCGAAGTTTCTTTATTATATTTTATAGTTCCTTGAAATTTAACATTAGTTGGAATCAACATAACACTCATTTTAAGTTTTAGGGTGAAATTTGAATCGGCTGTTAGAAATGATACATTCTCATATTTAGTTCTTTTGCTACCTCCATTTAGAGCATTTTTAACTGTGTCGATAGTGATTTTGGTATTGTTAACACAATTATCAAGTACATTGTTTACGTTCAAATCCTGAAAGTTTTCGAACGTAACATTGGGGTTGCATAAAAAGTTCATTTTTTCAAAATAAATACTTTTTTGGTTAAGATTATATTTAGCTGCTGGTATATTTAAAAATAGTTGATTTTTATCTACCGAAACATCTTTAATTTCAATTTGGAGATCATATTTGTTATTGGTAGCCGTTATTAGCGGAATTTTAAGAAGTGAGTTTTCAAAACACCTACGCTGCAGTAATTCAAAATCCAGTGGAGGATCATCTTGATTTCTTTTACAGCTGGCCTCGACATTATGAATGGACGCTTTGATAGTAGGGGAAGAAATATCGATTTTGGGAGCATTTAAAATAAATTGGTTGTTTTTTATATTGGCGCTGGAGATGTTAATTTTGACATTCGTTTTGGTCTCTTGGTCGCTATAATCAATAGTGGGAAGCTCGACAGTTCCATCCATCAGACAGTCAGTAATCAAGGCACTTAAGTCAAAGTTTTTGATGTTGTTACAACTGGCTTTTACCGTAGGAATTAAAAAACTTCCAGTGTCTTTGCTACCCGATATGTTATTGATTTGCGCATATATTTTGGTTGAATCTTCTTTTTGGGTTTCGTAATGAAAAGTCCCCATTTTTAATGCAAGATCTTTGGATTGATAAGTGAGATTTTCAATGTCACTTCTTAGTTCACTCGCACATTCAAATAGAATTTTTTGAAAATCAAAAGTTTCAATGTTTTGAATTCGGGT
>Ga0208375_1002710_pt1 | contig 16106 bp, 12 predicted proteins | sample RifOxyD1_FD_184038 | JGI IMG/M metagenome (GOLD analysis project Ga0208375, IMG submission 184038) | Soil microbial communities from Rifle, Colorado - Rifle Oxygen_injection D1 (SPAdes) | ecosystem: Environmental > Terrestrial > Deep subsurface > Rock core/Sediment | place: Rifle, Colorado... | reverse complement strand
ATATTTCTCGTTTGCGACCAGTGCATATAATTTACTCTATTTTTGTGCCGAACAATCACCCAATGTATTTATCTGTACCTGGGCATGCAGTTATAGGTAGTGAGTTAGTTGGAGTAAGACAATTAGGAGTTTATGACCCCAGCGACTTCTTTGGGTTTCCAACTTATTTACAGCTAACTTTACAAAATAACAAACTTTATGTCTATGATGAACCTTCTCAAAGTTTAATAGTATTGCACCCTGAACCAACAAATAATTACAATCTCCACACAAAAAATTGCAAATGTGATAAAATTTGCGAAGATTATGATGCAAATGCAAAGGCTTTGGCTCAAACTGGTTTAGATGTAATTTTAGACCCTGTTTCTACACCAGACGGTAATTTTGCTAAATGGCTTGAATATCAATATGCTGATTCTGCTTGTACTTAAAGATTAAGAAAATTTAGTTTTTATATTAATATTTGTAAAGAAATTTATTAGCCATATAGATATTTTGTTAATTGCAAATTATGTTAATCTTAAATCAATATTTAGTTTTTATATTTGTGTGATATTAATAAAAAAACCATGTTTTTTTGCATTCTAATCAATAGAAAAGTGCAGGGGTTCTGGTTTATATTTTTATTTATCCAGTTTTATAATCGGATTTTTGTTCTGTAATTAGCTTTATAAATTTATGATTTATCTATCCTGTTATGGTAATTGTTTTAGGAATTGAAAGCACTGCACACACATTTGGAGTTGCTGTTGTAAAAAATGGCAAAATACTTAGTAATGTCAGAGATGCATACACAACAGAAAAAGGCGGGATTATTCCTATGGAAGCTGCTAAACACCATGAAACTGTTAAGAGTGTTTTGTATGAAAAGGCTTTGGAAGAAGCTAAGATAAAAGAAAAAGACATAGAATTAATTGCTTTTTCCCAAGGTCCTGGTTTAGCTCCGTGTTTATTGCAAGGACTTAATTTTATGAAAGAGCTGGCAATGAAGTTAAAGGTCAGTGTTGTTCCTGTTAATCATTGTGTTGCTCATCTTGAAATAGGAAAAATTACAGGAGCAAAAGACCCTGTGTTGCTTTATGCATCTGGAGCTAATACTCAAGTAATTGCTTATGCTTCTGGGAAATATAGAGTATTTGGTGAAACTTTGGATATAGGCATAGGAAATTTTATTGATACTTTTGCAAGAGAAGCTGGAATGGGTTTTCCAGGAGGACCTAAGATTCAGGAATTAGCTGAAAAAGCCAAAGAAAAAGATAATGGAGCAAATTACATTGAACTTCCTTATAGTGTTAAGGGAATGGATATAGCTCTTAGCGGATTGCTAACAAATTTAAAGCAAAAATTTAAATCAGGAAAATACACAGTTGAAGATTTGGCTTTTTCTTTGCAGGAAACAGCTTTTGCGATGTTAATTGAAGTTTCAGAAAGGGCCTTGGCACATACAGGAAAAAAAGAATTGTTGCTTGGAGGAGGAGTTGCATGTAATACGAGATTGCAGGAAATGGCTAAGATAATGTGTGAAGAAAGAGGTGCTCGATTTTTTGTCCCCGAAAATTCTTTATTAGTTGATAATGCTGCAATGATTGCTTTTACAGGAGAGATAATGTTTAATAAAGGAATAAAAGTGAGTGGTAAGGAAATAGAAAAATTAGACATATTACCAAGACAAAGAACAGATGATGTTATTGTTAGCTGGAAGTGAAATCTTGGGCATAAAACTAAATCTTGGATAAGGTAGCGATTAATCTCTTTGAAATATTTATAAATTAAATAGTTAATTAATAAATCCATATGATTTTTAACTAAAACTAATTTAGTATATATTTAATTGGTCATTAAAAGCAAGTTAAGTAACCTTGAATATTAATATAAGAACTTATCTTAAAATATACCACTCCTTTATCGCAAATCAATAAAAGTAAACTAATATGAAACATCTTCGATAATTATGATTAAGAGTTTATGGTTAATTGCTATTTTCTTGATTACTCTCATAAAAAATAGTGAGTGCGAACGAGTGCAAAATGTTAAGTTGGATATCAGACTTAACAAAGTAAAAAGATTTTTAATGCTTGTTGTGTTAAACATGATATGATAAAAAAGACTGGTGTTGTTTTATTATTGTTTATTTTATTGTCAATCTTCTTTTCCTTGAATTTTGTTTTGTCTTTTGATAATAATGAAGCATTTTATTATGAATCTTCAATGTCATGCAATCTTAATAAAGCCACTCAGCTTTTGAACGAATACATTGCAGGTTGTTTAAAACAAGAGCGGTCTTTTCATTTTTGCAAGGATGATTCAAACCAAAACGAAGACAGGCCAGATGTAACTTTTACAGAGATTTATTATGTAAAGGACAATTCTATGGATTGCAATTATATTTTAGAACAACTGTCTGATTGTAATGTGGATATTTACTCTAATCCGGCTTATGTTATGAACATTGTTGGTTCAGAAATGTTAAAAAGAACAGTACAATCGGGAAAATATCTCCCATTAACAGTTGGACCATGTTATAGATTAAAAATAGAGATGGGCACTCAAGATAATTTTTTATGTCAAGAAGAAGCTGTGTCATTGGTAGAGGCTTGTGAAGATGAAAGGCATGAATTACAAAATGCATATATACAAAAATATGAACGAGAAAGACGATATTGGATTGCTGAATCTGTTAATCAAGGATATATTTGGAGCAATAGTGCTCCAGAATCAGCGAAGATAAATGGATTAAGAAAAAGAGCAGAAGCTCCTTACATGTCTTTTGAAAAAGAGTATGATTGGGAAACACGGGAAAAGAAACAACGAGAATTATCTGAAATAACTAAGTTTCAAGTTGCTATGACTTATTATTTGAAAGCCAAAGGAGGAGCTTATAATCTTGCTAAGAATTATTATGATTTCAAGGAGTTTAGCGGAGAGAACACATTATATTTTCCACCATTTTTGAATAATATGGGGTTTTATAAGTTTGAAGAGCCGGATTCAAGTGTTTGTGTTTCTTTTAATCCGAATTTTAAGGGAATTTGCTGGGGTGCATCTAATGTGGTCAATTTGTTTTATAAAAATACTTATACAAGAGGTGTTAATGCAAACTGCGATACTCTTGACTGGTTATTCTCAGATGTGGCAAATGCTGTTAATATTCCTGGAACAAGAATAGATGCTCCTGCTTTACGTGATTTATCTTATACTTGTTTTTCTAAAATGAATACATATGCTTCTTACATTCAAAAACGTCAAAGAGACGATTGGTTAATAGAATTAAAACCAGGCCCTCCTGCTCATAATACAAGTGAATGTTTAGGAGAACAGTATGGGGAATATTTAAACATTATGAGTGCTCTTTCTAAAGGGTATCCTGTTCCATATAGCTTTAATTTGTGGGCAACAAAATCCTTTTTTCGTATTATTGATTTAGGTATTTTTCAAAGATTAATAGGTGGGCATATGACACTTGCTTTAGAACCAACTTCTTCTGGAGACTTATTAATTTATGACCCTAATTTTCAAGGGGGTAGTGACGGAAAAATAACTTTGGATTATAAAATTGATAATGAGTGCAATTTGTTGAGATTTAAATATCCTCCTTCACTGTTTTTGCCAGGGGTACATCCTGAAGGTGATGGTAAAACTGAAAGTATTTATTGGCCAACAAGCAATCTCTTTTACATTCACCAGCAAAACTGCAAGCAAGCAGGAATATGCCCAAATTATAATGATTATTATTTATTTGATGTTAATGGCCAAAGCCGAGTTCATCTTTCTCAACTTGGTTTGGATGACGCAGTAATGTTAAGCGATGATTATTTCAGCAAGTGGCTTGAATATCAATATGCTGATAATTATTTGGCTTAAGGCGAAATATAAGGATAATGAGATTGCTACTCATATTCGTTCGCAGATTCCAATTAATAATTGATAAATTCACGATGAACTGGTGTGAGGAGTGCAAATTTTACATATAAACTAAAAGATAATTTTAAAACGATTTTAAATTAAAAGAAAAATATCACTTTAAGTTGACAATATAAATAATGAAAATGTTTATAAATTTAAAATGATAAGGTATAACATGATAAAAAGGGCAAGGTGTTTTAGTTTTGTTTTATTTTTATTTGTGTTTGTATTTCTAACTTTATTATCTGTTTTATTCAATGTTGCAAATGTTCAAGCACAAGAAAATGTTAATAGCGGAGATGAAGACATTACAGACGAGGAGATTAACAGAATTTTGTTTCCTGATTTTGAAGAGCAAATAATTGCAAGTTCAAAGCCGGTTAAATATAGTTTTTTTTCTAAAATAGGTGATGCTTATAACCAAGGAATTGAGATTATAGTTGAAAGAGTTAAAAGTGTTACTGGTTTTGTTGTTAAGATAACAGGAATGGCTGGAGGAAGCGATGACACAAGAACATGGATAATTAATTCTGGCTTTGAAAGCAGTAGCAGTAGTTGGTTAAGTGAAGGTGTTGTTGAATTCACTTCATTATATACCCCAACAGATCCTGATGTTTCTCCTTATTCTGGAACAAAATTTGCAGCTTTAAAATATTGCTCAACTTGTTATGCTAAACCTTCATTAAAACAAACAATTAATACCATTACTTCTGATTCATTAGCAGGGGAATATGAACTTTGCGCTTATGGAGTTAATCTTGGAGGAGCTTCAAGAGGTCACATTTGTTTTAATGGAAAATGCACTGCAACTTCTGCAACAGCTGGTGTTGGAAAATGGACACAATACTGCGTAACAAATTCTGTGGCTAAAGGAAGTACTATAAATATAGAGCTTAATGCTTTTGATAAAACACATTATTTTGCATGGGACGCTGTAACAATAACAAAAAAAGAAACTCCAACTCCTTCTCCTCCACCAAGTGAAGAGCCTCCTGTTTATAATGAAGTTTGCACTGACAGCGACGCAACTGCATTAGATGGAGGAATTTACACTTATGGCTGTGCATCTTTAAGCGGAGGGCCTGTTGCAAGCTCAAAATGCGATGTTTGTTCAACAACAAATACTGTCGCAGAAACTACTTGCGACGGAAAATCAATTAAGACCAATAATGTCCTTTGCCCTAATAGCGGAGCGTGTAAAAATGGCGCTTGCGTGAAAGCTCCTAAAGAAGGTGGGGAAAGTGCTTGTGAGAGTTTGGTGAGTTTGGGTACATGTGTGATGAATGTGGATTGTTATTGGGACGAGGAAGATAATACTTGTAAGGATTATATTGACACAGAAGAATTTAGAAAATCACTTTGTTCTGATCCTGATGGGGGGATTAATCCAACGCTTGAAGCTAAGAGTTATGGATTTGTTCTCGGAAGTATTCCACGTATAAGAGAATCACAGTCAGACTCTTGTTACACTAATCTAAATACGGGGTTAAATGAAATTGAAGAGGGGTATTGTTCAGATTCAACTAATTATGGATATTTTAAAATTATAACCCTTCCTTGTGAAAGTGGTTGTGCGGTGGGTGCTGGTGCTTGCACTCCTATTGAACCAGAACCAACATGCACAGACAGCGACGGCGGAAGAAATTATTTTGAAAGAGGGCTTGCAATTAGTGGAATTGGTGGTGATAATATAGTTAATGAAGACTCTTGCTTGCCTGTAGAATCAAGTCCTGGCGATCAAACTCATGTTAAAGAATACTTCTGCAATGCAGATAAAACACTTGGATTTGAAGAAAAACCATGTGAATTCGGCTGTGCTTTTGGAAGATGCATTGAAGAAATCGAATCAGAATGCTCTTTAGATACTGATAATGGAGATTTTTATGAAAAAGGAATTTCTGAACTCGTTGATTATATATTTGTTCCAGAATCAACATCATCTTTTGCGGGGGGGCGTGATATCGACGTAGTAGTCTTATCTTCTACAGAGATTCATTTTTTTAGTGAGGATTTAAGGGTTGGTGAAATCTTAAATCTTGTTTTAAATGAAGAAATTCTCGTTAATCCTCATCTTGTCAATCCGCCTGAAATTGATGGTCTTCCTGTAAATGCTTATATTGAAGTTGTTGAGATAAATTTTGTTGAATCAAACAGTAGAGAGAATTATGTTAAATTAAAGATAAGACTTAATACAGAAGATGCATGTTCAGATGAGAATAATTTAAAAGAAGCGGTTTGTGTGCCTTCTGAAAGTCATGATATCGACGTAACTGATACTTTCTGTGGCAATGGTTGTTCAGAAGGCGCGTGTATTCCTGAAACTTTTGAATCATACTATATCCCTTGGAAAAGATATCCATTTAATCTTAATTTTGAAAACTGGCAGTTTGCATCTGTTAATGACGAGGGGAGCATAAGTGCTAATTGGGATTTGGGAAAAATTACATTTGATGCAAGCGGGAACTCTTTTGGTATATTTAATAAACGAGACGAGCCCCTGCCATTTTCAAATAAAGACAGTATTCTTACTTTAGTGAAATATAATCTTAATTATTATGACAAAATATCCAATATAAGACACAGGTTAAGGTATGGTTCACCTCAATTTGGATTTACTTATCTAACTGTACTTTCAGATAATCATCCGCCAAAGGAAAATGGGTTCTTAACCATTCCTTCTGCTCGAGGCATAGGTGCATTGGCTTTGGATTTGCAAACATTTGACAAAATCGGAAAAAGTGGTTTAGATGAAGTTCGAATAATGCAGGTTATTTTAAATCCATCACGTAAATCTCTTGTTAAAGAATATAACTTAAGGGAAAATAGTTATAATGGAAATATCTTTCCTGGAGATTGCCAGAATGGTGGGAAGATAATTCCAAGCTATGTGCCAGGAGTAGGCGTTTTAATTGAATTACAAGATTGTAGCCAAGGATATGCTTGGGCAGGTGGTGTTGGAAATGATATGGGAACTCTTAATAAAGGATTTTATAAAATTGAGTTTGCTGTTTCAAGTGATGCTTACAGTAATGAAATCCCCCAGTTCAGGCTTAGAGCAATGTCTAATAATAACGAATATATTTGGATGACTACAATAAATCCAAAAACAGAAAGCACTGGTTTAATGGTTCAAAGTGATTATGATGAAAATAACATATTCCCGAGAACTTACGAAATGTATTTTTATATGCCAGAAGATATGAAAATAGCCATGTATTTTGATGTTATTAATTTCAATGATTTAAATAACCCGGGAAAGGGCATTTATGACATGAATGCAATAGTTGGCTTGCATAATGTTAAAGTATATAAGTATGATGTAACATTTGAAGATTTAATTCCTTTTATAACTTCTGATTCAAATATTGTTGTGACAGAAAATACTTTATCTAATCCAATTAATCTCGTTCAATTAGATGAGGAGAATAATGTTAATTCTCAATTATTGGATATTGGAGATTACAGTTATGGTTTAGCAAGCCAGTTAGTGTTTGCATTTAGCCAAGCAAATGATGCAGAATTAAGCAAATTCGCAACTTCAGGAGCTTATAGGGTTGAGCTGGAAAAAGATGGGCTTTTAATTGATGACTTTTCATTGGATGCTTATCAAACAGATTATTATGTTCTTGATTTGGAAAATGGGGATTATGATATAAATGTTAAGCAATGCGAAGGATATCAGCAGATTTTTGATAATGCGGAATTAGATACAAGCTTTACATGGGATGGTTATTATCCTGCTTCATTAGACTTTATATCCACTCAACAATCTGTTTCAGCTTGTGATATCAATGAAATAAACTGTCAATTAAGCCAGCAAGTTTTTGCTCAATTGCAGTCTGCTTGCTCTACTTCAATTGGCAGAGTGGAACTTAGTGTGGATTTAAGTGGAGCAATAAATAATCCTTGATAAGATTATTCACGTAATTGTTCTTCTCGAAATATAGGGCAAACCCCATTTTTTTAAGAGTAGCAGAAAAGTTTATAAGTAAGAAAATTCTTACTAATCCATGGAAATAAAGACAGTTAAAGTTTCAGAGAAAGGGCAAATAGCGATACCGACTTCAATGAGAGATGCCATTGGAATTAATCAAGGTGATGAGTTATTGTTGGTGGAAGCAGAAGGCAGGATATTGATGGAGAAAGCTAAGAAATTTTCCCAGTCTATAAAAGACGATTTTGAAGACATTTTAAAGCATAATGAAAAATCGCTTAAAGAGGTGTGGGATAATAAAGAAGATGATATTTGGTCTTCTTACTTGAGAAAATGATCTTTCAACAAAAAGAATTAGTCTTGTTACCTTATCCCTTTAGTAACCAGGACGGCAGTAAAGTTAGGCCAGCAGTCATTGTTTCAAACGATACTTTTAATAAAAAATGTGAAGATTGCTTAATGGTTCCATTAACAACAGTAATAAAAGACGAGCCTTTTTCCTTAATAATAAATCAGAATAATTTAGAATCTGGAAAATTATTAAAGCAAAGTAGGATAAGAATTGATAAATTATTTACTATTAAAAAGAGTCTTATTATGATGAAGATAGGAAAGATTAACAGTGAAATGCTCATCAAAATCAAATCTGAAATTAATAGGGTCTTTTAATAACTAATTAATTGAACGTTATAGTGTAAAGTAAACCATTAATTTTAACATTGAGTTCTTTTAGATTTGCGGGAATAAAGCTATAAACTGAATAATGTCTGCTTTTGTCATCACAGATTTGTATTAATAGCCGATATCAATCATGGGCAAAGCGAGTGCAATTTTTACAGAGTATGTAAGGTTATGAACTTGGCTTGACATATAGAGAACGGGTAAAAGCTTATAAAATGAAATTTGGCAGTAATTAATAATAATCTTAATATTTGACAACATCACATAAATCTCAAAATAATTACTCAACATAAATTTAGCTAATCCAGTATTTTGCATAAACTTATTAAATATGTTTTTCATTAGTTATTTATGAAAAGGGGAGCTAAAAATTTAAGTTTAATATTCCTTACCTTATTTTTAATATTTTCCCTCTTAAATCTTGTTTCAGCTGAAGTCAGCGAAGATGAATTATTTTATCCAGAAGATGCAATGCCTTGCAATCTTAAGGATGTCACTGAATTAATTGAAAGATATGCAGAAACATGCCAGAAATTTGTAAAAGGAATGACTTATCGTTGTGAAACAACTAACCCAGACCATCCCAATCGTGATGTGAGCATAACATTTGAGGGAACTCATGTGACAGATGTATACAAAAAGGAATGTTTAGAGATGAAGAAGATATTATGGGATGAATGTTATATTCCTTATTCTGGAAGTGGAAGAGTTTCTATTCCTGGTTATTTGGGAAGTGTTTTAGAACTTCAAAATGCAAGAATAGGATACCCTAATGTTGGTTCTGCACCTTCTTGTTTTAAAATTCGTGGTGCTGATTTATGTGATACAGGCGAATTAGAGGGGCATACAAGCGGAAGAGTTCTTGTTGCAGAATGCAAAGCAGAAATAGATGAAATAAACGGGGAATTAGCCATGCATGTGCAAAAAGCATATAGAAATTTATTATATACAAAATCTGAATTAGTTGATGATGGGTATGTATGGTTTAATGAAGCACCAAAATCAGCGAAGATAAATGGACTAAGAAAAAGAGCAGAAACTGCAAGCATGTCTTTAGGAAGAACAGCTTATGATAGCAATAGAATAACAGAGCTTGATGAGTTTAGAGTTGCTATGACTTATTATCTAAAAGCTAAGGGCGGAGCTTATAATCTTGCTAAAGAGTATTATGATTTTAAGCCATGGAGTAATGAATTCTTCCCTTCATTTCCAAATAGAGGAAGATATACTGGTAAAGAAGAACTTATAATACTATCTTTCCCACCAAAGTTATTTCCCCTTGTTGAGTTTAGGTCTTATTGTCTACATCATTATAGGGGGGGAATATGTTATGGCATGGTTGAATTAGTTTCTGCGTTTTATCTTAATACTTGGCCATCAGATAATGAACTTCCTTCTTGTGATTATGATTCAGTTAAATTTTTAATAAACAGAGCAATGAATGCTATAGCCGAAACGACTCCTAAAAGAATAAGTTCTATTTCTTTAAATTCAATGTCCCAAGCCTGTGGAGCTACCCAATCCATTACAACGTGGTTATCGGCAAAGCAAAATCGTTTACCTTTTCTTGTTCGTATAGATATCCCGAGGCTTCCAGTAATATTTGAACGTTCTATGGCAACCGAATTAGATAAATACAAACTCGTAATTGGATATTTGTCTTATGGGCGTGCAAAAAAATTGTTAGTATCTGGTTATATCATCCAACCTATTTTTGGGATATTTAGTAATTATCCTACAGATTATCATTATATTAAGGCAGGAAGTCATGCATTATTAGCAATTAAAGCAGATTCTAATGGAGATATTATTGTTTATGATCCTAATTTTCAGGTTCTTAATACTCTTAGGTCACAAAAAATGGTCGGTGATGATATGATAATTCTATCTCCTATGATTGGCTATGGTGAACCCTTTTTCCCTATGAAACCAAGATTTAGAATAATGGATAATGGAATAAAATCTACTGGGAATTTTTTATTGCATACAAAAAATTGCAAATGTGATAAAATTTGCGAGGATTATAATAATGAAAATTATTATTTTCTTCAAAATGGTGTGAGAACTCATTTATCTCTAACTAATTTGGATTGGGCTATTCGTTTCTTAAGCGATGATTATTTTTCTAAACGGCTGGAATATCAATATGCTGATTCTGCTTGTTTTGATAATTAAATTGTTAAGTAAACATTTTTATTAATTCACATAAACACTTAGATTAAAAAACTAACCCCAAAAAACCTCTTTTTAAAATAGATTACTTCTCTGTCGCAAATTCATAAAACTAAACTAAACTAATAAGTAAACTAATACAAAATAAAAGTAAACTGATATAAAAACATTATCAACAATCAGAATTAATAAGAATTAATAGCTATTTCGTTGGTTATTCATCTAAAAATAAATTTAAAAAACATTGTGACAGAAAGGAGAAAATGTAAAGTTATGAATTTGACTTGACAAAGCAAAAAGATTTTTAATGCTTGTTGTGTTAAACATAATATGGTAAAAAAGAAGGCGATTAATTTGTTCCTTGTTTTATTTATTTTATTGCTGATTGTTCAGCTGAATTTTGTTTTGTCTTTTGATAATCCTAGTTTTTTTTATCCAGAAGATGCAAGGCCATGCAACCTTGATGATGTCACTGAATTAATTGAAAGATATGCAGAAACATGTCAGAGAAAAGAAGGGCCTTTTCCTTATTATTGCAATGATATTAACAGCGATAATTATGGTATTGGCATTACATTCAGGGAAAGACATGTAGATGATGTGCATAATGATGACTGTCTTGATTTAGCAAATAAATTAAATGAATGCTATATTCCACTAACAGGCAGTGGCAGAAGTTCTCTTTTTAGTTATTTAGGAAGTGTTTTAGAACTTAAAAATTTAAGAATTGGCTACCCTAATGTTGGCGCAGCTCCAACTTGTTTTATGATAATTAATGATGTAAATTTATGTGATACAGCAAATTTAGATTCCTCTGTTGCATTATGTAAGAAAGAGATGAATGAGATTGATTATGAACCTTATATAAAAAAAGCAGAGAGAAATTTATTATATACAAAATCTGAATTAGTTGATGATGGCTATGCATGGTTTAATGAAGCTCCCAAATCAGCGAAGATAAATGGACTAAGAAAAAGAGCAGAAACTGCAAGCATGTCTTTAGGAAGAACAGCTTATGACAGCAATAGAATAACAGAGCTTGATGAGTTTAGAGTTGCTATGACTTATTATCTAAAAGCTAAGGGCGGAGCATACGGATTAGCTAAGAATTATTATGCTTTTAAGGATTTTAGTGGAGATTATATACCTTTGTTTGATAATGTCGGGCGGTATCAATTAAAAGAAAACAAAAACATGATAGATTCAATTATTCTTGGATTGTTTGGATTGTCAGAGACTTGTGTTCCAAAATTTTCAGTTACACAAATCCCAGAAAAAAAACAAGGGGGAATTTGTGCGGGTTCTTCGAATTTAGTAAGAGCATTTTATAGTAATACATGGCCAGATGGTTTGGATGTGGCTTGTGATGTAGATTTTTTAACAACTGAGATCGATGAGGTTATAAAAATTGGAGAAGGTAATTTAAGAACAAGAAAAGTGACTTTTTCACTAAAAAAAGCTTCACAGTCTTGTATGGAGATTATAAATGCTAATTCTTATTATTTACAAAAAAAGTTTGAAGGTTATAACGCCGACGACTTGCCTTGGGTTGATTCATCAGAGGATGTAGTCTTTCCTGACCAAAGGGAGATATATTTGTCGAAAGTTGATTCTCTTTCAGAGGGGGTAGCCCCAAGTGGAGTTTTGGCAGGCTATGAACCCACAACCAATATCTTTGGTACTGTAACTGGTGTTGATAGAGTGTACCACTCTATTTTTTATTTAATGGCTGGGGGTTCTGGTAATTTATTGGTCTATGATCCGAATAACATAGGGATTAGCGTAATCTCCCCGATTATGACTTTAGATAAGAAACTGGTAATAGATTATCATAACTTTATATTATGGCTTGATGATGACACCCCAAATTATTTGTTATTACACACAAAAAACTGCAAGTGCCCCCATATTTGTGAGGATTATAGTAATGAAAATTATTATTTTATTAAAAATGGTGAGAGAACTCATTTATCTCTAATTGATTTGGATTGGGCTATTGATTTCTTAAGTGACGAATTTTTTAATAAGTGGCTTGAATATCAATATGCTGATTATGCTTGTTTTTAAGATTCAAGTTTCACTTAATAATTATCAAACTTTTTAAATTTTATAATTTCTTAAGAATTCCTTTTTGAATTCCTTGAACTGATTTTTTATTAATGACTGCCTTATCTCTTTCATTAAATTAAGTATGAATGCCAAGTTGTGTTCGGCTAACAACTGAATAGCATAAATTTCATTTTCTTTTACAAGATGACTTATGTACGCTTTGCTATGGGTTTTACAAACATTACATTCACAGGTTTTATCTAATGGTTCTTTATTTTGAGAATATCTTGATGATTTTAAGTTAAGTCTTCCTTTGCTTGTTATTGCTGCCCCATGTCTTGCTAATCTCGTTGGAGAAACACAATCAAACATATCAATTCCTCTTTCAACACATTCAAAGATGTCATCAACATCTCCTATTCCTAATAAATGCCGGGGTTTATTTTCATCTAATCCTTTAATTGTCCATTCTAATATTCTATGCATGTCTTTTTTTGTTTTTCCTAAAGAGCCACCAATCCCATAACCAAAAAAATCCAAGTTGTTTATGAATTTAGCAGATTCTAATCTTAAATCTTTATAATTCCCTCCTTGAATAATCCCAAATATGGCTTGTTTATTTAAATCACAGATTTTATTATAATGTTCTAAAGAGCGTAGAGCCCATGCATGAGTTCTATTTAATGCTTTTTTTGTGTATTCATAATCTGATAAAGGAGAAGTGCACTCATCAAAACTAAATATTATATCTGCTCCTAATTGCTTTTGTATTTCTATTGATATTTCTGGATTTAATTTTAGCAACTGTCCATTATAAGGTGATTTGAATGTTACATAATTATCATTAATTTTTACAAGATTTTCTTTTTGTTTTTTGTTTGATTTATTCTTTTCCTTTACTTTTTTATTATTACTATTATTATTTGTGTTATTAATTTGCTCTTGTTCTGGAAAAATATTTGAAATTTTTCCCACTCCATGTTCAGAGCCAAAACCTAAGCTAAATACTTGAAATCCTCCGGAATCAGTCATTATTGGTTTTTTTAAATTAGCAAAATTATGCAATCCATGAAATTGGTTAATTATCTTAAATTTATTGTTTAAAAATAAATGAAAAGTGTTCATCATAAAAATGTCTGCACCATAATTTGATATTGTGTCAAAATCTACTCCTTTTAATGCCGCTTTTGTTGCAACAGGCACAAAACAAGGGGTTTTTATTTCTCCATGGGGAGTTTTTAGAACTCCAACACGAGCTTTGCTTTTTTTGTCTTTATGGATTATTTTAAATGAAAACATGTCTATATAATTGCGATTGGATATAAAAAGTTTGTGAGTCGGGTTTAAGATTATTAGAAATGTATCTATTACTTCTGTTATATTTTGTCACTATTTTTATCCTCTTTTTATTAATTTGCCCATTGTTTTGCAAATTAAAATAGCACTGAGTGTATCAACAATTACAGTTAGTCTTACAAAATGTCCTTAACTTTTTTCATGTCTAAATCAGTTAAAATAGTAATATTTATAAAGCATTTTTTTCTAACTCTATTATCCGATGACTTTATGGAGGATATTATTCTATAAAGTTTATCAGATATTAAACATAAAGTCAAGAAATATAAATCATACAAGTATAACAATATACAAAAATCAAACTAAATTAGATTAAATTAAATAAAAACCTTAATGTAAAAATGGATGCATATACTATCGTCGAAAAAGCAAGAAAAACTGGCAAAATTGAAAAAGGCACAAATGAAGTTACAAAAGCAATAGAAAGAGAGACGGCTAAATTTGTTGTTTACGCTTCAGATGTGGATCCTAAGGAAATTGTACAGCATATTCCAATGTTATGTAAGGAGAAAAAAATTCCTTGTCAAGCAGTGGATAGTAAGCAGAAATTGGGAATAGCAGCAGGAATCCCTGTTTCTTGTTCTTCAATTGCTGTGATAACTGCCGGTGACGCAGAAAAAGACATTTCTAATTTAAAGAAGTAAATCTTTTTTATACAAATAAACAATTGAGAAAATGAAACAACAAAAACAGGAAATTTTTGAGCTTCACTTTTTAATTAATGAGAAAGATAAAAAATGAAACAACAAAAACAGGAAATTTTTGAGCTTCACTTTTTGAAATGCTCAATCAACAACAAAAAATGAAACAACAAAAACAGGAAATTTTTGAGCTTCACTTTTTGAAATGCTCAATCAACAACAAAAAATGAAACAACAAAAACCACAAGAGAAGAAACAAGGGGGAACAAAAGGCAGTGAAAAAATTATAGGTGAAGCTGTGCCAGCCATTGTTGAAGAGATTATTGGTAGAACTGGTTTTAGAGGTGAAATTACTCAAGTTAAATGTCTTGTTCAAGAGGGAAGAGATAAAGGAAGAAGTATGAGGAGAAATGTTAAGGGCCCAATAAAAGTAGGAGATATTTTAATGTTAAGAGAAACAGAAATTGAAGCAAGAAGAATAAAATCAAAAGTAACAAAAGGAGCCTATACTTAAATTAAAATGAGAAATTCTAATAGATTATTATCTATAGAAAAGATATTGCCTATAGAGAATAGATTTGTTCCATTAGGTGTACCTTATCAAGGAAGAAATAATTTGGAAAAAGGATTAATTATGTCCCCTAGAAATCTGCCAAGGACTTATTTTAAAGCAGTTCTTAATCCTATTAATTATATTGTTTCTGGAACAGAGGTGGTGAAATCAACTTATGAAACAATTAAATCTCAATTAAAAAAATTATAAATAGAAAATGCCTAAATGCTCATATTGTACTAAAAATTATGAACCTCCAAGAGGATTAACTTTGGTTTTAAATTCAGGAAGAGTTATTTATCTTTGTTCTTCAAAATGTAGAAAAAATAGGATAATGAAAAGAAGAAAAGTTAGATGGATCACAAAGAGTAAAGAATCTAAGGCGCAAATAAAGATCAGAGATGAAGCCAGAATAGAATCTCAAAAAAAGAGAGATAGTAAAAAAGCTTAAATTATAAATTATATATTTTTAAGCCCCAAAAAGCTTAAATTTTAAGAGCAAGGTTTAAAAAGAAACGTGATTTTTTATTTATGGAAATTAACTAAAATTAGGAGTTTTCTATCCTAAGATTTCAGAAAAAATATATATTTATTTAAAAATGACTGGAAAAACAGATTATACTGCAGAAAGCATTAAGGTATTAGAAGGGTTAGAGGGTGTAAGAAAAAGGCCTGCAATGTATATAGGAAGCACAGGAAAAGATGGATTACATCATCTTGTTTATGAAGTTGTGGATAATAGTGTTGATGAAGCTTTGGCTGGATATTGTAAGATAATCAAAGTTACTATAAATAAAACTGGTTCTGTGACAGTTGA
>Ga0208375_1002704_pt1 | contig 16124 bp, 14 predicted proteins | sample RifOxyD1_FD_184038 | JGI IMG/M metagenome (GOLD analysis project Ga0208375, IMG submission 184038) | Soil microbial communities from Rifle, Colorado - Rifle Oxygen_injection D1 (SPAdes) | ecosystem: Environmental > Terrestrial > Deep subsurface > Rock core/Sediment | place: Rifle, Colorado... | reverse complement strand
AATAAAAAAGCATCCCTTGCGGATGTTTTTTTGTTTTAAGAAAGGGTAATTGGATTCGAATACCGGACAAGAAGTGGTTGAAGTGCATAGATGCACAAATGCCGACATGAGCAGGAGCAATTGTCAGCGTCAAGTCCCATCAGCCTCCGCATTTTTATCCTATCCCCACATTTTTGTCCGCCGACCACAACGGCAGACTCTGATTTAAAAACATTTTTTTCGCTATACCCGTCAGCCCGAGGATTAACAGGCATGGATTCGTGCGTCCAATTTTCAAATTCATTGGATTTTAAAACACCTGTCAAATTTAAACTGTCTAACGCCATTAATATCCTGACTATCAGTTTTATCTAGTAGCAAGAATTTAACCCCTTTTCACTGAACGGATTATCTCATGCTCCAGTTCTCTTGTAAGAGCATTACTTCTATATTTCTCATCTGTTTTAGTAAGACTCCAATTCAGAGTATCAAGAATTGTCGTTTCAATCTGGCGGTAAGCTAAACCTTCAGTAATAGCTTTTTGGTTGCTAATTTTAAACATTCCAATATCATCATCTGTCAGCCATAGGGGAATTTCCAACCAAGGTTTTACATTATTTTCAAGCAAAATATCTTCCGAAATCCATTTTAAAGCAACTTCCTTCTTAATAGTTTTTTGGCAGATTGTGAAAAATGTCTCTTTATTCAAGTCTGTCGGTCCAACAGCATTAAAGACACCTGATCTTGATTTATTAGCAAGTGAAACAATCCATTCTGCTAAATCTCTTACGTCAATTATCTGAACAGGAGAGGTCGGCTTCCCTGGAGCAAGAATCTCTCCTCCCTCATTAAATCGTTCAGGCCAGTAAGGAAATCTATAGCTTTGGTCATGTGGGCCAACGATCAATCCTGGTCGGATTATTATAGAATGTTGTTCTCCAAAATTATTTACAACCTCATTTTCGCATAAAAACTTCTTCGCTCCATAATGTTCAAAATTTCTCTCATTTGGATCAGCCTTATCAGGCATGGTTACAGTTTTAGCATTTTCGTTTGCATATCCTTCAAAGTTCAAATCATAAACTGAGCAACTTGAAATAAAAATATATTTCCCAATATTGTTTTTCAGAATTTGTGAAATATTTTCTAAATCAATGGGAAAATAACCACAAGTATCAATTACGATATCCCATTTTCGGTATTTAAGTTTTTCCAAATCATTTGTCGATCTATCCCCAACAATAGTTTCAACTTCAGGAAAGAGATCAAAATTGCTTTTTCCACGATTAAACATTGTTATCTTATGACCAGAACTAATTGCAGAAGATACAACATATCGTCCCAAAAATTGTGTTCCACCTATTACTAAAATATCCATATCCTTACGCCCCCGACTGCTTGTCATAATATGGAATAAGTTTTTCGTCACATAACAGATCAATCATATATAAATCACCCAACTCATCAATCATCATTTTGACAAGCTTTTTGTCTATACCTTGCCCCTGATATTTGGGCAATACCTCTAAAAGAGGTATGTATGATGAAAGAACATTATCTGAGATAGCATTTATAAATCCGACAACCTTTCTAAAATTGTTAAAAAATATTCAAGACACTGTTGTAAATTGCCTGTAATCTTATAATATATTCTTCATTAAATGTTGATTTTTTATTGGGGTTTTTGTCGTGACGAGAAAACTATTCGTGGGAGATTTTGTATAAAATATCTTTTTATTATCCATCTTGTTATGTTTCAACTTGCTATTGCTGCAGAGAATCCTCTTGATAAACTCGTCGAAAAAAGACTCTCATCAATATGCTGACGGTAGGATTATAAAATTCGGGCTCGAAACATCTAGTCTAAAAACCATTTTATAAATAAAAATGGATCGTAAATATTATGTATCCAAAATAAAATTAACGTTATCTGAGTTAAAGAAGAGTAAAAATCAAATTTTTTATTAATCAACATATGACCAACCAATAATGCTGAAATAATCAAAAATATTAAACTGCTGCCAATTATGAGAACGCCTCCAAATTCTCCGGAAATAACCAAGGCGATTATTCCTATAGGAACTATGTAAAGAATTGCCTTAAATAAGGTCCAACTCTTAAAAAAAGAGCTTGCCAATTTTGCAGCCATCAATAGAAATAGTAAGTAAGAGCCGATCAATATAAAAAAATAATGAACATCTAGTCCTACATTTTTGGGATCAGGATGAGCATAATAAGGCCAATGGCCTACAATACTCCTGACTCTAAAAACAAAAAGAAAGAATAAGAACATCCAAATTATAGTAGAAAATGAAACAAGTTTCTCTGCTAAATTATCCAATTTTAAAATAATATTTTTTTTAGCTCTCCACATGGTAAATTATCCCATATTTGAAAAGTTATTGTTATTCTTCTTGTCAGGTCTAGATCTTAAATAAATTCCATTTTTCCCTTCGACAATGACAACATTATCTATATCCCCGTTTATGGCTAAAGTAATTGCCCTATTTTTCGTGACCCATCCTTTTCCTTCAATAAAGTAAGATTCGATCTTTCTATCTTTGTTTCTCTTAACATCAACAATATGAATGATTTTATCTCCCCAATTATCGGACTTATCATAATAAACTTTCTCACCAAATTCATGTAACGAAACAGCTTTTTTATAAAGAAGAACTATGGCCTTAACAGATCTACCATAACTATAAATATATGCTTGAAAAAGGTCTCTGATGTTCCACCATTCTTTGTGGCCCTCAATCGCTCCACCGTCAACTCGTTTGAATCCGTCAGCATCAATATTTCTAGGTGATTTCATTCCAGGTTTAAGCTTATGAGCAACTGCCTGAAATCCTTTCGTTTTTGTTGTAGTTTCAACAACCCATAAAACTTTATTTGAATAATTTCTTACGCTAGCCTTCCATAAGTATTTATTTAATGTATTCTTAATGCTACCCATCCTTACGGTGCCCTACTCTGATAACTATTCAATCGCCAAACCCTTCTCTCTTTTATCTCTTCTAAGTTTGCGTACTTTTACTGCCAGTGCAAAATTATCGATCCCTAGGCAATCAAGTTTTTTACTTTGTACATAGAGACCTACTCGTTTGGCTCTACATCCAAGATAAAGATTCTTCTGCCCGCTCAATAAATAATTTTTTGAGTAATTGCATAATTATAGGGTGATCATCATAAATTTGTCAGCTTAAATATATTAGAGGTAGAGTGGCGTTTCTCGCTTAAGGAATTTGGTCATGGTTTTATTTGGATGCAAATCTGGATGTGTAATTAATGAATTCAATGAAATTTTTACTGATTGGCTTCTAAACCCACTTACTTTTAATCACATATTGCTTCACGAATTAGATCATGTTTTTGGTTTTTTGCATGTTTCAACATTTGTTATGTAACAAGACGTTGCAAAAAATATTATTGATTTTAGCGCCATGCCTTTACCTGGGTACAAAGGAATAGGAAAAATTGAAAAGGTTTGGTCAGACGAGGACAAAATCGCTGGGCATTTAAGTAGTCGACAATTTCTTTGCTATTTTTCTCTACATTCGGTCGAAAAAGGAATCCAGCTTACTTTCTCTTTGCGTCAGCAGCTTGTGAGTTTTGATATACACGATTTGGAAATACCCAAAAGTTTGATGCTCTGTTCTTTCTTAAAGATAAAATATCACCTCGATCATCTCCACTAAGTAATTTTATCAGCGTTTTTTGTCCATTGGCAAAATTTATAAGATGAATAAACTCTTCAACCGTAATTTCATCTCCAGGAAATTTTTGCTGAATTTCTTTGTAATATGGGCCAATAACCCATTCAATATAATCTGACTCTAAGAAAGAAAGCAGGTGTGCATAATAACTGGGAGTAAGTTCATTCTTTTCTCCAAATGCTTTGGCCACACTGAAATACCTATTAAGACCTTCAGGGGTCAAACCAGAGTTAAGTGCTTCTAACGCTGATTTTTTAAATCCGTCATTTATTTTTTTATCTCTATTGATCACAGCATAGGGGACCAGCCTACTATCCTTTAGCTTTAAATATGCATCCCTATAATATTCCACGGAAAGATCTGGGTACTGCAACACAAGTTTAAAATAATTGTTTATATCCTCGTTAGATATATTCTTTGCTTTATTGTCTCTATAGTCTGCTAAAATTGTATCAATTTTTTTATCTGAAGAACATACGGCTTTATAGAACGCAATCAGGGCAAGAGCTTTGTTATTTGATCGTTCAGAATTATTTTGAATATCAATTACTTCTTTTATTAAATCACCTAAATTATTTTGTTTCAAAATGCATATTTGAGAGCATGAAGCAAGATCAAAAACGGTATTTAAAACCGAACTTTCTACTTGATTATTTTCACCTAGGTCTTCTATGAAATAAAGCAAGGTATTCTTAAGTATCGACACTTTTAACCTGTCTACATCTATTTTAATTTTCTTTTGTATTAAATCACTTGCTTTTAAAAAAGCAATCTTACCATTATCAAGTTTTACTTCGACGAAACCTGTTGGAATAAAATACGCTTTTTCGAAAGCCTTGCCACCGTAGTTTTCATTTAACATTAAACCAAAATGCTCATCAAAATCTTGATAACGCCTCTTAAGTTCAGCAATGCCTGCAAGCCTAGTGATTTCCTCTGAATCAACTCCAAAAAGAACTGCTTTCCAATCATCTTCTGTTGCCCCATTCATTTTTTTTACCAGTTCATTATCATTCTTAGAATTGAATTTATTAGTTAATTGGGTAATGATTTCACGACTAAGATAAGCACCGTTGAAAGTAAATGTCTTACCCCTCAAGACTTCTTGAGATTTATCAAAATCAACATAATATTGTTTATTATCAATATTGGGAATAATTTTTCTACCTATTATTTGATAAAATTGAAATTTTTCCCCACTTGGAATTGTAACCATAAGATTAGTTCTTGACTGGGTATTTGGATCATTTGAAATAGCTGTGCTATTTGATATTGGAACTCGAAACGCTCCTTCTCTTTGAGCATTCACCAATAATGGACAAAGAAACAATATTAACATGGCTGTTATAGATCTCATTGATTAACCTATCGGGGAAAAATCAAATAAATAAACCAATCAATTTAATCAACTTTATTGAAATTTGCATTTAATATGCTTTGATTCGTTTTTTCATGCCACACCCCCTTTCTGGTTTTCGTAGGTACTCTGTCAAGTATCACCTGGACTATCATCGGTTAATAGTAGATTATCCCATATTGCCATAAAACTTTCTGGAAATATTTCACTCCTCCTTGGACACACTAAATATTATTGGTTATAAACAAATCAATGAAAACACCGCTTTTATTTATTTTTATATTTATACTTAACGCTTGCTCTATTTTTAAAGGAACAAACATGGTGAATAAATTATCTTTCAGAAAAGATATTGATTTAATTATTAGCAAAATGGAAGAAGGCCATCCTGGACTTCATCCTGATTTCAAAGATAAAACTTTTTATGGGAAATGGAATAAGGTCAAGCCACGATTAAATGATCTGAAAAATGAATCGTATGATAATAAATATGTTTTTTTGAATAATGTGGATAATTTGCTTCAGGAGCTAGGATCTGGACATGATCATTTATCTTACAACGAAGAAAAAAATGAGAATAAAAAAGAGTTTCCATTTAGGTTTGAACTATTTTCAAATAATAAGGATTCCAATAAGAACTTTCAATTAATCTTAATTAAAAGAGAGGGGTTTATCTTGGATGAAGCTATTTCTAAGTGGAATATGTCAATTGTTAAAAAGATTAACAATCAAAGTATAGATAGTTACATACTTAAGCATGCCAGCAAAAGAAGAAATGAATTGGCGTGGTCTAGACTAAAGTCTGCGGCAAAATTTCTTCATATTAAAATGCTTGAAGATTTAAGACTAGATAAAGTTGATTTTGAATTGATTCTAAATGGAAAAGCTGAAGCCGTTTCTATCCCTTTACTTGCAAAAAACAATGCGGATAAAGATTTTACTTTTGATTTAAATTTCTTTTATAAAGTTATTTCTACGCCTAAAGATGGAAAAATTGTTTATGTTAAAATACCGATGATGATTGATCAAGAAATTTATGATGCTTGGAAAAGCTATATAAGTTTCGCTATTTCCAAAGAGCTTCCTGTTTTTCACAAGTGGGTGATAGAAATTGCAGAAGTTGCAAAAAAAGAAAATGCCAATAAAATTGTTTTTGACATAAGAGAAAATACAGGTGGTTGGTCAAACATTGGAATTCCTGTTATAAGTCTTTTTAAATCAGGTGATATAAATGTTTATAAAACTAATTTTCGAAGATCTTATGATTATTGGAATCGTATTCATGAATCGACTCCTGGGTTGATAAAAACACTCAAAAAGCAGATTGAGGAACTTGAGGAAACATCTTTATCATTGGCTGGAGAAGATAAGAAAAATATTTTATCAAGAATTGAATCTATCAGAAGTGAGCTAAGAGATGAAGAGAATGATTTAAGTAATGCCAAAAGGTATTTGAAAGATCCACTGCCAGAAAGTGAAGAATTATATACCCAAAATATTTCTTGGAAGTTGGTATCAGTGGATAATCATACTCCACTGAATATTAAAGTTGACATGTTGACTAATTGGAAAACGGGGAGTGCTGCAGAAATATTTGCAATGGCCTTCAGATCATCTGGTATAGGCAGGATTGTTGGATCACCTACTGGAAACGGATGTAACGTTTTTACAGAAAATGCTATGGTCAAACTTCCTCAAAGTGAGGCAAATCTTAAATATTCTTTAGGGTTTCAAAGCTGGTATGATTCAGAGCTTTCTAAACTGCCTGCAAATGGAGTTCAACCTGATATCCTTGTTTATCAAACGGGGGAGGATTATTTAAGAGATATTGATACTTTGGCTAACGAAGTTTATGGGATAAAAAAGTTTGAATAAAAACTTAAGTCTTTCTACTTGTGCTACTTTTTTTAATTCTTATACCATCCTTAGAATCTTCAACAATGTAACCAAGCTTAAATATTTGGTTTCTAATTTCATCGGCTCTTGAAAAATTCTTTTTTGCCTTTGCTGATTTTCTTTCTTCAGAAAGTTCCAGGATTTTTTGAGGAATTTCATCTTTCTTTTTTTCCTCTTGAGTTTTAAGTAGTTCGAGTCCTAGTACTTCATCAAAATACTTTATCGAAGCCAGTTTGGTTGCAGAATCATAAGCTTCATCTTTAAGAAGAAGAAAAAGATAAGCAAGTGTTTCCGAAGAATTTAAATCATTACTGATAATTTCTCGTATCTTTTCACAAATAACTTTTAAATCTGTTTCACTCGCTTGTTGTTGTGCGGCTTTAACTTTTAACTTTTTAATTTTTGAAAGAAGTCCCAAATATCCTTGGGCCGCTCCATCAAGGGCTTCAAAAGAAAAATTAAGTTTGCTTCGATAGTGAGAACCCAGGCAGTAAAAACGGTAGGCAAGAGAATCATAACCTTTTTTCTTTAGAAGTGAAATTGTTAAAAATTCTCCCTTGGATTTACTCATCTTTCCATCTTTTTCAATGAGAAATTCTGAATGCATCCAATAACGAACCCATTGTTTTTTTGTCAGCGGTTCAACCTGGGCAATTTCATTACTATGATGAACTTTAATATGATCAACGCCTCCAGCATGAATATCAATTTGCTCTCCTAAATACTTTAAGGCCATAGCACTACATTCAATGTGCCACCCTGGAAACCCTTTTCCCCAAGGAGAAACCCATTCCATTAGCCGCTTTTTATCTTTGGGTGTAAATTTCCAAAGTGCAAAGTCTGCAATATTTTTTTTGCCATCAACAAAACTTATTCTCGCACCAGCTTTCAATTCATCAAGATTTTGTCCACCGAGTTTCCCATAATCCTTAATTTTTGAGGTATCATAATAAATCCCATCATTTTCAATCCGATATGTAAGTCCTAATTTCTCAAGACGTTTGACCAGGTCAATCTGCTCTTGAATATGGTCAGTGGCCTTACTCCAAAGTGTGGGTTGACTTATATTGAGTTCCTGAAAATCACTCATAAAAGCATCTGTGTATCTTTGGGCAATTTCCCAAATCGTTGTTCCCTCTTTTACCGCACTTAGCTCCATCTTGTCGTCGCCAGAGTCTTCATCGTTCGTAAGATGACCTATATCCGTTATATTGATTACATGTTTGATTGTAAAACCATTAAATTTTAGCGCACGCACCAAAAGATCTTCATTAATGTATGTTCTCAAATTTCCTATATGTGCATAATTATAAACAGTTGGTCCACACGCATAAATTGTTACAAGTTGATTATTAAGTGGAATAAAAGGAACGATTTTGCGTTCCATTGTATTATAGAGTTGAAGTTGATTAAGCATTATTTTCTCTCCTAAGGGAACAATCTTGTTACATCTCTTGGAAACATTGTGGCCTCTTTAATGTTATCCAGGCCTATAATTTTTTGTGTGAGTCGCTCAAGCCCCAAACCTAATCCGCCATGAGGTGGTAATCCAAATTTGTGGGCATCTGAAAAAAAAGCAAACTCGTCAAAATTCATTCCACGAAATTTCATTTTTTCTACAAGTTCGTGGTACTCATGAATACGTTGACCACCGGTGGTCACCTCCATTCCTCTAAACAGTAAGTCGAAACTTTCTGTTTCTTCCTTATTGTTTGGACTTTCTTTTGCATAAAATGGTCTTTTCACTGTGGGATAATGAGTGACAAACACAAATTCAGAATTTGTGTTCTTTTTTATATATTCACAGATTTTTATTTCTTCAATTGGCGAAAGGTCAGGTTCTTTTCTTTCATCAATTTTATACTCCTTAAAAACCATTTCTTTTGCCTCGGAAAACTTGAGAATAGGTATTTCGCTGATCACGGGTAAAGTTATTTCTAAAATACTTATTTCATAGGAGCAGAGTGTTTCAATTGTCCGCATAATCTCTTTTAGAATTTTTTCTTCAGTTTTCATGATTTCAAAGAAACTCATAATCGGCCCCATTTCCATATCCATAGAAGTATATTCATTAATATGGCGATTGGTGTTATGCTTTTCAGCACGAAAGACAGGGCCAATCTCAAAAACTTTTTGAAAAACACCACAGCAAAACTCTTTATAAAATTGAGGACTCTGGGCAAGAAAAGCTTTTGAACCAAAATAATTAAGTTCAAAGATATTTGCTCCACCTTCAGCTCCAGCTTTGACAATCTTCGGAGTTCGTATTTCAGTGAATCCATTATTTTGAAGATAAGAGCGGAAGCCAATGACAATTGCCTCTTGTATTTTAAATATAGCCTTAATTTTGGGGTGCCTCATTGAAAGGGCACGCATATCAAAAAGAACATTGTTATTGATGTTCAATTCTTTTTTTGTAATATCAAAAGGAAAAGATTCTGAGGGAGTGGATAAGGCGTATAGAGATGACAGCTTAAGTTCTAAGTCATTTGGAAAAATCAGCTTATCTTTGATCTTAGCTGTTTGAAATATTCCTGAAAAAGAAACGGATGATTGTTCTTTCACTGTCTCAGGAAGTTTTCCTTCAAAAATGGTCTGTATAATTTTTCCATCGAGAATAATATGCAGGAAGGAAAAGCCTTTTAACTGCTTGATGCGATAGATAATTCCTGTTGCACTTATTTCTTCATTCTCTTTCATTTTTCTCTCCATAAAACAAAAAAGCCTCGATTATTCGAGGCCTCTTTCTGGTGATTTATTTTTTTATTTTATGCACACCTAAGCACGACCTCATTTTTAATGAAACTATCACAATCACAATCATGTAAATTGATAAATAAATAAATAAGTGATGTACCGTGCCTAAACATACAACCAGTATTACACAAAAAATAAAATTTATCAAGACATGGAATATTTTACACATTAGAATCACTGGTTAGAACCAGTAGCAATTGGGAAAATAAAGATAGACCCTATACACGCTCTTTTCTCATCCTGAAAAAAACATTGAGTTCAAAATGAGAACACTTATATTTCGTAAATACGTCCAGGGCATATGTTTCTAATTTCACACCCAGCCCTTGCCCACGAAATTCAGGCAGGAGGTAAATAAAAGTAATAAAGCCTACTTTAGGATTATTTTTTTGTGGATATGCATCCACTAAACCAATTATTTTTTGATCAAGGAGGGCAAAGACAGAGAAATCAGGAGATATTTCCCGTCTTTTTCCAATGGCAGCACGATAAGAGTCAAATTCATGATCATCCAATTTCATTCCGCCTATCTTTTTTGTATCTGCCAAAAATTGTTTAACAAAGTTTTGCTCGTCTTTATTTTCAATATTTATTGGTCTAAAATAAATTTTTTTCATAACTTTTTATTCCTAAACTACAAAGACTCAAATGCTTTCTAGCCTTTAAACGGTGTCAACCAAGGTTCCATCGCTCACTCTATTTTAGTAATAATCCAATGATATTTTCAATCAACATATTCAAATAATTATTTAATTACCAAGCTTGGCACGGAAAAATTCTTTTAATTTAATTGAATTTGCCTGACCAAGATCATTTTCAATCTCCTCTTTCAATTTATCAAGTTCATTTGCCATACTTTCAGTTGTCCAACCCGAAAGAATATCAATTACTTTCTCCTGAACATCTTTTGAGGGATTATCCATTATATTAAATATCTCTGGAAGCAAGACAGGTGCGTCTTGAGATTCAATTACCGTTAAAGAAAAATTAATTTTTTCTAAAGAGCTAGACGCCAGATAATCACTAAAATGATTCCAATCAATTTCATCTTTAAATTTTTTCATTAATTTAGCCAAGGCATAACAATCTGTGCGACATTCATTGTTTCCCCTAAACACTAAAGATTCATATGATTTAATTTTGTTAAAATTTAGCCACTGATATTTACGATAATCTTGGCGCAGATAATTAAAGATAGCCTCTCGTTTATCCTGATCCAAACTAATAATCTGGTCCCATTGCTCTACAGAAAGTTCAATTTTTAGATTGGATGATGAACTGAATGTATCTAATACAGATTCTAATTGTTTTACAGTAGGTATTGCATTTATTACTTTTGAAATATGCTTTGCGGCCTCATGATCATCTTTTTGCTCAAGCAAAAAAACGGCAGCAGATATCTGTTTTTGAATATCTCCATTATACATTATCCAATGGTTTAATTTCCTATTGATTGCTTCTCCCGCAAGGCCGAGGGGGATCGCACAGACAAAAGCAATACTTAAAGCTTTTTTCACCTGGATTCTTTTCGATGAAAAATAGATATATGATAAGGTTAGGAGCGTAATTGCAATAATGATTTCGCTTCCCACATAGCCAAACACTTCTACTAAAATAAATTGTACAATTTCGACGACTAGAAAGATTCCAAAGCAAGACAAAACATAGCTAACAATTGATCTGGCATAAATGGAAGCAAAAACAAAAATAGACGCCTTTATCAGATAACCTGCAAACATGCCTTGTTTTTCGTGCACAGATAAGGTGGTATATCTAGCGGATATGTATAACATCAATACAAAAAAGAATGGAATAATTATTTTCACTAACGCTTTTTGAGAAAGACTTATGGGGAGAGAGTGAAAAAAATACCAGTTTTTTTTCTCCTTCTCACTGACATTGAATTGGTACAATAGAACCCATGCCAACAATATTGGTAAAGAATCAAGGCGGATCAATCCTAAAACTCTATCGAGAACAATTGTTAATAGGCATGCAATAATGAGGACATAGTGTTGTTTTATATAAAATTTAATTATTGATAACATATACATCTACTCCTTCTTGCCACTGTAATCTGTAATAATTTCTTCAAGAGAATAAGGCATTAGCTCACAATCAATTCCATGGGTTAATAATTCAGTTATTAAATTTTCATTAAAATTGTTTGTGATTAATAATCCACTTTGGCCATCCCATTCAAGTTTTGTGTGGTACAGGATTTTTGGATCTTTCGCTATTGCATTCTCTTTTTGCCTAAGTATCAATTTTTTAAAGCGTAATTTTATGGAATCAAGAGATTCATTTAATAAAATTTTTCCTTTATCAATCAATACAATTTGTGAGGCATATCTTTCCATGTCAGTTACAATATTGGTGGCGACAAATACTATAGCTTCATTATCATACGAATACTGATCAAGTTTTTTATAAATCATTTTGCGTGTACTGGTATCTAAATCATTTGCAATTTCATCAATTAATAAAACTTTGGGCTTTCGACAAAGAGAAATAAGCAATTTTAATTTTGCTTCTTCACCGTGAGAAAGTAATAAAATTTTTTGCGAAAGAGGGATACGAAGTTCCTGCCTTAAATTTTCTTCAACATTAGTATCCCAATCCGGGGATATGCTTTTTACCAATTGGATTTGTTCTTCGCCAGTGATATTATTATAGAGGGCAATATCCCAAGACAGAAGATGAATATCGTTTTTAATTTTTTCATACATTTGAAAAACATCTTTATCATAATACTGTATGAAGCCATTTGTCGGCTTCATGATTCCTGCAATCAGAGAGAGCATCGTAGATTTACCACTGCCATTATGACCAATAAATGCGGTGATCCCCTTTGCCTCAAACGTCTGTTGCTCAATAAAAAGATTAAATTTACTTTTTTTAAATTTATGATTGATATTGTGACAAGTAATCATTTCAAGCACCCCCATAGATCATCAACGATTTTATCAAACTCCTCTCTGGTTATATTGAGTTCGTTGACCTGTTGAATAATATTTGTTAGTTGTTCTGAAATTATTTTTCTTTTCTCTTTTTTTGGTAACTGTTGGATATCATCATGGACAAAGGCCCCTACTCCCTTTTTGATGATGATCATCTCTTTTAATTCAAGAAGTTTGTAAGCTTTTTGAATGGTCAAGGAATTTACATCCAATTGATCAGCCAATTGTCTAACTGATGGCAGCTGTGTACCAGCAACAAGATTACCACTCAAAATTTGGTTTTTTATCTGCTCAACGATTTGAGCATATATAGGATTCGAAGCTTGTGGGTTAATGTTTAAATTCATCTCTGTTCCCAAGCAAGTGTATTGCTGTATTACATATATAATACAGCAATACAGGAAAATCACAACCATTTTTTTGGGAAAAAATATGCAATCCTAATAATTATAGAAGGTTAAATGTGAATTTAATCAGTGCCACCGTCTCTCCCTGTCTTCTTGTGCGTCCTTAATTAAATCCGCTAAATCTTTAGATTTTGCTTTCTTCATAAAATGCCTTTATTTGATACAAATTAGCTGTTTTGTATTAAATAATTGGTACTTATTTTTAAACAAACAATCATTATTGATATTTTTATCCAGCACAAATACCGCCGACCACAACAATATGATCGGCGAATGAAAACTAAAGAGAAAAATAACCAACATTTCCAATAGAATTATGGTCGTCATCATCCCCATTTTCAGACAGAAGATCTTTAATATCTCCTTCATTTTTAACCAGCTTCACTTGCAAAGCACCGACTTGATCGCCATAAGCTTCAATATCGCCCGTGTTGTAAATTTTTTCAATCTTTTTAAATAAGACGTCAGCATCAACTTCTTTACTTATTTTCAAATCACCATTATTAATTATAACTAACTTATCAGATGCATATTTTAAATATGACGGAACAATTTCGAAGTCGCCATCGTTGAACATATAATCCGTTTCATAGGTGACGAACTCTATATTGATCTCTTTACATTTACCACTTACAATTGTTCGTAAATTATTTTTACAAATAATTTCCTGCTTTAGTATTAAAGCTGAGATTTTTTTATCGAAAAGATGAGTATCTACGTCCTTGTTAACTTCGAGTTTTCCAGCAATATATAAACTTTTAGCATGGTTCCACGATTCTAAGGTATTTCTATCCAGTTTGAAATCATTATTGATGAAATCAAAACCCACCGGGATTATCTCAAGTTTTCCTACACATTCTTGATCAATAATCGAATTTAATACTTCAACTTGCTGTTCATGGGCAACAATCTTATTATCACAGTAAATATATTCCAATTTATCCCTGACAAGATCATTATCAATGTTTTTATCAAACGTAATACTTCCAAGCACCGAAATTCTGCTCTTAGATGTCAAGCTCGAGAGAAATGTCGAATTGATTGTTATGTTTTTATCATACAAAGCTGTATTATCTGGATATGTACTTATCTTACCCGTTAGTCTGATAATTTTTTCCTGGAGGGTCGGCAAAACATTTTTAGAACAGATTATTTTCCCGGTGACGATAAGTTTTCCAACCATCTCATTAACTTCATTTGCAGACAATAAATTAGATACTACAACCTTTCCCGTGATTATTAAATTTGATTTAGCGTAATTGGCCATACTTGATTTTTCTAGAGAAAGTTTGCCTGTAATCATTTTAAAATCACCACTTTCAACTTCAACAGAACTTCCAAGATTTTCTAAATTTAACTTTAACAACAAATGTGCTGTCTCTTTAGTGTACAAAACTACACCGACATTATCTATTGAAGATATTGCTTCAATAGATTTTTCTGTTGCGTTTCTTAAGTCGAGCACACCTACATTTTCAATACATTTTTTCTTATCCATTTTAATCCTCCAAGTTTTCCTTGATTTTGTTTAATGATAAATGCAACCTTGATCTAACTGTTCCCATGGGTATATTTAACAAATTTGCAATTTCTCTACTGTCATATCCACAATAATACTTATACCTAACCACTAGTTGAAATTTTTCAGGCAACCCAGAAACCATTGATTCAAATTCACTGGTTGGTAAATTTTCCAGCCCAATAATTTCCATTTCGCTTGCCTCATCTAATTCTTCCTCTTTATCAGTTTTTCGCAACCGATCGATATAATAATTTTTTGCTACTCGAAAAAGCCAGGATTTCACCTGGTACTTTTTCAAAGTTGAGAGTAGTAAATAATTCATTGTAGCTCTCAACATAGTTTCCTGGAATATTTCTTCCGCCTCTTCATAACTATATGCTAATGACTTGCAAAATCTTAGCAAATTTTCGTAGTGAGTATCTATAAAATCGCTATCGTTCACAATATCTCCATTTTTGCTTCCAGTTAGATAACGTTTCAGGAACTCAAAGTGTTCAAAAATAATTATTTTTTTTTACCACTACGTATGACCCAATGATGCAGGCACTCAGTTGGGATCACAAGTATTCGTAGCAGCATCGAGGGTATAGCCCGCTTCACAATAGTACAACTGGCAAGCTGAATATGCACTCCAAACATTATTTTGACAGGTGCGTGTTCTAATCCCGCTACCATGAACTCCGGTACAGCTTTGCGTAGAATAGACCGAACAGATGCATCTGTTATTGCTTATATCCATTATATAGTCGGTATTATTGACTCCTGTACACTCTTTTAGTACGCATGGGCCCCAACTGGACCAAGCGCCATTTTGACAAAAATGTTTTTGCATTCCAGTCCCATTTTCTATCGAACATGTTTGGGTTGACAGGTTTTGACAAATGACCGGAACACATTGATTATTTTTGACTTCGAATCCTGCGACACACTTATCTTTTAAACATTCCCCATAAGATCCCCAGGTTCCATTAGTGCAAACCCTCAATTGAATGCCAGACCCTGTGGAATCCGAGCAACTACGTGTATTACTTTCAAGACAGGTCTTAACTTGGCAACTACCATTAATAAGTTCGGCATTACTATTACATTTAACTGCTTTACATGCCCCATACGACGACCATAAACCGTTGGTACACGTCCTGTTTTGTATTCCAAAACCATTGGTTGTACTACAAGAACGCGACGAAATTCCTCCACATGCAGTAGGTCTGCAGGAATTAGCCATCAAACTAAAACCACTATTACAGCTGGTCACGGTACAATCTCCGTAATCACTCCACTCTCCAAGATTACAATACCTGGTTTGTACACCTATACCATTTTCAACATAACAGGAAAAAGCACTATTCCCCGAGCACTCAACAGCCACACAGATTCCATTTTGAACCACAAATCCACTATTACAAAAGTTAGCCTTGCAGGAGCTGTATGCCGACCACACACCGTTAGTACAAGTTCTGGATTGAACTCCCGTTCCATTGCTAACAGCACATGTTCTTGCACTATCACCTTCACAAACATTTACAA
>Ga0208375_1002702_pt1 | contig 16131 bp, 16 predicted proteins | sample RifOxyD1_FD_184038 | JGI IMG/M metagenome (GOLD analysis project Ga0208375, IMG submission 184038) | Soil microbial communities from Rifle, Colorado - Rifle Oxygen_injection D1 (SPAdes) | ecosystem: Environmental > Terrestrial > Deep subsurface > Rock core/Sediment | place: Rifle, Colorado... | reverse complement strand
TGTTAAAGCTCACTCTTCTAGGTCCGATAACCTTGGTGGGATCAATCATTTTATTTTTAAATAGAAATGAAATAATTGTTTTATATTTGATAGAGACATTTCTGATTTCGCTATGGGAATACAACTCAGGTAGATAGAGAGGATGATACCAAATTTTTATTTTTTTATTTTTTAAAAAGATTTTTCTCAGTTGATTAAAAAATTTATTCATCGTTATTCCAAAGAAACATAGCGTTGTTTGGTATTTTTTTATAATTTTTCATATCACAAAAATACAAATAGTTAAAATAACTAGGTCCTTTAAAAAAGTGTACGTTGACTTTACGCAGCTATCGTAATAATTTCACCCTTTCAGACGAAGCAAGTTGTGTTAAACTATTGTTTTAATATTGTCATAATTGTGTTTTGGAAAAGCCGTTTTTAAAGGAGGTTAATCCATGGGTGACAACAAAAATATCGGAATTAAAAGTCCAGGTACTTGGAAAAAAAATGTGAGCGAATCAGACAAAGAAAAAATGATCGCTGCTTGCGCTTGCCGGATTGCTGAAGAGCGAGGATTTGATAATTTCAAATCCGAACACGATCCCCGTCGCGATTGGGAATTGGCCACCGAAGAAGTTAACAAATTTCTAGCGGAAAACCTCTAAAACTATTTAATACGCCTTTATAAAACGCTCATCAAGGTAGTTGTACCTGAATGAAAATTTTTGTTAGATTGCTTTTAATATGCGTTTTTGTCTTATTTAATACCAGCCTTCGGCCTGCTTGTTTATCGCCATCTGGAACTGATGTTACGAATGAGTTCAGTAATCTTTATCAATCTACAATTGATAATCAATCGGATGATTTTAAAAAAAATATTGAAAGATTGCGTGAATACACCATTTTACTTATTCCAGGAATTGATTTTGATCTTATGGAAGAGCTTTATTATGGTGATTGGTTTCAATATTTAAGAAGGAAACTCTTCCAACTTTTTGAACGAAGAGGCCATCTGCAAGATTATAAGGATTTTTTTGATGAAAATAATGTTAAGTATAAAACGCTTAAGGTCAATGATGATCGATATTTTAAACAAACCGACAAAATAACCAGAATAATAAATTTGATAAAGAGTACTCAAGAAAATATTATTGTTGTGGCACACAGTAAGGGCGGAGTAGATGTTCAAACTATCTTGTTGCATTTTTTAAATTCCAACATTCCAGAGGATAGATATGAACTTGCTAAAATAAAGGGTGCGATCTTTTTACAAGTTCCATTTCAAGGATCGCCCCTTGCTGACTTATATATAAAAGGCCAAAGTTTTTTTTCTCGTCCGGTCAAGTATTTGTTACGAACTTGTTTCAGGAGAAATAGTGAGCATGTTGAAGCGTTTTCATTAGCGCGAAGACAATCTTTTAATGAGAAAAATAAAATAAGTTTGTCTGAACTAAATCAAAAAATGAATTTTTTGTCTTTTTCCAGTTATGTACCACGAGAGTCTGATAATTTCAGATATCCTTTTTTTGCTTATAGTAGGACTGCAATTCTTGATTACTATCAGCTTGATAATGATGGTTTGGTTCCTTGCGGAAGTGCCTGGTCTGGTTCAAGTTTTGTTATTAAAAAAGACATTGGTCATGCCAGAACAATTAGAAAATCAACTTTCTGGGACAACAAAAAAGATCTTGATCGAAAAAAGCTATTTTTTTCTTTGATAAAAATCTGGTTTGCACAAAATCAAAAATAGCTTTGGATGAGTTGAATACATTGGCCATAATAGCTTTTTCCAAATAGGTTCAAATGATTCATGACATGATAAAGGTGGTAGAGATTTTCCCTATACTCATATCCAGGTCTTAACGGATAAGTTTCGTTATAAGCTTTATAAAAATCACTACTGAACCCACCAAATAGTTTAGTCATGGCGAGATCGGCCTCTCGGTGCCCATAGTAGACAGCTGGATCTATCATGACGGGGATTTGCTGGTGATTGATTAAAAAATTTCCTCCCCAAAGATCACCATGAAGTAGAGATGGTGGTTCCCCACTTGGTGCTAATATTTCAGGAATTTTTGGTTCGAGCTTACTTATCAGGTGAGAAAGCATGGAATCTGCTAATTGATTTTTTTCCGCCAGCTTTAATTGGTACAAAATTCTATTTTCAAAATAAAAATGCGCCCAATCTTTTGCTGAATTTTCCAGTTGGTAAGGCATCATTGGATTAACCTGTCGACTAGCCCCTATATAGTTATCGCCGAAGTACCCCCAATGGGTGGAAGCTTTTTGGTGATGTTGGGCAAGGAGCCTGCCAAATGTATGAAAGAACGTTGGCGTTTTTTTTTGTACTTCAATAAATTCTAACAATAAAAAGTGCGCATTAACTAAAAGTACTTTTGGGGTTGATAGCACCTTGAGCGATTCAATTTCTTCAAGCCCTTTGGCTTCCATGGGAAACATATCAGCAGGGGCATTCTTATTAGTTTTTTAAAAAAAACTTTTATTGGTAATGGTGGTAATTTGGTATGTGTCGTTAATACAACCGCCAGCCAGCAAAACGGTAGCTGTGATTTTTTCTCCTATGAAATTTTCTATTTCACGGAAAACATCCATGGAGATTAATTACATTTAAAGGTTTCTGCTTTGTGAATGACAAAAGTGGTTTTGTAACTAGTTTCTTTGATGATGATATAATTGCCATCAAGTCCGTGAGCCATGTTTTTTAATTCCTCAATGGCAGAACTTTCCAAAATATCCTTAACCTCAATGACTCCAGCGCTTACGCATTTTTTATCTGTGGGAAGCTCTTTAACAATCATCACTTTTTCTTGGGCTTCATTGACGTTAATTTTGTGGGCACAAGCTGAAAGCATCAAAAGACTTAAAACAGTAACGAGACTTAAAATCATACGCATAAATACTCCTTCATTAAACGATTTTATTTTTTATAGTTCCAATATTTTCAATTTCTAACTCCACAATGTCACCTTTTTTTAAAAGGCAATTGTTAAAATATCCAACACCATCAGGAGTTCCCGTGGCAATGATGTCACCAGGCTTCAGAGTAATGTTACGGGAAATGTACTCAATGAGAAAGGAGATATTAAAAATCATGTCTTTGGTGTTTCCATTTTGTCTGATTTGATCGTTTACTTTGCAGATAAGTTGCAGGTTCATCGGATCTTTGATTTCGTCCCTGGTAATAATCCAAGGCCCGAAAGGAGAAAAGGTGTCCATGGATTTTCCTCGAAAAAACTGCTGGTCGGAGAACTGAGCACATCGCGCGCTGACGTCGTTTAAGACGGTATAACCTAAAATGTAGTTGTATGCCTCATTAGCTAATATTTTCTGACACTTGCTCCCAATAATGACTCCCAGCTCAACTTCATAGTCGAGCTTTTCCACTTCCTGGTGAAAAATAACATTGTCAAATGGTCCAGTAACAGAGTTGATTCCTTTACCAAATAGCATGGGTTTGACGGGTGAAGTTCTACCACCTTCTTGGGCATGATTTCGGTAGTTTAGCCCAACTGCAATAATTTGTCCTGGATCTGGTAAAGGTGCTCCTAGGCGTACGTTAGAGAGGTTTACCAGCGCTGATTCTGGAACTGTGGATAAGTTATTCACAAGTCTTTTCACTTTATCCCAATTAGGAGATTTGAGAAAAGTTAAAAGCGAAAACGGTATTGTAGAATCTGCATGATTTACATCAATGATTTGGGTGGAATTGGGGTGTATTATTCCAAACCTCTCAGATCCTACTTGTCCATAAGAAACAAGTTTCATAAAAAACCTTTTTTTTATTGTTTAGATTGGAAACTACCAAACGACAGGTTGTTTGAAAAGTGGCTTTAATTAATGGTATTTATTACTGGTTTGGCTTGACGAGACACAGGATCTTTATTAAATTCACTAAGTCTAAAGTAATACTTATTATCTCTTTCTTAGAAGGAGTAATGAGGTCCTTAACGAAACGTTTTTTAAACGTTCTGAGTGGGATTATCAAAAATATTTTCGAGGTATAAATGAAACAACAAGAACTAAAACAAAAGTGGATGGAGAACTATGACGTCGTGTTTGGCGAAGTCAACGAGGAAGCTGAAGAAGCGAATCTAAAGGCAGATACTGCATTTGGAAAGCTTTTGTCTAAAACTTCGGATTCAAGTTTCCAAGAGGGAGATGTCTTTAAGGGAAGAATCATCTCAGTGGGACAAGATTTCGTTATGGTGGACATTGGCTATAAGCAAGAAGGACTTGTCTCTGTAAAAGAATTTTTAAGCTTTGATGGAACTTTAAAAATCAAAGCCGGTGATGAAATAGAAGTTTATTTAGAAAAACTAGAATCCAATTACGGAAATTTAGTACTAAGTAAAGATAAAGCTGAAATATTGAAAGCTTGGGATAAGATTTCTGAAGCTTGTGAAACTGGAGAACCACTCCAAGGTACAGTAATTGCAAAAGTAAAAGGTGGACTATCTGTAGATATCGGAGTTAAGGCTTTCTTACCTGGTTCACAAATTGATTTAAGACCATCTCGTTATCTTGATAAATACATTGGCAAAACAATGGAATTTAAAGTTATCAAATTTAATAAGAAACGTGGAAATATTGTTCTTTCTAGAAGAGCTATTCTACAAGAAGAAAGAAGCAAAATGAGAGGAGAAATACTTTCTCAAATTGAAGAAGGCATGATCGTAAAAGGTATTGTTAAAAATATCACTGATTACGGTGCATTCATTGACTTGGGTGGAATCGACGGACTTCTTCATATTACCGATATGTCATGGGGAAGAGTCAAGCATCCAAATAGCTTACTTAATGTAGGGGATGAAATTGAAGTTAAGATTTTGAAATTTGATACTGATAAGGAAAGAGTTTCTCTTGGTCTAAAACAAGTTCAACCAAATCCATGGGAAGAAGCAAAGAATAACTACGTTATTGGAACTAAAGTTTCTGGCGAAGTTGTTTCTGTAAAAGATTATGGTGTATTTGTAGAACTAGATGATGGAATTGAAGGTCTTATTCATGTGAGTGAAATGAGCTGGACCAATAAAAATAAAGCTCCACACAAATCCTTTAATCCAGGTGAGAGAATTGAAGCACAGGTGCTTGATGTTGATACAGAAAATAAGAGAATTTCTCTTGGTATCAAACAACTTATGCCAAACCCATGGGATGATTTAGTTACTAAATACAAAGCCGGTCAAAAAGTTAAAGGCAAAGTTAAATCTATTGTTGAATTCGGAGTTTTTGTTGACGTTGGCGAAGAGCTAGACGCCCTTGTTCATGTATCCGACATTTCTTGGACGAAAAAGAATGTTAACTTGAATGATGAGTTTGTTCTTGGAAAAGAAATCGATGCGATGGTTCTTTCAGTAGATAAAGAAAATCAAAAATTCTGTCTGGGTATTAAACAAATGGTTGAAGATCCATGGAAGAAAATTGAAGAAAGAATTCCAGTCGGTACAGTAGTTGAAGCTGAAGTAGTTAGAGTCACTGATTTCGGTGGATTCGTGGAACTGGAAACCGGTATTGAAGGTCTTATCCATATAAGCGAACTTTCAGAAGAAAGAGTGGAGCGGCCATCTGATATCATTAAAAAAGGTGATAAAGTTAAAGCCATGGTTATCTCTTTAGATAAAGATGATAAGAAAATTGCACTTTCAATTAAAGCTGTTGGGGATGTTGAAACCCAAAGTCTTATGAAAGACCATAAACCTTCAGATGTTAAATCTGCAACGTTAGCAGATAAACTAAAAGGTTTTAACGTAGACTAATATTGAAATTATAACGATTGATGTTTACCATAGGGCCACTTTTTAAGTGGCCCTATTTTTTCGGGAGTGATATTTTTTAGTATGCAGTTATTTTATATAGAAAATGATGATTTTTTAGTGTCGCTTTTTGAAGTACTCTTTAAAAGATCAGCCTATTCAATTTTCACCACCGATGAAATTAAATCCATTCATCTCATTGCAGATCAATTGCCTGATATTGTGATGATTAGTTTGAACTTTGATTTTGATGAACTCAAGGATGTGATCAATCAAATCAAAGGGATTCCAAATGTTAATATACCTGTGATTGCCATAGGTGATGAAGATCAAGTAGCTCGAATGAAAACAAGATCATTGTGTGATGACTTTATAACTAAACCGATCGCTCCTTTTGAAGCGTTGGCGCAATTGGAAAAATATTTTAAGAGGCCATAATGGATCAAAAAGAAATACTGTTCATGATAGCTGGTTTTTTTCTTATCATTCTTATAATTGCAGTGACGATTTATTTTCGAAGCGGTGTATTTTAGTTAAATTTTCTTACTTAGATTCTTTTGGTGCTAATTCATAATTGTGTAAAGATAGCGTTTGATACATAAATTCCGGTACTCTAATTTGGTAAAAAATACCATTTTCGTGAGGTGTAGAGTTGATGATGTTGGTCTTACTATTTACGATTGAGTGCGCTGTTCCGTCACCGTAGGGGATAAATAAATCATAGCATTCCTGTTTAGCTAAAAAATAATCAATAATATGTTTTCTTAGATGATTAATATCATTTACATCAAAGGAACTTATAACAAAGCTTCCAGGATATGAGCGCTGAATGACTTTTGACATAAGCGGATCGTTTAACAGATCTTTTTTATTGAAGACAATGACCTGGTTTTTATCATCAGCATTGAGATCTTTTAAAATATTTTGAGTGACTTCTAAATGTTTTTTATAATTTGAGTCGGAAATATCACAGACTATAATTAAAAGGTCAGCTTCTAGCATGGATTCAAGTGTGGTTTTAAAACCGTTTATGAGTTGTGCCGGCAAGTTTTGAATAAGTCCAACTGTATCAATTAAGATCATCGGTGGTCTGGTGTCAGGATTTAGAGTACGAAAAGTGGAATCAAGCGTGGCAAAAAGTTTATCTTCTTCAAGCACGCTAACTTTGCATAATCTATTCATGAGCGATGATTTTCCAGCGTTGGTATATCCTACTAGCGCCGCAGTGATGGCCATATTGTGTCTTTTCTTCTTTTGTTCTTTGCGGGTTTTTAAAACAGTTTTTAAATCACGTTTTAAAAACTCAATACGCTCTCTTACAATCCTTCTATCAAGCTCAATTTGCTGCTCGCCTTCACCACCTCTAACTCCAATTCCACCTTTTTGTCTGGAAAAGTGAGTCCAAAACCCGGAGAGTCTTGGAAGTATATATTCAAGTCGGGCAATTTCAATTTGGATTTTAGCCTCTTTAGTTCTGGCATGGCTGGCAAAGATCTCCAATATGACGTGGCATCGATCTATGATGGACAGGCCGGTGACTTCTTTAATATTTCGTACCTGACTAGCAGTTAACTCAAAATCAAAGACCAAAAGATCGCTATTATTATCTTTCGCATCTTGGGTAATCTCAAGAAGTTTACCTTTACCAATCACAGTTGCCGGGCTGATCTCTTTTCTGGTTTGGATATGAGTGTGAATGTGTTTGATATTAAGAGTGCGAAGGAGTTCTTTAAGTTCTTGTAAAGAGTGCTCGCTCTCTTGCTGGGTTGAGTGTCCTTTGAGTGCAGGAGATACAATAGAAACTAGCGTTGCTTTGGCGGTCGATTTTATATGAAATTCATTATCTAACATAGAGTAAGAATTACCTCCAAACCTTATAAGTGTCCAGAGTAAAACCCCTTATGGATTTGCGCAGGTAATTTCATTTGAACTCTAATGTACGTGTGAATTGCGAAATAGTTGTAAGCTTAAAATAAACCAGTATTACTAATTAAATTTGGGCGACCACTGTTACGCAAGCGGCAACATCTGATAAGTAACCTTCGGATTTTGCATTATCAATAAATGTCACAGATGAAACATTCATTATGAGAGGATCCATTAATTTTGACAATTTGCCACTACCGGCTTGGTTAAATAGCACTTTGTGAAGATTTTTGCTCTTTACCTCGCTTAAATCAATATTCAATGCTTTTATAGCTTCAGCCTTATTTATGCCTTCAGCGCAGAAAACCACAGAGTGTATTTCTGCATATAAGTTTAAAGATAACGATAATAAAAATATTGCCAAAAATTTTTTTTTCATTTTTAACCCCTCATAAAATTGCCTAACAAAGTATATAGTAAATTATATACAAATACAACGCGTTGCGTAATTTATACCTGAATTATAGGAACGAATTGAAATATACCTAATAGTTAAGACTAGTTACAAGGAGCGGTGGCTTGACAATCGCCATGACAGTCACAATTATATAGCCCCGTTGGACACGCTTTATTAGCGTTAAAATCCCAATTGGTATTGGTACATTCACCTTTGCTACTTCCAGCAGTAGAGGTATTGCTACCGTCACCAGCACACACTTTAATATTTAGAGGATAGCCTGATCCTGGCTTTGAGAATCTCCAAATTGGCCTTCCATCCTCATAAAGTTTATTGTAATTTCCAGTTTCTAAAAGATTATTATTTGAATCATAGATACCACAAAAATTATTGCTTGTTCCTTTAGGAAACAATACCACTAATTTATGATCATTCTCAGAAACAGGTTTCCACACAAATCTACCACCCCCATCATACCTTTGTGCAGGATTATCAATATCTCGGCAGTCGCCTTCAGGTTGGGGCAAGGTAGATGTTGTTGGGGGTGTAGTTGAGGTTGTTCCGGTTGATTGTGCTTCCGTTGATTGTGTTTTAGATGATTTGTTATCTTTATTATTTTTAAAGATCATGTATCCTACACCAAGAGCGGCAATGAGTCCTGCGGAGATAAGTAGGGTATTAGAGTTCCACCATGATCCAGCATCGCCATAAACATCTGAGATAAAAAATGATTTCATTATCTTGAAAATGCCTGCAGTTTTTTTCTTATTAGACAGAACCTGAGAAAGGGTATCAACCAGTTGATTAAGACTGGTGACTTTTGCAAGGTCAATTGTAAAACTATTAATAATTATTTTTTTCTGACTCCAATTTTTTTGATCAAAAATAACCCGATCAGCACCAACTACTAATTGATAAGTTCCATCGGTAGCATGAATCATTTCCGGCAATACTTTTACTTTCCCTTTTTTAAGAATATCCTTATATATTTTTTGATCACCTTCATCCATCATTGAAGCCAAGGAGGTAGGGTTCTTTCTCATGTTGTTATAATCAATCGCCATCACATCCAGAGCTTTTAATTCCTGCTTGATATTAGCGGCAAATGTGGTCTGATTGTAAAGTAGAGAGAAAAAAGTGATCAATGTAAGTATATATCTTTTCATAAATCCCTCGCATTTTCTTTAATATGCCAATTAATGATATAGATAAAATTATAAGCATTTATTAAGAAGTTTTACATGCAAATTTCCACTCCCATGGTTAAAAACAAGGATTCTCTTCTTTATTCATTGGTTACAGTCCCAAGGTTATGCCATTTAATACGGAAAATAACGCAAAATATGACATAAAAAATGGGCACTTCGCTACTAACTTTTTGAAATGATACCAGAATAACAAATCTAAAGAGTCAGTTTATTATAGGTCACAAATCATTTTTTTTTTGGTAAAAATTACTAGAAGTGGCTGGTTTGAGGGGAAAAGCGATGAGTTCAAAGATGATTAAAATGAGAGATGGTGTTTCGCTTTATTGTGAAATAACCCAAAGTGATTCACCCAATTGGATAGTCTGGGTTCATGGAATCTGTGAACATCTGGGAAGATATCCTCATATGGAAGAACTTTTTTCTAAAAATTTTAATATTTTAAAGTTTGATCTTCGAGGACATGGTAAAAGCCAGGGCCAAAGAGCTTATATTGAAAATTTTGAGCAATTTATTGAAGATCTAGATGAAGTGCTTAATTTTTTGAAGACTAATTATAATTCTCCTCAGTATGCACTTATGGGGCATTCTATGGGGGCGTTGATTGTTTCTGGTTATATGCAAAACATGGTCAGTAAGCAATATTATCCACAAGTCATTTTTTTAAATTCACCTCCAGCGGGTGTCCCTGGATTTGGAGGGGCAATCGCTAGAATTACTCCTCAAGGAATCACCAAGTTTTTATCTAGTCTCAAGATTGGAGTGAATCTTACGGGATTGGTTGACTTGAAAGGATTATCACATAATCCCAAGATAGGTGCTGACTATGTCAAAGATAAATTAAACAGCCTCATCATCCATTCTAAACTAATGTTTAATTTGCTAAACTATTCCAAATTAGTTTTTTCCAAACCCTTGAGGGCAAGCTGTCCAATTTTTATTGCGGTTGGAAGTAAAGATAGAGTAGTTTGTCCGCAAACTATTATTAGTTTTTGTCGTAGCATTGATACCTCAATTAAGTTGAAAGTCATCGACGGCGCTTATCACGAACTACATAACGAGACTGAAGAGTATCGATTACCTTACTTTAAATTCATGAAAGAATGTATTACCACGCAGTTTTAATTTAATTATTGTTGTTTTACAGCTTCTTGTGATGTTGGGTTATCTGGCGGACTTTCATGATTTTCAATATCTTTTGGAGATCGGGCACTGTTATCATAGCGGTTCTTTATTTTAATATAGGATTTTTTGATTTCAGACACCTTTGCTGAGCCAGCTTTATTCAGCTGATCAACTTCTTCTATAATACAACCATCAAGTAAAGTTTCTAAAGGTCTTTTATTCTTTTCTAAATCAATATTGGATAATTGAAATTCATATTTTTTTAAAATTTTAATTTTGTCTAAATTGATGTCAGCGATTGCCGTGGTATTCTTACGAATATTATCACGAATGGTTTCAGGTAACTTTTTCGCCATTTCTATAGCATTGGGATGTTCAGTTTTAGTTAATTTCATTTTTACGGTGGTAAAATTTACCTCAGTATTATTAGTGAATTCGATTTCATAAAAATATCGAAAAATTTCCCTAACAAGTTGGCAAGTATTGGGATGTGTTTTTGATATAATATAGCGAACGTTATTGAAATCTATGTCTACACTAATATTTTCATCGTTTAGTTGCTTGGTGATTTGGGGATCCCATAAAATATCGATAAGTTTTTGATGTTGTTCTTGGGTTAGATTAGGAACTTTCTCAAGGAGAGGGTCTTTTATATCAGCTGCGAACAATTTAACGGTTAGAGAAAATAAAATAATGATTAGGATGTTTTTCATATTTTTTCCAGTAGATTATTGGAAGAGTACTATCTTCCATAGACAATTATACAAAAAAGTGTCTTTTTATCATAGGGGGAAAAAATAGCAAATTAGTCTGGTAAATTTTTAAAGACTGAGTAGTTTAATTATTTTGAACGGAATGAATATTAAGGGGTAGGGTCGTCATCACATGAATTTGTGCATTCGCAACCAAAACAAGCATTAACATTTTCAGTTGTATTAAAGCTAACAAAGCTAAAACAAACCAACATGGCCAACAGGATCAAGATCGCCTTCATAATTCTCTCCGAAAATTAAAATTGAATGGAAGATAGATAGACCTTTTTCTATTCTTTATCAAGTCTAAAACAAAGTATTTTACTAAAGATTAGGAAGTATCTATCTATTGAAAAACATTTTTGATGCACTAAACTAAATATAAATAATTAACATGGAGATATTCACCAATGAATTGGTCATTTTTAAACATTTTTCCTGCGGGATGGAAGTTTTATTTACAGTTTTTACTTTTTCCTGTTGCCTGGTTCTTCTGGTCAATAGATGGAACTGGCTATGAATTTATTGCTAAGGTTTTATTCTTAACACTGCCTCTGTTGTTTTTATCAATAGCAGTGGTAGCCACGGTGGTTGGATTGGTATCAGCAATATTCAGGCCTCATCGAGCCTTCTTTACAGCAACCTTACTGATTGCATGGTGGGATGGTGGAAAAGCCGTTTTGATGTACTGGTCAGGGATTTTTAAGTTTGTCTTTTTCTTGTTTGGATGGATCTATGGGGCGATTCGCATAGTTATCTTGGGAATTATTCAAACCATTAAGGATGTGATTTTTCTTCCGGCTACCATTATTTACAGGCTGTTAAAAGGATATGCAGCTCCCGGTATTCCTTGGATTGCGGTGTTTATTACATTGTTTTGGATACTTCTCGAATCGTCGGCATTTGCTTTTATTCTAAGAGGAACCATCGTTAATGTAGTTTCAGCTTTGGCCAACACGGAAATTTCGGATGCCGTTGCCCTGATAGGTGGCTTTTTCTTCTTATTTATGTTTATTGGTGGAAGTTTTGCTTGTATGCATGGATTGGTCGTAGCATTTGAAAATAAAAAATACGCAAGTATTCTAAAAATGTTATTGATAGAATTTTTTGTAATGTTTATCGAAGTAATGTTTTTTTACAGGGAATTCGTATCATCGCTTGCGCCATTTTTATCGCAAATGACCAACGAACAATTTCAAATGAACGTCTATCACATATTGATTCTTTCAACGATGTCTTGGGTGGGAGTGCGCGCCGGCGTGTGGTTCTTTTTTGCTAAATATGGAACGCCCACACTATTAATGATTATTTCCAGGGAAGGTTTGCTTGAAAAAGCTGAAAATGGAAAAATTAAGGTGGTCGGTGGACCTCTTTTATGGATTAAGGAAATTGTGGATGAATTGCAGGGGGAAATTAACTGGTTTTCTGAAAAAGGTCGGGAGATTACCGAGGCATTTGTGTTACCACCCGTGCAAATATTTGCCTGTATGACCAATTTTGTAATGATCGTTTTAACGGGCAGGATACTATTTTCGCTGCCACTTCATACGTTAAAAGAAATTAAAGATACCAAGCAACTACTGGATCAAATTGCCAAAGAGGAGAAAAAGTGAACAAATTAATAAATATTGTGCTGATATTTTTAGTTTTTTCTGCTTGTAAGGATTTTACGCTGGAGAGTAAGAAAAAAACGGTTAAAAACACCATGTTCATTGGAATTGATGTGAGTGGATCATATACAGGAACTCAGTCATTCAGAGACGGTATTTCCTTTCTATCACATTATATCTACTACCATTTGCACCAGACCGCGGGACTGACGAGGCCTACCGATCTTTATGTAGGAGGAATTGGCGGAAATGACAAAGAAGATCCTCAGGCTTTTTATCCCATTCATGATTTTGATGGCAGAACCGTTGAGCAGATTAAAGACAAATTAATTAAAGAATTTTCTAAACAAAAAGATAATTTAACTGATTTCAATGAATTTTTTGCCAGGGTTAAAACCATTACCAAACAAAAGAATTTGGTTCTCTCTCCTATTTCTATCGTACTACTCACTGATGGGGTAGCGGAAATTGCAGCCGGTATAAAAGATAAAAAGATCATTAAACAAGCATATTCTAAAATTGACGTATCACCACTTGAGTACTTATCAAACGATGTATCTATTAGACTCTTGTATGTCAGTCCCAGTGTGGGTTCTCATTGGCGCAGCTATGTTCCTACCTCTCGTATAAAAATATGGACGGTGGAGACGGAAGTTATGAAAGGATGGGCGGATCAATTAAGATTTAAAGGAAAAGAGGGTTTATGTAAATGGATTAGAGATAATGTAGATCTTCGAATTATGAGCAGAGGACATTAATGCATAAAAAAAGGCCCTCTAAAAAAAGGGCCTTTTTCAATATCTGATGATAATTAAAAAATTAGTTTAACATTTCCATTAGTTTTTTTACGTTAGTGATTCTGGTAACGTCTTCGCCACGGCAACCGGTTTCTGTGCAGTAGTTAGGTGTATAGCATTTTCTTGCGGTAACGTATGTGTAATCGGTTTCTCCTCTAACAAGAATACCTTCTACTACGCCAGTGACAGCGTTAAATACCGCGGAACCTGAATTTCCACCAAAAGTATCAAGGTTAGATACAAAGTATTGGGGGTGGGTAGCTCTTCTAACAATTGCTCCAGCAGCAATCTTGGTAGGTAATCCGGTAGGATGACCGATAACTACGAGGGGATCGTTGGCAGCTATTGCACCAGTTGTTCTTACGGTAAGTGGTAAGCGATCGGTAACTTCTCGGTCAAGCTCGATGAAAGCGTAATCATCTTTGCTAAGGTTATCTAAAACTTGAGCAACTACCGCTTTACATCCATAAACACTGGAGGCAGGTACTTTATAAGAAGGAGCATTTTGATTATTAATATTAAAGTCAAAAACCCATTTAAATTTATTACATTCACCTAGATTTTTTACACAATGGCCAGCAGTTACAATATGCTTTGGGGTAACTAAAAAAGCCGAGCAATTTGCCGCAGTGATTTGATTTATAAATTTTTCTCCAGCACAAAGGTTCATACTACTTCCCAGAGTCGCACCAGAAATCTGATATTCTTCTCCAACTTGTTTAATGTTGTTTTTGCCAATCATAGCAAGAGTGCTACTAGCAAGGTCAGCATGAAGAGTATTGGTAACTTCAAAAAGATCTAGTCGGTTATCTTCTCCATAAATAACTTTGTCGTTGGCGTAAATGGAAATAGATAGGATTACGAAAGAAAGTACTAAAAACATCCTGGTTTGTTTCATGATATAACTCCTTTTATATTTGTATGAAAACTTTGTATCTATGATTCTACGAAAAGCAAGAAAGATTTGTAAACGTGTGGGGATGGGATGTTAGAAAATTTATGTTTTATTGCGTGATGCGACTTTGAACATTTATTTTCTATTTTTTTTAGTATTTTTGGCAGGAGCAGAAAGTTGATACCAATCTTCACTGGATATCGGATGAAAATAGTCAGCTTCTTCAATAAGGAGTTGTGAGGTATTTTCGGGAATAGCTGCTACTTCTATGCGGACGCCTTCTGATTTTAAATGTCGTACCAACTCAATATAATCTGAATCTCCCGACATAATAATAATTGTATCAACTTTACTGGAAAGCTGGGTGGCCTTGATGGAAAGAGGAATGTCTGCACTTTTATGACAAGGAACTACTGATCCGTGATAGTCATGATGTAAACGTTCTGAAAGTTTTGACGAAATACTTTTTCCTTCTCTAAAATAGATTAGGCGATTAAGTCCTCTGTTATCTAGAAGCTTAGGAATAACGGTATCAAAATTTAACATGGTTGAAGTATTGTTGGTTTTCGTATGAATACTTCTTTCGATATTATTGCCATCTATTAAAATAGCCACTGATTGGCTAATGCTGACTTCTTTTTTCATAAAATAATCCTTCCTTGTTTCCAAGTGTTTTCTTGTTTTAAGTCTACTTGAGATCATGTGTGACGGCCAGTTAGAATATTTTATGAAATCGCTTGAAAAAAACATAGATTAAGATTAAGGCTAATAATTCCAGTAAGGCACTTAATAGGTTGAATGGATGATTTCCCATGTAGATGGTGCATCCTCCGCCTGTGCTACTTCCTAGTGGTATAGGAGTGCTAGAAGTTGAGGGAGCTGGCGCTCTAGAAACCGCTACTTTCAACATCGGATCTCCAAGCAGTGTCCAAGAGTTGATAACCTCTTGGTGTTCACCGTTTGGGCCTCCAGCGTATTTGGCAGCTTTTATAGCATCTCCAAGACGTAGGTTGTTCGGAGATACTAGTTCTTCGTAGAAAGCGTCCTGAAAGGGCTTTTGAGCATTAGGTGTGGTTAGATTGGTTGAGCCCCAGAAAGCGATGGCACCGCCTCTTGCTCTAAATAGTAGTTCTTCGCCAAGACCCCGATCACTTTCCTCTTCATAGGTAAAAAAGGCGTTAAGACAATTCATTGATACCACGAGTGGCGTGATGGAGTTGTTAAGAGTTTGAATATCTCCAAGTGGAAGTACATCTCCGTCGGACCACATATCCTCCGCTCCGTGACCTATATAGTGAATGATGGCTGTTCCATTATTAAATGAATCCATGATCTGGGCATTGACTTGAACGTCGGATAATTCAGATCTTGTAACCAGGGTAATCACCATTGTAGGATGGACTGCTAAAATTTTATTTTTTAATTCAATAGCTTTTTGATTGAACTTTTCACCGGCTTGATCATCATCTACTATGATATAAATTTTTTTCTGTTGGTCTTCATCGGGAGTTGAAATTCCGGTTTCGTATTCAATGATCTTGTCTACTACATCTGCAATTTGCTTACTGCTATTTCCGGGAATCCTTCCAATTGCCATATAAGGCAGTTCATTTTCACCAAAAGATACCAGCCAGTTATCACTTGGATAATCAGACCATTTTCCACTTA
>Ga0208375_1002701_pt1 | contig 16136 bp, 17 predicted proteins | sample RifOxyD1_FD_184038 | JGI IMG/M metagenome (GOLD analysis project Ga0208375, IMG submission 184038) | Soil microbial communities from Rifle, Colorado - Rifle Oxygen_injection D1 (SPAdes) | ecosystem: Environmental > Terrestrial > Deep subsurface > Rock core/Sediment | place: Rifle, Colorado... | reverse complement strand
CCCGCCGCATCAGCGGCCAGCGCGGCCGCCGTGGCAAGAAGCGTCCCCGTCAAGGCGAGAAGCAAGGCTGCTGCAAATCTCCGGCCCTGGTTCATAGCTGTTTCATTCCCTCCAGCTTGTTTTTAATCTTTGCACGCGCACCCGGCTGCGCTCCGGCATTGCCGAGAATCTCCGCAAACATCGCGGGCCCGGCCCGCGTGGCGCCGGAGCCCTGCTGCAAGAGCGGTTCTTCCGGCTGTTTCGGACGGGTATCATCGCTTATGGCGTTTTCTTCCATGAGCTGGTCGAGCTTTGAACTTGATTCCGCGTCCGAGCCGAGCTGCGTGATGAGACTTATCGACTCATCCGTCACGCCGAGCACGAGCATCCTGCCGCCCACCTTGACCACCGAAATGCTTTTCTTCGGACCAAGATAGTGGCTTGACACAACGTTGATCATTTTTTCTTTTTTGCTTATCGCAAAACCGAGCCCTTGGAATCTTGACAGGAATCCACCCAGTCTTTTTACACCAGTCATTCTTGAGACCTTTGCCCGTCTCAGCGCCATGATCACCAGACCGATCGCGGCGAGCGAAACCAGAAGCGCACCAAAGGCCCTCATGGGGCTCGGAAGGGGTTTGCCGCCGGCAAGAGGTTTTTTCGGCGCAACCTGTAATTTTTCCTTTTTTAACTTCAATTCAGGTTCATTCAACGGGGCGTGTCCCGGCAACGGGGCGTGTCCCGGCAACGGGGCGGCCTGGCTCTTCATCACCCGGTCCAGCAGTGTTTTTTCCTCGTCGTTCATGTCCTGGCTGCCGGCGCCCGGCCGGGCGTTTTTTCCTGCCGGCGATTTGTCCATGACGGCGGGCATCGCGGCATCAAGGCTCTTTCCAGCCGCGCCGATCCTCACGGTCAGTATTTTTCCTCTTGCCTGGACTTTTACGCGGTTCTTGAAATTTTCGGCACCGCCCTTGACCGTAAATCTGCAGCGCACCGTCTTTGGCGAATACTGGTAGGCAAAGATCTTGGTGAAATCCATGCCGCTAAGCGATGAAATCCTGGCCGGATAGACCGAAGCATCATCAAGCGTAAGCTGCACGATATCGCCGAAGAACTCCGGCCTTACCTGCCTCATCGAAACAGCGCCGTCAAAGATCAGGTCAATCTGCGTATTGTCGGTAACCTGCACTTTTCTCAGATTGATGGCTGATTCGGCGGGAGCTGCTGCAATAAAAAATGCAGCCGGTACCGCTACGGACAACAGGATTTTCAATGCACGGCGGACGTCCATGTCCTCTCCCCGGGCGCTCATGCGCCCTGAAACCCGCGGCGCCTTGCGGCGCCGTATATCACTTCAACTGTTCAATCCGCTCGACCGGCGACAGAATATCAGTCAAACGGACGCCAAACTTGTCATTGACCACGACGACTTCGCCGCGCGCAATGAGCTTTTCATTGACCAGAACCTCAAGAGGTTCGCCGGCAAACTTGGAAAGCTCGATAACCGAGCCCTGCGCAAGCTGCAGGATCTCCCTGATTGCCATCTTGGATCTTCCAAGCTCGACCGTCACCTTGAGCGGGATATCGAGGATGAAGTCCAGCGACTGGACCATCGGGGAGTTCTTGGCGTTCTGCGTTCCTGCGGCTCCCGCCGCAGGTGGCGCGGCCGCGCCGCTCTGGGCGCCGGTGGCGCTTTCCGCGGCGGATGCGGCAGGCGGCGCCCCGCCCGCGGCAAGTGCCGCCCCTATGTCTCCTGTACTGCTGTCAAGTGGTGTTGCTGCTGCTGCATCAGCCATATCGGCCTCCTAAAATTATTCAATGTCTATGTATTTTGTTACCTGTACCGCCCGGTTTCCCCTTGATATTCCGAGCAGGCACTTGAACTTCGGAACCCCTTCGACAAGCAGGTCAAGCTCGCCGTCGGCATCCTGCGTGAGCGGGATGATGTCGCCGGGATTGAGATTCACGAGATCGCCCACGGTAATGTCGGCTTTCCCGAGATTTACGGCAACATTGGATTCCACCTGTTTGAGATGCTCTTCCATCTTGGCCGTCCACTCCTTGTCGGCGTGGTCGGCTTCGGTCTGGAATGAAGCATTCAATTTCTGCTTGATCGGCTCGATCGTCGAATACGGGATCACAAGCGCTATCGTGCCGCTCGCGTTTTCGAGCTCGACCTCGAAGGTCGTTGAAATGATGACGTCCGACGGCGGCACGACGCCGACAAACTGCGGATTGACCTCGGTTCTTGAAAAACTTATGTCCACCCTGTGCACGGGCGCCCAGGCGTCTTCAAGATCCTTGATCGCAAGATCCATGACTTTTTTCATGATCGAAAGCTCGATCCGCGTGAATTCTTTTCCTTCAATCTTTGTGTACGGACGGTCCGTACCGCCGAAGTAGCTGTCTACAAGCGCATAGGCCAGCTTGGATTCAAACACCAGAAGCGCGGGACCGCGCAGACTTTCGAAACGCATGATGCACATGCAGCTCGGAATCGGCAGCGTATTGACGAACTCGCCGAACTTGAGAAGGTCGGTTGAAATGATGCTGATTGACGCGATTTTACGAAGAGAGTTTGAAAGCGACATGCGGTAAAGACGGATGAAACGCTCGTAGATGATGTCGAGCGTGGGCATTCTGCCGCGGATGACGCGGTCCTGGTTGGTTAAGTCATAAGGTGCGACTTCCGGCTCGGGTATGCCCTCGCCGCCCGCCACGCCGCCGGCCGCGCCCGCATCCCCGCCGCCTCCGTCACCGCCCGCCGCGCCGCCGCCCGCAACATCCACATTGCCGTCGGAAACAGCATTAAGAAGCGCATCCACTTCGGATTGTGAAAGGACTTGATTCATAGTTCAGCCATCCATAGCCTTTCGACGCCTCTGGCGTCAGAGCCTTCCGGCGCCCTCAATGGCACCGGACGCGGCAGCCCCCTATCCGGCCACCGCGAAGTTGGTGAAGAACACGCCGCGCACCTTGCCGCTCACCATGAAGCTGTTGAGTGCGTTTCGTATTTCTTCCTTGAGGTAGTCACGCCCCTCGGCCGTGGCAAGATCAGAAGGCCGCTTGCTGTTGAACAGGTCGATTATCGCGTTGCGGACTTGCGGCATCTTCTGGTTGACCTCGCTCTCGGCATCGTCATTGGGCACTTCGAGCGAGATATTGACACGTACGAATTTGGGAGTGGCGCTTCCGGGCGTGGAAAGATTGATCGTAAACTGCTCGAGCGTGACCATCTTTCCGAACTCGATGCCCTTCTTCTTCTCGCCACCGCCCTCCTTGCCGTCGCCATGGCCGTCCTTCTTGTCTCCCGGGGAAGAATGCGTCGTGATATCCTCGACGCCCGCCTTCTTCTTGTTCTGGAATGATAAAAGGACGACTCCTATCGCTGCAATTGTCGCAATGACATTGACGAGCGTAAGAATAAGAACAATCTTGTTCCCTCCTCCGCCTCCGGAAGAGGTGCTGCCCATCGAGACCGGTGCGGCCTCAGCTTCTTTTTTTTCCTCAGGCGCCATCGCTGATGACACCCCCTTGTCTTTATTTTCAACGCAAAGACAGGCCCGCGCAAGCGGTAGGAAGAAAAAAATCCGGAAAAATACGGTTTCGCGGTATTCCGGCCGCCAATGGTTTGACGCCCGGAATACCGCTTTACCGTTTCAAATCATTACTTCTTGAGATTCAAAACCTCCTGCATCATGTCGTCGGCCACGCTGATAACACGGCTGTTGGCCTGGAAGTTGCGCTGCGAACTCATCAGATTGATGAATTCATTGGCAATATCCGTCGTGGACGATTCAAGCGTCTTTGACGCTATCTGCCCGCGACCGCCGGTTTGCGGCGCGCCGATCGTGGCCTGTCCGGCCAGCCGGCTTTCGCGATACCTGTTCTGACCGGCCTTGAAGAGGCCTTCAGGGTTTTCAAATTTCGCGAGCGCAAGCTGTGCGAGGTTTACGGTTTCACCGTTCGAATAGATCGCGGCCAGTACGCCATCGTCATTGAACGTAAGACCCGCCAGCGTGCCGGCGGTACAGCCGTCCTGCAGCGTCTTGTACGCTTCCGAGGCGGTTCCATATTGCGTAACCTGGAGTCCCGCTCCGCCGTTTTTCTTGTCTGCGCCGAAGTCGAAGTGGATGTACTGGTCCGGCTGGGCGCCCTTGTTGAAGTTGAACGACGACTTGTCGATCACCTGCTCCAGGAGACGTCCGTCGGTGTCGAAGGTCAGCCTGCCGTTTGCCTGCTCGACCTGCGTATCCTTCTGGCCGCCCACGATTTCCTCGCCCTTGGCCATCGCGCGCCACTGCCACACGCCCTCGTCAAGCTTGTTGAAATAAAGCGTGGTGACATGTGCCGTTCCGGCCGTGTCATACAGAGTGACACCGGTTGCGAAATGACACGACTGTTCGGGCCTCTCGGGATTGAACTCAAGGCCCTTGTCGGCCCGGAGATCGAGGTTCATGAAAATCTGCACGTCCTTCGATTTTTTAGCATCAACCACCGTTCTGGTAACCGCGATGTCACCCATCTTGGAAGTGACCTTGCCGTCTTCGTCGGCCTGGAACCCCTGGATGCGGTAACCATCGGCGTTGATCAGCTTTCCGTTCTTGTCGAAATGGAAAGCGCCGTTCCGGGAGAAACTCACGCCGTCGATTCCGTTGAGGACGAAGAACCCGTCACCCGTGATGGAAACGTCGGTTGCCGATTCCGTCTGCGTGATCGAGCCCTGTGAAAAGACCGGATTTACCGCGGAAAGCCGCGTGCCGCGGCCGATCTGGTTGCCTCCGAGCAGGCCCTTGAGGGACTTGGCGATCACGTCCTGGAACTCGGGACGGCTCGTCTTGAACCCCGTGGTCTGCGCGTTGGCGATGTTGTCGCCGTAGATTGAAAGCGCTTCACCCTGCGCCTGCAACCCGGTAATGCCTGTGTATAGTGATGATAAGATACCCATAAGGGACGCCTCCTTGCGTCTAAGTCGGATTTACAGGCCCGTCAATCATTCGGGGCCTGTCAGGCCTCCCTTGCGGGTCCGGCCTGGTGTTTGTATAATAACCACCAATTAAACGATCACTGCGCCGTCAATGTTTGTAAAAACATTTCCGGACATCGAACCGCGGTCCATCGCGGTAATGATCGTCCTGTTTTTAACGCTGACAATAAGAGCCGCCTTGTCGGTCAGGATAAGAGTATCCTCGACCCCCTTGGCCGCCGCCTTGTCCACAGCGTGGCTTACTCGCGCCATCGTCTGCTGGTCCATGGCTATCTTGCGGTCCGAAAGCCTCTGCGCCGCATGCGCCGAGAACTTGAGGGGTTGCGAGATCCTTGTCAGATCCTGCGCACCCTCCGGCCGCGCGATGGTCTTTTCCAGCACGTTGTCGAATTCCCCCTTTGCCCCTTGCGGCTTTTTCGGTTCCCGGGAAGCCTGGCCTGCGCCCTGCTGGCCCGGAACTGAAGTCACATTGGGATAAAGGAATGTTTCACTTGCCATTTGTCACCTCCTTTCCTAATCATCCTGCTTTCCCAGCCCGCTGGGAAATCCTTTTTCCGTGTCTGCGACGGGCTGCTGGTTTATTGCGTTCTGCTGCTGCATTCCCGCAAGCACGCGCTGTACTTCGGGCGGAATCTCCCCGGGCTGCATTGTCCGGCTCCCCTCGCCTTTTTTGAAGGAGATGAGATCCGGCACCTTCTGCTGCCCGGCGTCTTCCGGTTTTTGCAACTGCGCCGGCGCCAACATGCCGGCGTCTTCTATCCTCACGATGTTTTGCATCGTGACCTTGTCGGGACGGCTGAGGTTCCCCACAAGAAACACCGGTTCGCCCGCCTCGAAGCTGACGCCAACCACGCGCGTCTTCATCTGGGCGTCGATGTTGATCGACTGTTCCTTCTCGTCCTTGGCGGTTATGCGGAAATAATAGGTGCCCGACTTGGCCGGCAGCGTGTTTTTCTTCGTGCCGTCCCAGCTGTAGGAATGCTCGCCCTTCGTGAGGGCTCCCATGTCCTTCTCGTGCACCACTTCCCCCGCTTCGCTCAAGACGGAAAGTCTTGCCCCGGACGCCCCGCGCGGAAGCACGAAGCTGAGCGTATCGCCGCTCCCCTCCGCGTGCGGAAAACGTTCGCGGTCGACCGTAACGGTCTTGCCGATCATTCCGGTCATCGCAAGCCGTTCCATCGGATTGGACTGGCTGGCGATCTTGCTCAGGGTCTGGTTCATGTTGTGCATCTGCTCGACGTTGGTGAACTGCGCCATCTCCGTCGTCATCTGCTCGGCTTTGAATGGTTGCGTGGGATCCTGATGCCGCATCTGCGTGATCATGATGCGCAAAAAATCGTCCTTGCCGAGGTTCTTTTTTATCTCCCTCGGCTTTTCGGCCCGGGCTCCGAATTTCGACTGGATCTGCTGCCAGACCTCTCCGTACTTCGGAGCCGTCGCCGCTTCCTTTGCATCTTTTTCACCAGGTGATCCGGTCACGATCTGGGACTGCGCCTCCTTGGCGACAGGCCCGGTCATTGACTGGAAGTCAACTGCATTTCCTCCTGATGCCGATCCTACAATCATTCAATCATGCCCTCAGATCAATCCGTCTGCTGCCATGAGATCCCGCCGCGAGTCCTCCCAACGGGTCCCTTGGCACCGGACGTTTCCATCCCTCGTTTGTAATGCCGGGACGTGAGCCTTCCTGGTTCAAAAAACCGTCAAAGCCCCTGTTCCCCGCACTTTGCTGCTGGCCCGATCCATCCCACTGCTTCGCCGATCCCGCCAGGTCACCGCCGTGCTGTCCCGCAGTTTCCTGTCCTGCGCTTATGCCCGGTGCGGTTGCGACCGTGAGATCCACGCTGCCCAGATTGAGCCGCTGCGATGCAAGGCTTTCGCGCAGATAACCAAGGCTTTCCTCGATCACCTGTTTTGCCTTCTCGTCCGAAGCCCTGATCTGCAGTCCCACGTTGTTTCCGTTTGTAACAACGCGGACGCTGAGTTCACCAAGGTGCTCTGGCTTGAGCCTTATCCGGATTTCGCCGCCACCCGTCTGGCTGAGATTGCGCAGCTCGGAACTGAGCCCACCGAGTGACTGGGTCGAAAGACGCTCTTTTGCCATCTGACCCTGCGTCACGTGACCGGTCAGCACGGTTACAGGTGCCGCCGGCATTGCCTTCGGCATTGCCGCAGCCGGAGGTCCCGCCACCGCGTGATGAACAGGATTTTCAATCCCCGTGTTCTGTCCGGCGTCCTGCGTCAGTCCCTGCACCGTCGCCTTTGCCTTGGGTTGTACGGCCGCAGTCATCGGCTCCTCGCGAGCCGCATCGGATCCAACGACCGCTGCCTTCATCACAACTCCGGGTTTTTTCATCCCGCCAAGAGCATCCACGAATTCGCCACCGGACATCGAACTGATCGAAGATATCCGCGCATCCTTCGACGCGCGCACCTTCTCACCTTTCTTTTCCAATGGCATGATTCCTGTATTTATCGACTCCAGCTCCCCGCCCAGTTCGTTCAAACGCGCTAGAAGCGCTCTGGCAGCTTCGGCATCACCGGGAATCATTGCCTGCTTCAACTGGGAAGCATCAATCTTCCCCGCTTTTCCAGCCACCGGTTTCATTTCCGGAAGCTGGTCCGCGGGCCCGGTAATCGCCGCTTCAACATCGCCTCTCATTGACGCCTTGGTTCCGGTATCCGCGACTTTTGATGCTTCTCCGCGGCTTTCGGGTATCAGCGTGGCAAGCTGGGGATTTGCATCCTCATTGCCCCTGAAAACCCATTCCCTGCTCCAAGGCTTGAGTCCAGCGACCTGGTTGACGGTATTCAGACCGACTGCCTGTCTTGCTTCAAGCGGTTTGGCGGCACCATGCAAAAGATCCGGCATGCCCTTCGGCATGTTCCGCATCTTCGCCTCCGCCGGTTCTGCGGCATTTTCCAATGCCATATGAACCGGTGGCTGCGAAAACACCACCTCGTCCCTTATTGGTGCCAACTGCTGTTTTATTTCTGCCTGTGCCGGAATAATACCCGTACCGGCTACCGCCAGCGCCCCGGCAAATGCCGGTTCGCCTTCTGGTACGGATTTCTTTGCGCGGTTCTCACCGCCTGGCGGCAGCGCTGGCTGCGCCTGCGGCATCAGGCTTGTTATCATTGTTGTGTCCATTTTATTTTTCACCCCCTTTCTGACTTGTCGTGACCTCTGCAGCGGCTGACTGCGCTGAACCGGTGCCGCGTTCTTTGACGAGCGCGACACTCTTGGCCCGGGCCACTCCGGCCAGAATCTCCATAAGCCGCGATGATTTCGCGGGCTCCATCAAATTCATGATCTTTGCGAGTTTCGGCGTGGTCATCCTCGACATCGCCGCCACGGCAAGCGATTCGTCAATCGATGAGATAAGCTGCGATGACGATTTCGGGCTCATCGTCTCGAAGGTCTCCACGAGTTTCGAAACCTTTTCCTCGTTTTCCTTTTTGACCGCATTGCGGGCCATTGCGATCTCTTCGCGGATCGCGTCAAGTTTTTTCAACTCCTCGTCGAGCGCCTTTTCGCGGGCCTTGATTTCCGATTCGCGCGAAACCAGATCCTTCTGGCGGCGGTCAAGATCGTCACGCATCTTTTTGATATCATCGATCACCGCCGGATCAGCCATGCAGCCGACAGCCGGCTCCGGGGCGGGCGGCGCAGTTGTCTTCGACCCGGCCGTCTTCGACGACTCCGCAGATTCCTTGTGCGCATCCTTTACTGCTGCTTCATTCTTGCCAAAAGCATCCTGCGCGGAGGAGATGCGCTCGGTTTTTGCGGTAACCCCCTCCTTTGCGCCGGAACTTCCGGCGCTGTCACCGGCCAGCATGAATACCGAACCCGCCGATATCATCACCACGAAAAAAATCCAGGATCTGCCTCGCACCAGCGTGGTCATGTGCCAACCCTCCTGAGGCGGTCGCGCATGACATACAGATCGTCAAGAGACCTCTGCTCGCGCTTTGAAACATCCTTTTTGTACTCCGCAAAATGCTTCTCTCTCAGGATGTCCATCACCTTTACCTGTTTGCGCGCGTGCAGATAGATTTTCATCACCTTTTCCACGCCGCGCGAAGCCCTTTGAATCGCCTGACCCGCCTGTGTGATGCGGATTTTCGTCCCCTCGATGAAATCGTCTTCCATCTGAAGCGGGGAAACAGTATCCGCTTTTTCACAAAATTCCTGCCGCCTCGCATACGACTGCCGGAGATCCTCTTCAAGAGCGAGCTTGCGGTTTTTTGCATCCTCTAAAATCCGCTGCGCAAGGCCGAGAAGGCGCATGGCTTCCTTCTCGCGGCCCTTCCTGACCTTGTCGACGGTTTCGTATTTAAAATGAAATTTCTTCATCCTCACTGATATTTTCAACTGTTATTCGATATGAAGCTAGACTGAATGTTTTGCCGCAGGCACGGGGGAAATTACGGCATGGTAGGCAGAATTTTCACTTCCGTTCGCGGGCGGCCGGAGCCGCCAAAAATGATTCTGCAGCCCTGATTATCGACTGCATCGCCGCCAGCGTATCTTCGATTGTCGCCCGCTCCTCTATTCCCTGCTTCATGAAAGTGTTGATGCGCTCATTGAGCGCAATGGCCTGGTCAATCTTCGGACTCGTGCCCTTTACATAGGCTCCGATGTTTACGAGATCCTCGACCTGGGCATAAAGGGCGATCCATTCGCGGATCATGCCCGCCCACTGGGTATGCCTGGCATCACACACGGCCCTGGCGACACGGCTTGTGCTTTGAAGCACATCAATGGCGGGATAATGGTTGCGCTGCGCTATCTTGCGCGAAAGAACGATATGACCGTCAAGAATCGCGCGTGTTGAATCGGCAATGGGATCATCCAGGTCGTCACCCTCCACAAGGACGGTGATAAGCGCCGTTATGCTTCCCTTGCCGGGCGCCGTACCGGCGCGTTCGAGAAGCTTCGGGATCGTCGAAAATACGCTTGGCGTATAACCTTTCGTGGCAGGCGGCTCCCCCATTGAAAGACCGATCTCCCGCTGCGCCATGCAAAAGCGCGTGACTGAATCCATGAGAAAAAGGACGTCCAGGCCCTGGTCCCTGAAATATTCGGCAATGGTCATCGCAAGAAACGCCCCGCGCATCCTCAGAAGCGGCGACTTGTCCGACGTGGCGACAATCACGACCGATTTAGCCAGCCCCTCCTCGCCCAGATCGCGCTCGATGAACTCCCTGACCTCGCGACCGCGCTCGCCGATGAGCGCAATGACATTGACCGAGGCCGAGGTATGCCTGGCCATCATGCCCAGCAGCACGGACTTGCCGACGCCCGAGCCGGCCATGATGCCGGTCCGCTGTCCCTTGCCACAGGTGATCAGCCCGTTGATCGTCCGGATGCCCAGATCCACCGGCTCCGCTATCAGCGCGCGTTCAAGCGGATGCGTCGGCCGCTGATAGAGCACGCGTTCCTCGAACAGATCGGTATCAAATACAACCGGGCCATGGCCGTCGATCGGCTCTCCGCGGCCGTCAAGAACCCGGCCAAGAAGAGGTTGTCCGATTTTCACGGTCGAAGTTTTCTTTTTGAGAACCACATGGCTGTCATGGCTGATGTTTGAAACATCCTCGAAGGGCATAAGCACGACGCGACGGTCATTGAAACCGATCACCTCGGCATCCACCCCGCCCATTGAACAGATGCTGCCAACTGCGGCGCCGGGAAGATGCGCTTCATAGACCAGGCCAAGCGATCTCGTGACCTTCCCGTCAGTGTGATACTGCAATGAGCGGTCCAGCCGGGCGCCCCATTTGTCATGATCCAGTTCGTGAGACACCGGTCAATCCCTCATGAATGCCCGCAAGCTGTTTTTCAATGCCGGCATCTATTGCGCTCCATTCGGTCTCGATCTCGCAACCGCCGCCGCGGATGCTCTCGGATTCCTCGATATTCAGATTTCTGAGCCCTCCGAGCTGTTTGTCCAGATCCTCACGGAGTTTTGCCGCCGTTTTGAAATCCTCCGGACTCACCCGCACGGTGATATTCTCCCTTACTCCTGTTTTTTCGATGAGGTCACGCGCAAGCCGGGTTACATATTCCTTGTCGGCCGCAAGCTCCTTCAAAAACAGCATGCGGCCGATCCTGAAAATGGTCTCGACGAGGAATCTTTCATTGGCCTTGAATATTTCGGCCTTGAGGCCTTCGGCTTCCTGCACGAACTTCTCGAAGGTCTTCAGGCTTGCCGCGCCATCCTCCTTGAATTTCCGGAAAGCGTCCTCCTGCCCCTTTTTGAAACCCGCCTCGTGGCCTTCCTGGTGCGCGGCCTGCCTTGTAGCTTCGGCAAGTTCGTTCACCCGCGCCTGCACGCGCTCCTCGACAACGCGCTTTTCCTCATCTTCGATTGACAGCGCGTTTTTCATCAGCGGATTGATCTTGAATTTGGAATCACCGGCCGTTCTTGCATGCTTGTCCGGATCAGTGGCCGCAAGGGGCCCGAACCGCGCCTTGATGGACTTGTAGTCGTGCTCGCCCGCCTGCTGCAGCTTGTGCATCTTGTAATCGCATATCTGCATCGCAGAACCGAAATCGAGCTTGACCACGCGCCGGTCGATGCCCTCGCCGGTCTCGCTTTTGATGTCGGGTCTTTCAAACTTGTCCATTCAGTCTTCCGCCTTACACCAGCGCGTCGGCATCGCCGCCGCGACTGATGATGATCTTGCCCTCGGCCTCGAGCCTCTTGGCGACGTTGACAACCTCCTGCTGCGCGTTTTCGACGTCCGACAGTCTGACCGGCCCGAGCGCATCGAGATCCTCCCTGAGGAGTTCGGCCGCACGCTTGGAGATGTTCTTGAAGATCTTCTCCTTGATCTCCTCCGGCGCGGTCTTGAGCGCGATGACCAGCTTGTCGTTCGGGACATCCTTGAGCAGCATCTGCATGCCGCGGTCATCGATGAAAATGATGTCTTCGAACACGAACATGAGTTTGCGGATCTCTTCGGCGAGCTGGGGGTCCTTTTCTTCCACTCTCGCCATGATGTTCTGCTCGCTCGTCTTGTCCATGACGTTGAGCATTTCGGCGATCGGCGGGACGCCGCCGAGCTGCTGGGTGTCGATCGAACCCAGTGTGGCCAGTTCCTGTTTGAGGACCTCGTCGACCTGCGCGATGAGGTTCGGCGAGATGAAGTCGAGATTCGATATTCTGAGCACGACTTCGGTCTGGATCGCCTCCGGCAGGCGCTTGAGGACTTCACATTTCTTGGCCGGTTCAAGATGCGCCATGATGAGCGCAATGGTCTGCGGATGCTCGTTGACCAGAAAATTGGCAAGCGTGCGGGAGTCAACGAGTTCGAGGGCTTCGAGCGTCCGGCTGCCCTCGATGACCGAGAGCTGTCCAAGCACCGTCTTGGCGCGTTCTTCGCCGAGCGTGGCCAGCACGAACTCGCGGCCTTGCGCATGGCCGAAGATGAGCGTGTCCTCTTCGGCAATTTCGGTATAAAAAGCTTCGAGCACCCTTTTGGCGACCGGAATCGGCACCTTGGCCACCTGGCCCATGGCGTTGACGAGGCGTTTTACATCGTTGTCCTTCATCTTCTTGAACACCTGCGCGGTCACCTGGTTGCCCAGCACATTGAGCAGCAGCGCCGATTTTTGTATTCCGCTCAGTTCTTCATAATCCTCAAAAGCCATCACAGCCTCCCGGACCTCCGCTCATGCGGGTTTCTTGTCTGACTTCGCACTCTTTTTTCCGCCCTCAATCTTGATCCAGTCCTGCAGGATCAGCGCAGCCTTGTGCGGATTCGCATCCACCAGCGTTACGATCTTTTCCTTGATCATCTCGCCCTCGACCTTTTCCGGGTCGATCTTCTCGGGCAAGACCGGCATTGAATCCTCAAGGCCCGGCAGCGCCTGGTTCTTCTGCATCCTTTCGAGTTCCTCGATGGTCTGCGGCAGGAAGGTGTCCACGCTGTCGATCGTATTCTCGGTTATCCACTTGATGAACGGCCGCACGACAAGCAGGAAGAAAAAGATGATCGTGAGCCCGACCACGCCGTAGATGATCATGTTCTGGATATAACTCTTGCGCTCGTTCTCGGCGATTATCCTCTGCGCATCCTCGAAGTCCTCGCGCGAGAAATCCATGTTTTTGACGTCAAGCATGTCGCCGCGCTTGCGGTCCACGCCGATGGCACTCGAAACAAGATCCTCGAACTCCTTGAGCCGCTCGGGCGGCCAGGGATCGACCTTGCTCAGGACCTTCCCGTCCTTGTCCTTGGTTTTCGTGAGTTTTCCGTCAACCACCACCGCGACCGACATCTTCTTGAGCGATGCCGTAGGCTTGATTGTCCTCCGTACGGTCTGCGGCACCTCGTAATTCACGACCTCGTTGTTCTGTTTCGTGTCAGTCTTGACCGAAGCATTGGCTGCGGGCGGCTGCCCGGGGGTGTTGGATGCCGCGCCGGCGAGCCCGTACGGCCCCGGACGCGAACCCTCCATGGACTTGAGATCCTTCTGCACCGACCTTACGGCCGAACCATCGGCGTCATAAAAGGTCTGGGTCTCGTTCACCTGCGAAAAATCAAACTCGCTGCTCACCCGGGCAATGACCCGGCCTTCACCCACGACCTTGGCCAGCATCTCTTCCACGCGTTTTTCGAGATCCTGTTCGAACTTCTGCCTGAAATCCATCTGCGTGGCGGTGGCGGCGGCAAGCGGGTCGGCGGTGTTTTTTGAAAGAACCCTGCCGTTGGAAGCCACAATCACCACATCGTTGACCTCCATTCCCTCGACGGCTTTTGCCACCAGGTTTCCGATCCCGTATATCTGTTTTTCGCCAAGCACCGTCCCGGCCTCTATGTCAAGCACCACCGAGGCGGTCGATTTCTTCTGGTCCTCTATGAAAGTGCTTTTTTGCGGAATGGCCAGATGCACGCGGCTCCGTTTGACGCCCTTTATCTGGTTTATCGTGCGCATCAGCTCGCCTTCAAGCGCGCGCTTCTGGTTCACCTTCTGGACAAAATTCGTGGTGCCGAGGCTCTGCTTGTCAAAGAGTTCGTATCCCGCGACGCTCGACTGCGGCAGCCCCATGGCGGCAAGTTCCAGCCTGAGGTCACCAACGCTCTCGGGTGGAATCGAAATATTCCTGCCGCTCTGGTCCACCCGGAAGGGTATTTTCTTTTCCCTGAGAATCCTGATGATATTTGACGAATCCTCCGGCGAGAGGTTGGACATGAGCGGCTTGTACGTCGTTTCGCCGACCCAGGAAAAAAGCACTATAAGACCGATTCCAATTCCGACGCTCGTCAACCCACCGGCGATTTTCTTGCCGGGCGAAAGCCCCTTCATGAAATCGGATACCTGCTTCACCACCTTTTTGAAATAATCACCCACGGTCTTCAGGCTCCTTTACTATACCTGCATACGCATTATTTCGCGGTATGCGTCCAAAACCTTGTTTCTCACCTGCATCATCAACTTGAGCGATGTATCCGCCCGCTCGACTGCCAGCATGGTTTCATGGATATTCTTGGTCCTGCCGGCCACGAGGCTGTTGATCGCGGTATCCGCCTGGTGCTGGTAGACGTTCACCTTGTCGATCGCATCGCCCATCATCTGCGAAAATGTTTTCGTCGTATCGCCGGCTGCGCTTGCGCCGGGCGCTTCCATCCCGTTTTTTGCCATCTCGCGCAGGACATTCGCGTTACCGGCATCCCCGACGCTCAAAACACCCGTCAGATTTTCAATCGTGAGATTCGACATTCAAATCACCTTCCGATCTCAAGCGCTTTTTGCGCCATTGATTTCGCCGCATTCAACGACGTCACGTTGGCTTCGTACGAGCGCTGGGCGCTTATCATGTTGGCCATTTCCTCCACGGTGTTCACGTTGGGCATGGCCACATAACCGTCCGCATTGGCATCCGGATGGCTTGGATTGTAGACCATCCTCGGCGCCCGCGTGTCCTCCACGATGTCCACCACCTGCACGCCCTGCACGTGCTCATCAAGCTTGTTCTGCAGGATTTCGCCGAAATTCTCCCGGTCCGTCTGCGCCGCCAGAAGCGGATCCTTGCGCTTGTACGGCCCGCCGTCGGGGGACCTTGTGGTCTCGGCGTTGGCGATATTGCTGGAAATGGTATTCATGCGCTTCATCTGCGCATCAAGCCCCGAGGCGCTCACCCGCATGGACGAAAAGAAATCCATTACCTGTTACCCCCCCCGCCTTCGGAGATTGAATATTTGAGCATCCCGAGCTTGCGCTTGAGCATTTCCACGGATGCATCGTAGAGAAGCTGGTTTTCGGCCAGTTTGGCCATTTCGGCCGCCCGGTCCACGGTATTGCCGTCAAGCGATTCGACCCCGCTGGGATCATCAAAGATCTCGGGCTTCACGGGATCGGTGGCCCGATGAACGATATGTTTGGAATCGGTCTCGGCAGGCTGCAACCCTCCGGCCACGCCCAGCGCATCGCGAAGCGCGTGTTCGAACTCCACCGCCTGCGCCTTGTATCCGGGCGTATCGGCGTTTGCGATGTTGGCGGTAAGGACGTTCTGATTCACGAGTCTCAGATTGAGCGACGTGTTCAGAGCGCCTATTACCGGATCAAAACCGCTGTCAATCATCGTTACACCCTGATCCCCATTCCCCTGTAGTCGGCCAGTTTGTTCCTGAGCGTCCTTATTGAAATGCCAAGCGACCTTGCGGTGTGCGTCCTGTTGCCGCTGTGGTACTCAAGCGCCTCAAGGATCACGCCACGCTCGATATCATCCAGCGTCCTGCCCGGCGTCCAGGTGCTGCGATCCCCGGCATTCTCATCCCCGGCATCCGCAAGGCCCATCCCCTTGCGCCGTTCAACATGGATATCCGCATCAACAATGAGCGGCCCCGTCGCGGTGATGACCGCGCGCTCGACCACATTCTCAAGCTCGCGCACATTGCCGGGCCACGAATGCATGCCCAGCATCGCGATTGCCGTATCCGCGATGCCGGTGAGGGCTTTGCCGTTCCTTTCGGCGTATTTTTTCATGAAGGAGAGCGAAAGCAGCTTGACGTCGCCGATGCGCTCCCTGAGCGGAGGCAGCGTAAGATTTACAACGTTCAACCGGTAGAACAGATCCTCGCGGAAAATGCCTTCCTTCACGCACTCGGCAAGATTGCGGTTGGTCGTGGCTATTATGCGCACATCCACCGGAACCGGCCG
>Ga0208375_1002696_pt1 | contig 16166 bp, 20 predicted proteins | sample RifOxyD1_FD_184038 | JGI IMG/M metagenome (GOLD analysis project Ga0208375, IMG submission 184038) | Soil microbial communities from Rifle, Colorado - Rifle Oxygen_injection D1 (SPAdes) | ecosystem: Environmental > Terrestrial > Deep subsurface > Rock core/Sediment | place: Rifle, Colorado... | reverse complement strand
TGCTTACCCGCCTTGCCGGCGAGGCAGGCTGCCCACTGGTTACTGCTTACTTAAATCAGAAGACTCTGGATACCCGCCTTCGCGAGTATGACAAGATAAAATACAAAAGTTTTATAATTTACCCCCTAACATTCCTCACATGAAAATACAACCAATAAAAACAAAAATATTTAATGAAGGAGAAAATTTAATTTCCTTCATAATTAAAAACATAAAAAATGTAAAAGAAAATTCTGTAATTGTAATTACCTCCAAAATAGTTGCCTTATCAGAAAACAGAACTGTAATAATAGAAAACGAAAAAACAAAAGAAAAATATATTAAATTAGAAAGTGAATTTGCTATAAAGACGCGTTATGCGTGGCTCACAATAAAAGACGGAGTAGTAATGGCCTCCGCCGGAATAGATGAGTCAAATGCAAATGGAAAATTAATTCTTCTTCCTAAAAATAGTTTTCTTTCTGCAAAGAAAATCCGTAAAGAATTACAAGAAAAATACAAAATAAAAAATCTTGGAATAATTATTACAGATAGTCGCATACTCCCACTTCGTGCTGGTGTTACTGGGGTTGCTCTTGGTTATGCTGGTTTTAGTGGGATAAAAGATTATATAGGAAAGCGTGATATTTTTGGTAGAAAATTTAAAGTCTCAAGAGTTGATGTAGCAGATAGTCTAGCAACAGGAGCTGTCTTTACTATGGGAGAAGGAAATGAGTGTAAACCTCTCGCGGTCATAACAAATACCGATATAAAATTTTGTGAAAAAATAAATAAGAAGGAGCTTCATATTGATATACGAGATGACATGTATCAGCCACTTTTTACAAATCTAAAAAATATAAATTATGTACATATTACTAATAAAAGATTTAAGGATTAGGGCAATTCATGGATTAAGAGAAAAAGAAAAAATTGTCCCTCAAGAATTTCTAATAAATACAGAAGTGTTAGCACGGTTTCATAAGATTTTAGCCAAGAAAGATATTTTTGACGACTCTTTGTGTTATGGAACAATGCGAAAGTCGATAATAAAGATTTGCACAGAAAATCGTTTCGACACACTGGAGGCTCTCGTATATAAAGTGAATACTGAACTAATAAAACAAAGTGAAAAAATTATTTCTATAACAACTAGTATTGAAAAAACAGAATTGTTGAAAGATTGTCATGTTGGAGTAAAATTAATAACCAAAAAATAACTACAAAAGAAAATAAGGGCTAACGCGTGCAATATATTATATTTTTGCTAGTATATAACCACGCCCCTGTAGTTAAATGGATATAACTGCGGACTTCTAAGCCGTTATTGCAGGTTCGATTCCTGCCGGGGGCACAGATACAAAAAGTACCATCAAATGATGGTACTTTTTGTATCTGTGCCCCCGGAGTATCACGCCTGCGCGTGATACGTCAGGAATCGAACAAAAAACCGGTACACAAGAATTTATTCAAAAAATTGGGTTCAGTATTTTTTGAATAAATTACTTGTCGGTTTTTCCGGGGTCGCGAAATTGAGTGTTTTGTGAGTAACAAAGTTACGAAACAAAATACCAATTTGGTGACCGAAAGTGTAATCACGGTTCCTGAGTCATCCAAACATGTGCGCTTTAACTATTTCTACTCATACCCAACAGATCTTTTTAGTCTATCTTCTAATTTTCTCCCTAACATTATCTTCGCATCTCCTGTGCCACAAACAATCACAGCACCATTACCAATTTTATGCACAACCATATCTAGCACTTCATTTATTACTTTTGTATTTTCTTTTTCAATATCATTTTTCCCAAAAGGAATAGCCTCTCCGTCAAAAGTTATATATTCATCTTGAATGCAGATGTGGTGAGTCATAAATAGAAAGTAGAAGGTAGAAGGTAGAAGGTGTTTTAAGTTTTCTAGACTCTAATTCTAAATCATAATTATTATATCATCTTTACGTATTACCTAGATAAAAAATAAACAGCGATAAGAATAACAATACCAATTACGAGTAATACTTTGTCTGCTTTTTTCAAAATAAATTCTTTTGCCTTAACTCCATATTTATTTGTTAAGTATGCAACAATGAAAAATCTAGCCCCCCGTCCTACAATAGAAGCAGAAATAAAAGTAATTAAATTAAGAGAAAATAATCCAGCTCCAATTGTGAAAACTTTATAAGGAATAGGAGTAAATGCTGCAATTAAAATTGAAAGGAATGCGTGCTGGTTAAACTGTGTACCAACATATGCCAGTTGTGTTTCTAATCCATAAAGTTTTACAAGGGGCTCTCCAATATATGAATAAAAGAAAAAACCGATACAATATCCAAATATTCCACCTAAAACTGATCCTACTGTTGAAATACTAGCAATACGAACCCATGAAACTTTTAGTCCGTGGGATAGCATAGCAATAATAAGCACGTCCGGTGGAATTAGAAAAAAAGATGACTCTGTAAAAGCAACACCAAATAAATAAAACTCAGCGTGTTTGTGTTTTGCAAATGATTCAGTCCAAAGAATTAATTTTGGTATCATTGTAAATTATCTCAAACGTGTTCCATTAATAAGTGGCTTACTTGGATTTAGAAGTGCTAAACCATTTTCATCGCTCCCTGCTAAAATCATTCCTTGCGATTCGTGCCCGCGTAACATACGCGGTGCAAGATTTGTGACAAAGGGAAATTGTTTTCCAATCAAATCCTCCGGTTGTACGTATTCACGGATACCAGAAAGAATTTGTCTCGGCTTTTCTTCGTTTAAATCAACCTGTAAAATATATAATTTATCCGCCCCTTCTACTGGGACCGCTGATATAACTGTCCCGACTTTAATTTCAATTTTTTGAAAATCATCAATTGTGGCAAATATCTTTTCTGGAATAATCGGCACTTCTTTATTTTCTTGTACAACTTCTTCTGTTTTTTGTAGTTCTTCCATAATGATTTATTATATCTTTTTTCTGTCATTCCCGCGAAGGCGGGAATCTAGTAATTAAAAACCTGGATTCCCGTCTGCACGGGAATGACGCAGCCAACAACTATCATTTTTACCAACTATCTGTGTTTGGCTCAGTTTCCTCATCATCTTCCACAATTTCTTCATCAATTATACTTGGGCCATTTATTTTATCTAAATATCTTTGAAGAACAATTGCTGCTGCTTGGTCATCAACTTCATGGTCTCCTTCCTTTCCTGGTTGCTTCCTAGCCTCCACTGTTGAATACCATTCTTTTTCGAAAGCAACAGTCACATCAATTGCTTCTTCTATTTGTAGAGCAAACTTGCGAGCTTCTTTTGCTATTGCATTTGGTTTCCCTTTTCCATCAACACTTTCTCCAACTACAACTACATTTATTTTCATTTCTCTAACTAACTCAATTGTGTCTTTCAAAAGAGATTTATCATTTGGAGAAATCATCAAAGGAAAAGCCAAACGACCATCGTCATCTGACTGCGCAAAACCAACTTTTTTAGAACCATAATCAATTCCTAAATATTTCATGCAAATAGTTTACCATGTTAAATAAAATTTGAAACTTGGGCCAAGTGTTTCGAATTTTAATTTTTAATATGGGGTCTAAAAATTATTTAACATGGTGAACAGTTTTTAGACTTTAATTTCCAGTGAATGAAAAAGAGTTTTAGATTTTGGTATTTCTAGTGGCTATACCCTAGTGGCTAATTACTACCCCCTCCCCATCTCCATCCCGGCTTTTCTCCTTTTTTATAACAAATAAAAAGTAGAATAGATATTATCAAAAACATTCTTATGAAAAAGAAATACGGGATGTCTTCGGAATTTTTATCTATTCTTAAAGAATCTAAAATAATAAATAAAATAGCAACAGTAGTAACCAACCACCCCTCCCAAGTGGAGGGTGTCCACCCCCAACCATACGTCTTTGCTCTGAACCAAAGTTTTTTAGTCATAATTTAATTATACTCTATAATTACAAAAATTAGCCACCAGTTATTGGCGACTAATTTTATAAAAATACGAGCGGATAGGGTGAGATTCTCCGACAAGTATTCGTTCGCCGTCGCTCACAAATCTCGCCGGCCGCCTCTCGTGATTTTTCTTGCTAGAAAAATATCACTGCGACCATTCGAATCTCACCACAAGCCAAGAAGTTGGCTTTGCTCCTATCCGCTCAACAAAAATGGCCCACCAATTTCTTGGTGGACACATTTTCGTACGAGCGGATAGGGTGAGATTCGAACTCACGGTCCGATTGCTCAGACTCTTGTTTTCAAGACAAGCGCGTTAGACCACTCTGCCACCTATCCCTGTAATCTTTCGATTGAGTGTCACTATAACACATTTTATTGTTATTTTAAATAGTTAGATTTTATAGTAAATAATGCTCTTCATAGTGGCAGTTTGGGCAAAGTAATTCCAAATTTACAAAATTATTATCTTTCCTATTCCTGTTTTTATGGTGGACTTGTATTATCTCACTTTTATTATATCCACAAACCTCACATCTTTCTCCCCTAATTTTAAAAAGTTTAATTTTTATTCTTCTTAAATCTGTTGCTTTATCTTTTGGTCTGGCCCCAGTGCATTTAATCCCTTCTCTGTTTTTATTTGAACAACTTCTACTACAGGTCTTTCTATGAAGACTTGCTAAAATTAATTTTCCACAAACAAGACAAGCTTTTTCTTTTCTGCAAGAAATACCATAACAAATAGAAGAACAAAAGACTCGACCTTTTGATTCTTTTATTGCTGAGGGTCTTTTATAAATCATCTTTCCACAAATAAGACACTCCGTATTTGGTCTTCTATTATATTGCTCAGCCATTCATCCAGTATACCACTAAATTTAAGTTTTTTAATTCAATAACCTAGCCAAAACACGAAAAATAATGTAGTATCTTACTTATCGCTCTTGTAGTTCAATGGATAGAATTCGAGTTTGCGGTACTCGCGATGCAGGTTCGATTCCTGCCAAGGGCACAAAATGTAAAAACACTAAGTCGTATGACTTAGTGTTTTTACATTTTGTGCCCTTGGAGCAAATCAGCCTGCGCTGATTTGCGTCAGGAATCGAATGGCGGAGCTATGTTTTTCTAGCAAGAAAAACGAGCGAGCCGGGGTCGAGGAAATTTCGAGTGGCGACAAGAAATTATCCGTGACCGAAAGTGTACTCACGGTTCCTGCCGAATTTTTAATATTTCTAAAAGGCTACTACGGACAAATTATCTTACCGTACATCTTCCCTCTTAGCTGGTCTCGCCACCTCCCACAGAATCTCAAAATAGTTTTTAAACATACCCGCCAACAAACTATCTCTTATTTCAATAACGCGAGGAGAGCTGCCCCAAGTATGAAGAATTATTGTATCGTGAATTATATTTACATTGCCGACATGTTTAATATCTCTAGGAATAATCCTACACTCATTAAGCTCAGGCCTGGATTCAAGCATTTTCCATTCGCTCTCTGTAATTGCAAACTGTATTGTCTTCCACTTTATTTTTTTCTTTGCTCTAAGCTCGTCATATTTTTTATAATGACTTCCCATAAGTTTCATCCAATTACTCACTTCTATTGATCCTCCGAGTACGTAATCAATAGTTCCTACGGGCATTCTTTCGAGTGATGATATCCAATAATTCCTATAACTCTCAAATCCTTCATACACAACAATCTGTTGTTTACTTTTACTTCGTTGGAGACTTACTTGCTCAATGATTGTAGACAATACACTTTCTTGTCTTCTAAATGCAGAAAGTAAGGAATTAGGGTCAGTGAGATGGAATGTCCAAACGCCACGCTCTTTTACTTTAGTGACAAACCCCTTCTCTATAAGTTTCTCAAGTGATTGATAAATGAGGTTGCGATGAATCTCAAGTTTCGTTATGAGAACACCAGCTTTGCATGGAGATTGCGAAATAAGAGCCTCATAGACAATTGCCTCGTTTTTGCCAAGCCCGACCACTTGTAACTCTTTGTGTAGATTTGTCATACGTATTTGTATAGGTAATTTAAAAAATTTAAAACCGCTGTTTTTAATATGATTCTTGGATTTAATACCATAAAAATATCATCATATTTTATATGACAAAGTATACATACTATTGTAGTGTTTGTCCAGAGCGTCTTGCTCTTTACACTATCAATCAAAAGAAAGGATATCTATGAGCACAAATTCTTTCCCAGTAACCGCTCAACAAGTGGCATATTTACTGCATCTCATGGAAAACTTAGAGGAGGGAGATCTGAATGATCTCTTCTCTGAGGAACATCTCTCGATCATCTTCAAGGCTGCTAAAGAAAAACGGCTCCCGTCGCCTGTGGAACTCCGTAATTTTCTTTTGAAACCAACTGAGAAGTTCCCTATCTGGGCAACAGTCAGGCTTGGGGAAAATCCCTACAACCAATACGATCGGACAGAAATGTTCATTCGTGATTTTTCAAATGAGTTCGGCTGCCAAATAACCGGTTGGACGGAAGAGGGGGGAGGAGAACTACTAAAACACATCAAAACAAATCTAAGACTAAGTACGGAAGAACATCCGGTAGACCTAGTCAGTGTGACCCCTATTCAACTTGGATTCGACCCATTACTCTGCGTCATGAGTCGAGGTTTGAAAATTGAGGATCAATTTTTCTACTTGTGCAAGCTAGCAGAAGCAAGGGGGCTTAAACCATGTGATGCCGAGACAATACTACATCTTTGTCTACAAAAAAATGAGCCCTTCAGGGCAGTACTCGCAACTAAACCTGAGGTAAATAATGGGCCACCTCAGCCATATTTCGAAAAATTTGTATTAGCGACGAAAAAACCTGGCTTATGCAAGCTGGAGTACTGTGATGGCACCCTAGACACTTCGGGGAGATATATATTCTCTCGTCCTCGCCAACCGAGTTCTAGAAGCGAATAAAACTGGTAACTAGTAATCACGACCCCGACATTGTTCGGGGTCGTTTTTCATTTTGATATTTTTCTTAATTAAATAACGAAAGCGTACTCGCGGTTCCTGCCAGTCCATATTTTATTCTTACTCCTTACTTCATTCTTCTTTCTACTTCCCCAGCCCCTGTGTCTTACTCCCCTATTTTTTTATAATCATGCTGTATACTAAATATATAAAATATTATGAAAACAACAATAGCTCTACTTAGTGTTTTACTCATCGGTGTTTCTGTCGGTTTTTATTTAGACCATACTAAACTAACTGCACAAGTTACAAAAGTACAAGCAAGTGCTGTAAAGCAATCAAACACAATAAAAACTTTATTAAGCTGTGCCAATCTAACGGAGAAGACTTACCAGCAAACTAAAAAATACGCGTCTGTAGTTTCTTGTATAAAAGTACGGTTAAGCGTTAAATAGTCAAATACAAAAAACTAAAAGCGCCTTACGGCGCTTTTAGTTTTGTATTACTTAGAAACTTTTGCTACTGCCTTTGCTAATCTTGATTTCTTGCGATTAGCCTGACCTTTCTTAATAGTTCCTCTTTTAGCTGCTTTATCAAGCGCTTTAAAAGCTAGAGATAAGTCTACTTTTGTAGCCTTAACATCCTTTGCTAATACATCTTTACGAACAGTTTTCACTGCTTCTTTCATAGTGCGACGAAGTTTGTCATTAGTGACTCGCTTTCTCTCACTTACTCTTACTCCTCTTTTTGCATTTTTTGTAATTGCCATAATGTTTTTATACCGCCAACTATACCATAGAACGACACCCTTTTCAAGGGTGTCGTTAGTCAAAAGTCGAAAGTCCATAAAGCCTGCCTCGTCCGGCCGGCCGGTCTATAAAGTAAATACCCGCTCCGATATTTTATTTACATTTTCTTATTACTGGTAACTAGAAACTAAAAACTGTAAACTGTACATATGATTGGATTTCTTCAAGGAAAAGTAATTACAAAAAATGAGCAATCTTTATTGCTCAATGTTGCAGGCGTGGGCTATAAAGTAAGCGCACCCTTACCACTTTTAATATCTCTTGTAGACGGTCAGGATTTATCTTTATATATTCATACACATGTTAGAGAAGACGCTTTTACTCTTTTTGGTTTTAAAGATGAATTAGATTTATTCTTATTTGAAAAATTAATTGCTGTTTCTGGAATTGGCCCAAAGTCCGCACTTGCAATGCTCTCTGTCCACTCGCCAGCCTCAATTGCGGACGCTGTTGAGCGTGAAGATGTACAAGCGCTATCTCACACACCTGGGGTTGGCAAAAAAACTGCGGAGAAAATAATTTTAGAATTACGTGGCAAACTTTCTCATCTTGTTGGCACAAAAGAAACAGACACGACTTACGAAGTCCGCCTCGCATTAGAAACTCTAGGATATTCTCCAAAAGAAATTCATGACACTTTGCAGAAGCTTCATACTGAGAATAAAACAACGAGTGCTTTGATTAAAGAAGCATTAACCCAGCTTCAGTAAATACAGTAAGCAGTGGGTAGTAAGTAGTAATACAAATGCAGACACTGGACCTACCTCGCCGGCAAGGCGGGTTCCCGCCTTCGCGGGAATGACATGAACGCGATATACTAAATATATGGAAAAAATTCTTCGAAAAATCGAGAGGGCAATACCAAAAAAACTTTATCATTTTTTGCAACCTTATTATCATTTACTTTTAGCTATTATTGGTACCACTATATATCTCAATCCATCCCGCAGACTTTATGTAATTGCTGTTACTGGCACAAAAGGAAAATCCTCAACTGTGGAATTTATAAATGCTGTCCTGGAAGCCTCTGGCAAAAAAACTGCATTACTCTCTACTATTCGTTTTAAGGTAGGAGAACATTCTCGTCCGAACAAATATAAAATGACAATGCCTGGAAGATTTTTCACACAAGAATTTCTTCACGAAGCATCCGATGCAAAATGTAAATACGCAATTATTGAAATGACTTCCGAAGGCGCAAGATTTTTCCGTCATGTTGGCGTCGAATTAGATGCTCTCGTCTTTACCAACCTCTCCCCTGAGCATATTGAGAGCCATGGCTCATTTGCAAAATATAAAAAAGCCAAGCTTCGTTTAGCAAATCATTTAGCAAAAAGTAAAAAACTATTTAGACTATCTATTGCAAATCTTGATAATGAGCATGCCCCTGCATTTCTAATTGGAGATGTTGAAAAAAATATTGGCTACTCATTAAAAGACGTACAAATTATTTCTGAGACTGAGGACTCTAGTGAAATTATTTATAAAGGAGAAAAAATTAAAATTCCTCTTCCAGGTAAATTTAATATTTCAAACGCATTAGCCGCTATTACTTTAGGGCGAGAATTAAATATTCCTATTGGTCATATAAAAGAAGGAATTGAGGGGCTTTCACTTATTCGTGGGCGAGTAGAAAAAATAAATGAAGGGCAAGACTTCACTGTTGTGGTTGACTATGCACACACTGATGATTCTCTTCGAAAACTTTATGAGGCATTTCCGAGTTCAAGAAAAATCGCAGTATTGGGATCAACTGGCGGAGGACGAGATTCTTGGAAGCGCCCAGTGCTTGGAAAAATAGCTGACGAATTATGCAGTGAAATTATTATTACAAATGAAGACCCGTATGATGAAGACCCTTTAAAAATTATAAATGAAGTTGCGAGCGGAGTAACAGCTCACACACCACAAATTATTATTGACCGTCGTGAAGCAATAGCTTGCGCAATATCACTTGCGAAAAAAGGAGATGTTATTTTAATTTCTGGAAAAGGAACTGATCCATATATCATGGGACCAAATGGTACAAAAATTATTTGGGATGATGCGTCCGTAGCTCATGAGGAGCTACGGAAGAAGATAGGAGAAAGGAGTACGAAGTATGAATAAAATACAAACTTTTACCGACCTCATCACTTGGCAGGAAGGACACAGGCTAGTTCTTGATATTTATCAAATAACAAAAACATTGCCCAAACAAGAACAATATGGAATAACTAGCCAAATACAGCGCGCGGCGGTATCCATAACATGTAATATTGCGGAAGGTTTTGGAAGACAAGGCCAAAAAGAAAAAATACAATTTTACTATATAGCTCATGGCTCATTAACCGAAACACAAAATCTAATTTTCATCTTACAAGATACTGACCTTATTTCTAAAGAATTAGCATCTTCTACTTTTAATCAGATCGCTAAAGTTCAAGCATTATTAAACGGCCTAATACGTAGCACAAAATTGTAATTTTCGTACTCCTTGCTCCTTACTCCATTCTTCTGTAAAGTATAACCATGCCCGAACTCCCCGAAGTACATACGACTGTAACTGGGTTACAAAAAGTTTTGCCAAATCTCACCATAAAAGATATTTGGACTGATATGTGGTCAACTTCAACTATTGCTAAAAATACGATTAAAGACCGTAGCTATCTCCCCTATTTTAAAAAATATGTTTTGGGGCAGAAGATTTTAAATGTGGAACGCCGTGCAAAATACATTCTCGTAAATCTAGAAAATGGTTTTACTATGGTTATTCATATGAAAATGACGGGACATTTAATGTATGGGAAGTGGAAAATAGAAAGTGGAAAGTGGAAACCAGAAGATAAGACAAGTCCACTGAATGACCCTTATAACCGACATATTCATGTAGTATTTTCTTTATCAAATAGTGAGCAACTTGCGTTCTGTGATACGCGAAAATTTGGAACTATTGTTGTACAAAAAACTAAAACTTTGCATACGGATAAGCTTGCACATTTAGGGCCTGAGCCACTGGAAAAGTTTTTTACATTAAACAATTTTAAAGAGCGGATAATGAAGTCCCCTACTCGTGCTATTAAAACAGTTTTAATGGATCAAAAAATAATTGCTGGTATTGGGAATATTTATTCTGATGAAATGTTACATCTATCACACATATTACCAACACGACTTCCAAAAAATATTAAAGAAGCTGAGTGGAAACTTTTATTTAAATCTATGAAGGAGGTTTTAAAAAAAGGAATTGATTTCGGTGGAGATAGTATGAGTGATTATAGAAATATAGAAGGCTCACGTGGGAATTTCCAGAAAAAGCATCTGGTGTATTTAAGAAATAAAGAAAAATGTTTTACCAAAGGCTGTGGTGGAATTATAGTGAAGAAAAAAGTAGGAGGCCGGTCAGCGCATTTCTGTCCACTTTGTCAGAAATAAAAAGAACCAGGCACGTGGCCGGGTTCGTAGAGGGGAAAAGCTCTTCACCGAGAGACACTTCGTATCGCATCATCTGTCAGACCGCGTGATGGGACATGCTGCTGAGTGTCTTCGCAAAAAATCATTCCCTGGGTCAACAGTGGGTTATGAGCTCGGGAATTTTCCATCTTGGCAAAAGATGTTCCAGGGCGCCAGTAAACTGGTGCCGTCCCTTTGAGAAAGACATTCGTAATCTTCACATCTGGCCCATCCTCAAAAACAAAATGATGTGTCTTTCCTCGACGGCTTAATGTGTTGACACCCCAAGCTTCAAAGGTTTTCCCTTTTTGAAAGACCATAGGAACCCCATCAACAAAAAGAACTTTCATTTGGACTTGAACCCCAGCCCTTCCTGCTGGAGAATCAACTAGCCGTGAAGCTACCCAAACAGTGCCATCATCTGGATTCCACGCAAGAATCATTCCATTTCCGAAATGCCAGTGACGGAAATAGAAGAACCAAACAGTGAAAGCAATGACAATGCCGCCCCCTATTTCAAACAAGTAATTCATAAAAACCTCCTAAAGAAGACTTTTATACTACTCCTTAAAATGATAAGAGGCAACTTTCTATTATCTAATTTATCCCGCCGTAGCGGTGATGTCTGTTGTCTGTTAAACTATTACATATGGCTACATTTTTAAAAATCTTTTTTGGTTTCTGGTTACTTTGGATTTTGTGGTATATGACAGGAGGTCCGTACAGAGATGACAAGACAAAACCTTTCATTGGTGTAACAAAAAATGGTGGGTTACAGACTTTTGGAACGAGCACGGCTAAGTAGTACAGATTGTGACCGGATGGGATCGGTCACCTCGTCTCGTTTCAGGATTACCTGAAACAGGAGACTCCTCGACCCCTATTCGATCCCTTACGAAAATGAAGCATTTCATTTTCTCTGGGGGCACAGAAATATAAAAAGCAGAATCTTTTGATTCTGCTTTTTATATTTCTGTGCCCCCAGAAGGGATCGAACCTTCGACCGTCTGCTTAAAAGGCAGCTGCTCTACCGACTGAGCTATAGGGACATGTGAGCAATATACTATCATAAAATACAATAGATTTCCAATACTGGGAAGATGTAGAAATTTTAAACCCCTAGAATAATCGCCTCCAATTCCTCTCTTAAGTCCTTCCCTCCTCTATGCGCCTCCAAATTTGCTTTTAAAATCCTTGAAGCAAAAACCTCACATTCGTCTTTACTAAATTTCGTTGGTCGTCCGTTTAATGTATCATCCCATATAGTTTTTATTTTCCACCAAAGCGCACCATGAAAAGCCTCAGCTCCATCTGTATCTCTAACTTTCATCCATTCCAACCACACACCTTTCTTATCCCGTCTTCCAAATAAATTACAAAGAGTAAAAACATCCGAGTCTTTTTCTTTCTCACCTCTCGCATCAAAAATCTTTTCAGAATATTTTTCTAATCTTTTAAATCTATTTGCATCTGCGAAGGGCTCGTCAATAATAAAAATGTTTGCGGAGTCTTTCATTGGAGGTAAAAGTCTCACTACTTCATCACGAGATGAGGCCACATCCATTGTTTGTATAAGATTAACTATAATTTTATCTCCAAATAAAGATGAAGAAGAAATTAGAGCTTCAAGTGTTGCTATTTGCTCGCTATAAATATGCGCGGAAACATTTCCAAATTTAGCAAAGGACTCATAAGCCTTTTCTCTTTTATTTGTGTCTGTCCCGACTACTGTGTAAATCATAGGCTTAGTATAGCAAATAGCCGTTGGACGTTAGGAGTTAGGAGTTAGGAGTTAGGAGTATTGTAATACAAATTTTAATACAAACACTGGATTCCAAATCAAGTTTGGAATGACAACACAAAAATACAAGCATTTTTGTATTACTAAAACCTACAACCTAAAAACTACTCCTAAATTGCTTGTAAATTGCTTCCCAATGATCTAGAAACTCTCACTGGTAAATTAGTTAAATTCCTTTTTGATAAAACTTTTTCAAGAACAATAACTAATTCATCTGCTACGTCTTCCCCTATTTCTTTGTCCATTTCAAAAACTAATTCGTCATGAATTTGTAAAACTAATTTTACTTTATCTTTTAGCCCAGCTTTTTCTATATATTCATTTGCGTCTAATGTCGCAAGCTTAATTACGTCTGCGCTCGTTCCTTGTATTGGTGCGTTTATCGCAATACGCTCACCTTGTGCTCGTAGGAATGGAAGTGGGGACTTTAATAATGGAACTTCACGACGACGACCGAGCAGTGTCTCTGTGTATCCACATTTCCAAGCGAAAGCTTTTACTTCTTCTAAATAATCCATCAATCTTGAAAAAGTTTTTTTGTATTGATCATAAAATTCCTGCGCCTCTTTTCTCTCAACTCCCATTCCTTCTTTCAAAGCTGTAACTCCCATTCCATAAAGAATGCCGAAGTTAATAGTCTTGGCTTTTCTACGCATATCCGGCGTAACATCTTTTTCACTAACTCCAAAAACTCGCGCGGCCGTTCCAGTGTGAGCATCAATTCCTTTTTCAAAAATCTCAACCAAATTTTTATCATTTGATAAAATCGCTGCCGCACGTAAATCTATTTGCGCATAATCGCATGACAATAAAACTTTACCCGGTGCTGCAATAAATGCCTCTCTCACTTTCTGCCCAAGCTCACTTTTAACAGGTAAATTCTGTAAATTCGGATCTTCACAACTAAATCTCCCCGTCCCAGTCCCAGTCTGTACAAAATGTGCATGAATTCTTCCGTCTTCTTTTACAAAAGTTGGCAAGGCATCAATATAAGTTGATAAAAGTTTTGCAAGCTCTCTATATTCTAAAATAAGTGGAATAATTGCATGCTCGTCTTTTATTTTTTCTAACTCACTTACATTTGTACTTTTCTGCCCAGTTTTTGTTTTTTTAATTTTCCCACCGAGATTTAATTTTTCATACAAAACCTCCCCCATTTGCTTTGGTGAGGCAACATTAAATTCTACCCCCGCTAATTCATGGATTTTCTTTTCAATTATATTTACACGAGCATGCAATTCCTCACTCATTTTTGCGAGTTTGTTTTTATCCAAAGTTATTCCGTTTTCTCCCATTTCTTTCACTAATGGAAGTAATGGCTTTTCAACTGTAATAAATAAATCCCACAACTTTTCTTTTTTCAATTCTTCTTCTAAGAAACTTTTTATTTCCTCTTTAGTTTTTTTCGCGGTTACATTTTGTATATCTAGAAATGAAGCATTAGTCATTTCACTATGAAGCAAGTGAACCATAACACGCAATTCTTCCATTTCTTCTTCGCTTACTAATTCTTCTTCCTCTAAATGTTCTTCCACTACAACATGACCATTTTGTTTCATTGTGTGCAAACGATTGCGTAATGATCTAAACTCATACAAATCACACATAGCCTGATACTTTTCTATATCAAGACTTTCTAACCATTCTTTTTCTGGCTCAACATAAACAACTGGAGCATCACGTCTAATAGTAGCTAATGTTTTTGAAAAAAGAGCTTCCTCTTCGCCTTCTTCTAAGAGTTTTACCATTCTTTCTTTGAAACCTTCTTCAACTAATGCCTGCGCGTTTTTCTTTATCGCTTTATACATTTTTTCTATTGAACCATATTTTTTAATTAGTTCGGTTGCAGTTTTATCCCCAATTCCAGAAATGCCAATTATGTTATCTGATGTGTCCCCAGCTAATCCTTTATAGTCTGGTATAAGTTCTGGACCAAATCCAAATCTTTCAAAAACTTTTTTCTCAGTATAAAAAACTCCTTCATTTCCTTTTTTCAAAGTAAATACTGTAACTTTTTCACCGTCTACTAATTGTAATGTGTCCATGTCCCCACTCGCTATAACCACTCTATAATTTTTATCTTTTTTAATTTGCTCGGCTATTGTTCCAAGTAAATCATCCGCCTCAAACCCTTCACATTTATAATATGGAATTGCTAATGCATCACACAATTTATATGACTCAATTATTTGTTCAACTAATGCGTCATCTGTTTTTGTACGCCCCGCTTTATAACCATCATAACTGGTGTGGCGAAATGTTGGCTTTGGTAAATCAAAACAAGCAGCAACATAATCTGGCTTTATCTCTTCGTATATTTTAAGAACCATGGTGATAAAACCATAAAGCGCACCTGTTGGGCGTCCGTCTCGCGTGGCAAATCCTTGCATGGCGTGATAACCCCTGTGAAGTATTGCATGGGCATCAAGCAACACTACAGTTTTTAGTTTGCTTTTTTTCATATATCTTTTTCGTAAGTTAGAGTAACTTCGCGAGTGTCGTCATCAATTACTTCGAAAGAAAGTTTTACATCTGCTTTTATATAATTCATTTTTGATGGCCATTCAATAACGACTATTGTTTCCCTATTTTCCAAATCATCTTCTAATCTTAAAACTTTTGCTTCTTTAGGATGAACAAATCTATAGGCATCGATATGCACTACTTTTGTAAAATTACTATGTGGGGTTTTATATTCTTTTTTTAGAATAAATGTTGGGCTATTAACGTTTTCGGCTACTCCTAAATATTTTGCCAAAATCTGCGTAAAAGTGGTCTTTCCTGCCCCCATATCGCCCTCTAAAAGGACCACAGAGGCCCTATCCCTCTTATCTTGAGAAAGAAGGTATACAACCCTCTCGGCGATGGCTTCTAGGTCTTTTTGACCAACTGTGTGAGATTCTTGCATATAGTAATAATAGCACAAAGGGCGGACGCTTCGCGTCCGCCCTTTGTGCTATTAGCAAATAATAATTAGTAGTAAGCAATTAGGGAAATACGAAAGCAGGACGACCTTTGGTCGTCCTGCTTTCCATTTTTATTTTTTACTAACTACTTTCTACTTTCTGTGCACTCACATAAGGCAATTATGTTTAGAATTTTCTTTAAATCTTTCTAAAAGTTAGATATGTGAGGAAAGTTCGAGGCGTCGAGTCTATTAGTTTGGAGGCGTACAAGAGTACGGTGACAAACTAATAGATGAAGACAACGAAGAAATTTTCCAAATATGTAACTTTTTAATGGTGGGCTTCA
>Ga0208375_1002695_pt1 | contig 16167 bp, 12 predicted proteins | sample RifOxyD1_FD_184038 | JGI IMG/M metagenome (GOLD analysis project Ga0208375, IMG submission 184038) | Soil microbial communities from Rifle, Colorado - Rifle Oxygen_injection D1 (SPAdes) | ecosystem: Environmental > Terrestrial > Deep subsurface > Rock core/Sediment | place: Rifle, Colorado... | reverse complement strand
GTGCTTAAAATCCCTTCCCTTGCTCTTACAATAAGACCGGTATCACCAATCTTTGTCTAGGATAAATTTTTTCTGAGTTAAGTGAATTGTAGCTTAGAATTTTTCCAACTGACAATCCAAATTTTTGAGCAACCAGTGCAAGACTGTCACCTTTTTGAACGGTATAATACGATACATTTACCGGTATTTTTATTTTCTGATTTTTTAGCAATCGATTAGAACGCAATGAATTAGATTTTTTAATCTTAGTTAAGGAAACATCATATTTTTGCGCTAATCCCGTAAGAGTATCCCCACTTCTAACTTTGTGGGTCAAATGTTTTTTATAAACAACAGGTTTTTTAGAAGCAGTTGAGCGTTGTGGCCTTACCGAAGGAGCGCTTTGGTTTTTACTAGCCACTAAGGCCACTGACTGAGTTAACGTTTTGTTAAAACCATATTGATCCATGTGGTAAAAAATATCTCTGGCGGCAACAATTTTCGGAATATAATAAATGGTTTCTTTAGGTAGTAATTTTTTAGCAACTAGCTGAGTATAATCGCGACTATTGCCTCTTCTAATGGCCCGGATCACTCCATACTCACCCTTATTATAGGCCAAAACCGCAAATTCCCAATTACCAAAAATATTATATAAATCTTTAAAATACCTGCAAGCGGCATGGGTGGATTTAATGAGATCAGCTCGCTCATCTACCCTTCTATTAACTTTTAAGCCGTAATGCCTAGCTGTGGATTTCATAAATTGCCAAGGACCTGCTGCCCCGGCCCTACTTTTTATCCGCATATTATAGCCACTTTCAATAAGTGCTACAAAAAATAAATCTTTAGGAAGGCCATACTGGGCCAAAATATTCATCACCGTATCTTTATACTTCAAAGAGTTGCTTAGATGATTTTGAAAACTGTCTTTAAAGCGATTAGTGAGGTAGTTAATCCAAAAATCGTATAATTTTTTTGAATAACGAAGCTCCAACGAGCGGGTCTTGAGATTTTTAGAAACCTTCATTTCCATCTTAAGAGGTGTGCCTTCCACTTTCTTAATGGCGGAACTTTGCTTATCTACTTTTTGTAATATGACATCATCATCTTTTTCCACAACATTAAAATTTGCCTGTAAAAAGGTGTCGTTCATCATCGCATCGTCTTCAAGTCCGATAGTAAGTAACGGCATTTCTTCTTTTTTGGGAACTGGCGCAGTTTGATTGCTGGCACAGCCAGTGAATAGAAAAACCAATATAAGCAAATAACTAAAGTTCAACGACGTCTCCTACTCTTTACGATATACCTATCCTATCATTTTATACGAATCATGGCTTAATTTTAAGAGGAAAGATCTACCTCCCAAAATTAACAAACTTATGAGTTTACTGCAGATGGTTTCTAAACAGTCTGCCATTTTCTTCGGTCAACAAATTAAAGGGCTCATTTTTTAAAAAAAGATGACTATCCAAATCTATAAAATCGACTTTGTAAGCTAGATTAAAAGCTGATGAAATACCCAGCGAAGTTTCCAGCATACAGCCTAGCATGGTTTTTAATCCTAGCTCTCTCGCTTTGCGAAGTTGGGAAATAGCCTTTAAATACCCGCCTGATTTCATCATCTTTATATTAATTCCATGAAACCTTCTAACATAATATTCGGTAACATTTTGAGTAGTAATTGATTCATCGGCAATCAAGTACACTGGAGAATTTTCTTTTAGATAAAGATAATCATCATGCAAATCGGCATGCATTGGTTGTTCTAAAAATAAAATTTTCTCCAAATCCTGTCTTTCTAAAAATTGCAAAACTTCGTCAGGGTTATTAAAGCTCTCATTGGCATCAATACATATCTTGCCTGAAAAATGTTTGAGCACTTCCTTTATAAAATCGGAATCTGAATCCTTGCCAACTTTAACTTTCATGGTTTTAAAACGGGTCAAATCATAATCGTCAATAAATTTCTTGATATCCCCAATTGGCATAATAGGAAGTGAGATGGAGGTTTCTAAAACATTGACACTTTTTTGTCCCAACAATTCTTCTACCGGTTTTTCCGATAACTGGGCAAGATAGGAAACAAATGCTGATTCAATTCCAAACCGCAGAGATCCAGGTAACTCAAGATCGTTTAAAAAATCTATCAATTCTTCTACGCTGCGAACCTGCCCTGGTAAGGAGCTGGTAAATTTACTAAACCCTTCGTGGATTTGTTCGGGGGTTTCGCCAAATCGAGTACAAATCGAAACTTCACCAGCGGCACTCATATCTCCACCAAAAACTTCCACAATATAATTAGTTTTGGTGGTAACACTTCCTCTTGCAATTTTCCAAACAAATTTAAGTGGCAACTCAATTTCTCTAATACTCCAAGTTAGCATTACAACCTCGAAAATCTAAAGACTGGACATTGGTATCCAAGTAATTATACTCTAAATAGGACTAAGATAACAAACTGAAATATTACAAATATTGTATGACAAATCCAATTCAAAAATTAACCAACCTAATTATTCGAATCGTCAGTGAAACCAACGGGCTCACGCTCGGAAACACGATTGAACTACTTTTAAAATCTAATTATCTAGACTATGATGAAGAGTCAAAAAAATTCATTGAATCTTTTGCCGACCTGCTTTATCAAAACCGCTCTAAAAAAATTCCTATCAAAGATTTACTGACCCACCCTTTTTCTCACGCTCTGTTTGAATTTTTCAAATCCTTCCCTTTAAGATACCACGAAGAACATATTCATTTGACCGGCTCGCTCACTCCTGAATTTATTTATCCGCATTTGATGAAAATCTTAAATGGACCTAAAAAAGATAAAGTTGAAAAACTTTTAAAAAACGTCTACGAATTTTCCTATCATGGCATTAATGGCCCTGAGGATATAAGGAAACTGATCTGCTTGAAAGATCATCAGCATTTTGATGAATATTTGAAAATTCTTTTTCTCCCTAAACTTATTTTAAAGGATCGTCAAATCCACCAAGAAGCCGCTTATCATATGGCCTCTAATCTTTATAACAATTATAACGTAGGACGGATTCGACTCAAATTCACTTTATCACGCATTAACGGACTTAAAGAGGAAATCCTCCCGAGCGAAAATTATTTAAGTTCCAAGGACGTGGTGCTTGGTCTTTATGACGGATTCATGCAGTTCAAAAAGGAACATAATGATTTTGATTTTGTGTTAACTCCGTGTTTTAGAAAAGAACTGGATTTTTATGATCAAACCCGTTTTAAATCCAAAAAGGAACATATCGACCATCAAGTGGAAACTATTTTGGATCTGCTGGAAAAATTTCCCGAATTGACTCCTTATCTTAAAGAAGTCGACACGGTTGGAAATGAAAAAGAACTTTTTCGAAAAGTCCATTTCATGGAGATGAAACATGGCTTTAGAAGGCTTCAGTATAAGGGATTGAAAATCAGAAGCCATCACGGAGAATCTTTTGAAACTCTAAGAAAAGGCGTGCAATCCGTCGACAACGCCCTTAATATCTGGAGAATCGACACTCTTGAACATGGTATAAGCCTGGGTATCAATCCCAATTTTTACTACCAAAGAATAGTTGATCGAGTGATTAAAGATAATCAACAAAAAATTCCACTCAAAGAACACACCCATGAATATAATGAAGTAAAACACATGGATTGGCCGGATTTTAATATCCCCGAAAAACTTTATCAAGGCATCCCTTTGTCAGAAAACGAAATCACCAACTTTATCAAAACCAAATTTCATACTGCATTGGAAACCGAACACTATCAACATGATGTTTTAAATCATATGATCAACAAAAATGTCCCGCTGATTTCTCTGCCTACTTCTAATTTAAAACTGACCGGTCGTTTTGATTACTATAAGGATCATCCCTTTTCCTGGTGGGAGAAAAAAGGATTGCGACTGGGGATTGGCACTGATAACTACATTACTTTGAACACCAACTTCATTCAAGAACTGCTGATCCTGTTATATTCAGATCCTGATAATTTAAAAATCAATAAGCTTTTAAGTGTGGCAACTCGGGAAAAGAGACGGGCGTATATTAGTAATTTACTTTGGGATATGCGGAAAAAAATCAGTTAAAGAAAATATCAAGGCCGTTGATAGAATCAGCTACGTAAATATAATCACCAACCACAAAAACGTCTTGAGTGTCACCCTGATTGTCATATTGATCAACTAAAAATGGATTGGCTGGATTACTAATGTCCACAATAACTAAACCATTTATGTCATCTGCTACATAAGCATAATTGCCAGAGATTGTTACTTTGTTAGCAAATCCTTCTGTATCATAGCTTCCCGTCAGAGCAGGGCTTGCAGGATTGCTTATATCTATTACTACTAAACCATTAACATCATCTGCCACATAAGCATAATTGCCAGAGATAGTTACGCCATTTGCATTTCCTAATGTATTATACTGTCCAGTTAAAGTTGGGGCAGCAGGATTGCTTATATCTATTACTACTAAGCCATTAGGACCATCCGCTACGTAAGCATAAGTTCCGATGATAACTAATTCGGAAGCAACACCTATGGTATTATAAGATGCATAATATATTGGACTTGCTGGGTTGCTGATATTTATTACTCCTAGACCACTAGAACCATCTGCCATATAGGCATAGCTTCCAGAGACGACTATCCCGTAACCATTCCCAGCGGTATTGTAAATTCCCACCAAAACTGGATTAGTTGGAACGCTTATATCTATTACTACTAAGCCGTTCGCACCATCTGCCACGTAGGCATAATTTCCTGAAACTGCTACACCGTAAGCTGTCCCAACTGTGTTATAGCTACCAACAAGCGTCGGATTTGCGGGATTACTTATATCAATAATTAATATTCCATTCGCACCTTGAGCAAGGTAGGCATAATTTCCAGAAACAACTATTCCCAACGCTCCTGTTGTCGAATAATTTCCTACCCATTGAATACTAGGAATACCCACAGGTCCATAGTATCCAGAGTCATGTTTTCGATGTTTCCAAAACAACAACACAGACGGGTCCAAGCAAGAAACCAAAACAAAAACTGACAAAAATAATAGAGAATAAATAGTTCTCATTTGTACTTAGATATCGTCTTTTTTAATAAAAAACTTGAATGAACTATTCTTAACTGATTCGGATAAAAGATGATCCCATTCTCTTACTTAAGAAAATTTCTTAAGGCACTAATCACTCGGTCTGGGGTGATATCCACCAGACATTTTTGATAAACCGCTTGAGAGCATTTCCCTCTACCATCTTTCGTGCAAGGTCTACACGGCAGACTAACCTCAAGAGTAATAGAATTATCTCCTGAAGGAAAACCAAAAGCGGTCGGACCGATTAGTGCGATCGTCGGAATTCCCAGATAATCCCCCACATGCAAAAGGCCTGTATCCGCAGCAATAAGAACATTTGACTTACTAACCACGTAGCAGCTTTCAACTAGGTTTATTTTCCCTGCTAAATTAATAATTCGATTTCCAAATTTTTCTTCAAACACCTGAAGGTAGGAATCATCAGGTCCACCCAAAATGATGAAACGATAATCCGGAAGTTTCTCGATCAGTTGGAACCAATGGGAGAGTGGCCACTTTTTCATATCCCGAGTAGCCGATGGAGCTATCGTCAAAGTGTTCTTGTCAAGTTCTTGACATATTTTGAGATATCCATTTTTATCACTCATTTCTCCAAAATTGAATGCTACTTTTTTTATGACTGGATCAGATTTTATAAGTTTTAAAAGTGGTTCTTGAAAAGAAACCCTACCTCTAAAAGGCTTCGGGAAAAAATTCTTGCGGCAATAAAATAAAAGAAATCTTTTGAAGCGATATTTATCTCTAGTAACTACCACCGGATCAATGGATTTCGTACATATATAATGAAGAAGCGAATTATACAATAATCGAGTAATGAGTTGCGAGCGAAAACTTTTATGAGCGTCGTAAACCAGCTCGTAGTGGTGCTTGCGAATTTTATTGATAAAAGAAAACAGTCCTTCCTTTTTATCAAAAGCAAAAACTTCATCAACCTCGGGATGCAATTTCACCAGAGATGAAAATTCTTTTTTAGTGGCAAAATGAATTTCACTTAACGGATACATCATTTTAAGTAAATCGATGGCGGACATGGATTGAATAATGTCACCAAAACTAGAAAATCTAATGATCAAAATTTTCTTTTTTTCCATTTTACTTTTTCCTGTAGGACCACTTTCCTAATCAAAACTTAATAAATTTTTTATAAAGATATATCACAAAAGTGTTGTAAAGATAAAAAACAAACTTTATAATTTTTGTATTGTATAGTTTTTAATATCAATCGTTAATCATAACTAAGGGAGTATTAATGAGAAAATTATTTGTAATCACACTTGGTATGTTGTTAGCAGTTCCTGCAATCGCAGATGTTATGCCAACAATTTACGGAAAAGTAAACAGAGAAGTTTCCATGAGGAATTTAGATGCAGAAGAAACTGGCTCAAAAGAAATTGGTAACATTCGATCAACGGATGTAGCAAATTCTGAGTCAAGAATTGGTGTAAAAGGCGAATACGGTTTTAATGACCACACCGCTAAGTACGTTTTAGAATTGGGTGTAAACTCAGGAACTAACGCAATCGGTGTTAGAGAGTCTTATGTTGATATCGGTGGATTCTGGGGATCAATCATTGCTGGACAAACTTATGTTGCTGGTGACATGGTTGGCTTAAAACTTGATCCATTAAGTGGAACAAGTGCTGGTTTGGCAGCTGTAGATATCACAAATGCTCTGCCATCTATGGCTGACGATGACACTACAGCCGCTAACGAAACTTATGTACCTATAAAATATGACCACGCTCTTGGTGCATACGGTATTGGTTACACTTACAGATCAAGAAAAGAATTAATTGGTTATAAAACTCCAGTTATTGGTGGATTCCAGTTCTATACCACAATCGATAACAATGATGACATTGCTCTTGCTGGTAACAAAGCAACTTTCTGGAGCAACCAGGCTTCTTTTGAAAAACAAATCAATGATATGAATTTTGGCGTTTACGCTATTTACGATGTTGTTTCAGGAGCAGGCTATAAGGATGCTAAGGTTATGGGTGCAGGACTAAGCTTTGCTGCTATGGGTTTTGGTTTAACCGGTATGTATACTAAATCAGAAAAAACAGCAGAAACTGCTGCAGCACAACCAGTTGAAACAACCCAAATTATGATTACTGGTAAATATACATTCATGGATACCAATACTGTTGCACTTACCTACGGTAAAATGTCAAATGAAGACAAAAACGAAGTTGGCAACGCTGCTAAAAACAATACATCACAAATGGCTGTTGCTTTAATCAAAGAACTGCATAAAAATGTATCTGTAAGAGCATCTTACGGCATCGTTGAAAAAGAACAAGAAGATACAACAGAAAATGTTAAAGCTATTAATTTGACCGGTGGATTTAAAGCTACCGTTGCTGCTGTTGGAACAACCATTACTTTCTAATTTAAACTTAGTTAGTTAATAAAAGAAGGGGAACCGTTTGGTTCCCCTTTTTTTTTGTAAGATGACATGATATCTTTTCTCATAAAACTTTTATGAGGAAATGTTATGAAATATCTACTTACTTTATGTGTTCTTTTAGCATTCCAATCCAGGGCCTCTATCATAAAGGCCAGTAGTGAAAATGATCAAAATCCCAGCAAACAAACCAAAATTATTTTAGAAACCCTATTTAGTGATATTGGCATCGAGAAAAAAATTCAGCCCATCATTGAAAATCCACCCGCACCTGTTCCAGCGCCCATCCCCACCCACTCTCCGACCCCCACTATCATACCAACCGAAGCGCCTAAGCAAATTTCCGCAGGAGAACTAAAGATCCAGGAACTCCTAAAAAAGAATAAAGAAGCACTTAAGAAACAAAAAGAAGATGAAAAAGACGCTGCCTTCAAGCAAAAATACTATAAGAAAGATGATATTTATGCCCAGATAAGATCAGAAAACCAAGAAAATCTCAAACAGCTTAAAAATGAAAACCAGGCCACCCTTAAGGCATGGAAAGATGAAGTCAAAAAAACCCGCGCACAGTGGGAAAAAATGCGCAAAGAATTTTTAAACAACCTCAAAACTTATAAGAAAAACACCTTTAACCTGGAAGAGCATGAAGAGAAATTACAATCGGAAGCTCTGGATTTTCAAATCACTCCCCTTACTAAAAATTATGTAGAAAAATTAAGTAGCAATGATTATCGACTCATCAAAAATGCTATGGACATTCCAATTCGCAACCAAGGAAAGCGGCCAACTTGTTCCGCTTTTTCCGGCATTAGGGCCATTGAAGTTTTGTTAAAATCCAATAACATTGAAAGTGATTTATCTGAACAATATTTTTACTGGTCATCCAGGCCTGGTTGCCAGCAAGCTCCCTGTTCCAGCAAAGGATCTTGGGCCGCCCAGGGATATGACCAATCCATACAGGCTAAAATGCCAGACATCCCCTTGGAAAAATTCTGCCCTTACAAAGAAATCAGCATCAATAATAATGAAACTCAAATTCCCCTGGGACAAACTTGCCAAGAAGGTTTTATCAAAATTAATCAATACAAACGTCTAAATAGTTTGCCAGAAACTATTGCCGCACTGGATGCCGGTAGACCAGTTATTGCCGGGTTTACCTTGACCCCCAACTTCTATCTATCCAACGGTTTTATCACTTACAAGGATTCAAAAAGCAAAGGTCAGATGGACTCCCACGCTGAAGGCCACGCCATTTTACTAGTAGGCTATATACCTTTACCTGCTAAACATCAAAAAGAAGAAGGGCAAGTGTGTTTCATCACTGCCAATAGCTGGGGCGAAGGTTGGGGACGCGGAGGATACTCTTGTTTAAGCGAAACCTGGGTTTTAAAACAAAGGGTAAAAAATGCTTTTTTAGCTATTGAAAGTGTAATAAACTAATTATTTTTAACACTCATTAGTAAAAGGTTAATTAAGGAGACAATATGAAAATATTTACCATGGTAATGTGTTTTGTATTCGCAGGCATCAGCTTTGCTGATCTTGAGCATGCGCATAAGACAATGGAAGATATAAGTGATAAGGCCACTATTACTAAAACTCAAACCACCTGTCCTATCTTGAATGCACCTATTTCCCGAACTATCTATGCTGATCACGACGGGAAAAGAGTTTATTTTTGCTGCCTTGATTGCGTGAAAGAATTTAAAAAAGACCCTGCTAAAGTTATTAAAAAAATGGAAGCCGAGGGTATCGTGTTAGAGCGCACGCCACTAGTTAAAAAATAATGTTTTAAAAAAAAGTCCTAAATATTAGTGGAAGGTTGGTTATGAATAAATTTCTCATAATATTTTTTGTTTTAACCCCCTCCACTATATTCGCCAAAGACATCGACTTATCCGAAGCACTGACCCAAGTTTTAAATCACCATCCTGTAATTGAATCTGCCAAAAACCTGCAATTGGCTTCTACCAAAGAGATAAGACCGCTTTATTTCCCGGACAATCCAATGCTTGGAATTATGAAAGAAAATGAAATGAAATCCTGGAGTGTATCCCAAGAGCTTCTTTTCCCTTCCAAATATTATCACCGAGCAAACATTCAAACTAAGCGCTCACTCATATCAAAGGAAGAATTAACCAATAAAAAATTGGAAGTAAGACAACAAGTGATTAGCGCTTTCTTCTCCCTTTTTATGCTGGAAAAAAACTTGGAATACTTGAATGCTCAAAAAGATCTACTGCGAGAAATTGCCCGCATTGCCGAAAGCCGTCGTATCACTGGACACGTTTCGGCCCAAGATGAAATGAAGGCCCATTTTGAACAGTCCAATCTAGAAAAGGACTTGCTGATGGCCCAGCAAGATATTACTAGTGAGAAGGCCCGGATTAAAGAATATTTTGGCATTGATAATTCTCTTAATACTCAAAATCTTCTCCCTCCCTCCCTAACTGTATCTCCCAATGAATTAGTGGAACTGGCCATTACGTCCCCACCTCTTTTAAACATGGCCTCATTATACATGGAGGAAGCCAGTGCCATGAAAAAGTTAGCAAGGGATAGTTTCCTGCCCGATTTTAAAATTACTTTTAAAAAATCTCTGGAACAAGCAAGCGATGAAAAAAGCATTGCCCTGGAAATGAAAATTCCTCTCTGGTTTTTTGCCAAGGAGTCCGGAGATTTTTCCGCCGCTTCCGCCAAATCGGCCAGTGCGGTTTTAAACCACGAAGAGACCAAAAGAAAAATTAATTTTGAACAACGCAGCTTGAGTACAAAAATTATTGCCAAACAAAAATTATTAAAACTCTATACCACAACCTTGATTCCTCAAGCACAGTCCACCATTAACTCCTCTCGTGCCGCTTACAAAGCTGGCAGAACCAGTTTTATGGAATTACTTGATAGCGAACGAACCTTATATGGAATCCATATTTCCTATTACCAGGAACTTAAAGATTTTTCAGAAACCCTCGCCTCCTTCGAACGCCTTATTGGCAAATCAATCAGCACTTTGCCATTTGGAGATATCCTATGAAATTTTTTATTATTACTATCCTCCTACTTGGCGCTATTTTAAATATTTCAGGATGCTCGAAACATCGAGATACTAATAACCACCAAAGCGAAGAATACTATACCTGCTCCATGCATCCGCAAATTCACCAAGATAAACCTGGTAAATGCCCAATCTGCGGCATGGATCTGATTAAAGTAACCACCGCGCCGGCCACTATCAAAACTAATAATAGTGCTCCTGAAGGACACGGAACCATTGTACTTGATCAAGCCAAACAAGAAATGATTGGTATCAAAACTGGCATCGTGGTTAAAAAGGAACTGTTTAAATCCATTGATACGGCTGGCAGAGTGGCCTTTGATCCCGAACTTTTTGCTGCCCAATATGAATACATTGAGGCCATCAAGCAGGAGTTCAGTGTGCAAGACTCTCCGGTTTCAGATGTCAAGCGTTCGGCTAAGGCCATGATTGAATCAGCTAAAATGCGCCTGAAAATATTGGGACTATCAGACTCTCAAATTACTGCCTTGAAAAATTCTTCTCGTTTAAACACCAATTACTTGATACCCAAAGATGGAGATCGTCTGTGGATTTATGCTGAAGTATATGAAATGGATTTACCACATATAAGACCTGGGCTACCAGCTAAGATCACCAGACAATCGCTACGAGGAAAAATACTTGCAGGTTCCGTGGTCTCAGTTGACCGGGTGATCAATCCACAAACTAGAACCGCCAAAGTTCGTATCTCACTCAAGAATGCTCCCATTGATTTACGCCCAGAATCCTATGTTGAGGTAAGCATTCTCTCCCCCCTGGGCGAGCAAGTGGTAATTCCCTATGATGCTGTGATGGACACTGGCAAAGAAGCCTGGGTGTTTGTGATCAAGGATAATGGAGTTATTGAACCTAGAACCATTACCATAAAACATTATGCCGGTGACGAAGTGGCTGTCGAGCAAGGGGTTTTGGCCGGCGAAAAGATAGTGACTAGTGCTAACTTTCTGATTGATTCAGAATCGCGCATAGTCGGATCGAGAGATGCCGTTAAGACCCAAGTGCCAGTTTGCCCAGAAGGACAAAAATGGCACGAACAAATGAATCATTGCATGTAACCTAAGGAACTTTTATGATTGAAAAAATTATAGATTTTTCGATTAATAATCGATTCTTGGTTTTCGCTGGGGTTATAATACTCACCATTGGTGGATGGATGTCGATGAAAAAAATCCCCATCGATGCTATTCCAGATCTTTCAGATACCCAAGTTATTATCTATACCCAGTGGGATCGCTCCCCTGATATCATTGAGGATCAGGTTACTTATCCTATTATAAGCGCTTTGCTTGGAGCACCCAAAGTTAAAGACATTCGTGGATTTTCTGATTTTGGTTTTTCTTATGTCTATGTCATTTTCCAAGATGGAACCGATCCCTATTGGGCCAGATCCAGAGTGATGGAGTATCTCTCTAAGATAAATGCATCACTACCAACCGGTGCGAAGACTCAACTAGGCCCGGATGCCACAGGGGTAGGTTGGGTTTTTCAATATGCTTTGAAAGACACCAGCGGAAAACACTCTCTGGCAGAGCTTAGAACTATGCAAGACTGGTTTTTAAAATATGTACTCTCAGCAACTTCCGGAGTGGCGGAAGTGGCATCCTTGGGAGGATTTCAAAAAGAATATCAAATAAAATTAAATCCCAGTGCCTTGCAAATCTATAAAATCCCCCTACCTAAAATTATTGCAGCTGTTAAAAATAGTAATAATGAAATTGGTGCCCGAGTACTAGAAATTGCCGGCGCTGAATATATGATTCGTGCCCGAGGATATATAAAAAATGTTAAAGACATTGAAAATATCGTGGTTGATTATGATAATGGCACGCCTATCTATATTAAAAATATTGCAAAGGTCAATCTCGGGCCACAAATGCGTCGAGGGGTGAGCGACCTTGACGGAATGGGAAATGCGGTAGGTGGAATTGTCATTATTCGCCATGGTGAAAATGCCAACACAGTGATTGATGCGGTTAAGGAAAAATTAAATTCTATAAAGGCTTCACTTCCTCCCGAAATTGAAATCGTCACTACCTATGATCGTTCAGATCTGATTAAAAAGGCCATCAATACCCTGACCCATGAACTCATACTTGAGATGATCATTGTCTCTTTAGTAATTTTTATTTTCTTAATGCATATTCCAAGCTCGCTGATTCCAGTTATCACAATGCCCCTAGCAGTTTTGCTCAGTTTTATTCCTATGTATTTTTTAGGTATAAGTGCCAACATTATGAGTCTGGGTGGAATCGCCATTGCCATCGGTGCTATGGTGGATGCGGCCATTGTCGTGGTAGAAAACACTCATAAACATTTGGAAGAGTGGGACCTTGGCGATAAATTGGTGGATAAACATACCGTCATTGTGAGTGCTATTAAAGAAGTAGCTCCCGCATCTTTTTATTCACTGCTGGTTATCGCAGTTGCTTTTATTCCGATATTTGTATTAGAGGCCCAAGAAGGAAAACTTTTTAAACCCCTGGCCTACACTAAAAACCTATCTATGATTGTGGCCGCAATTTTAGCAATCACCCTTGATCCTGCCCTACGGGTGGCCATGAATGCATTTACCTATAGAGAATTAAAACCACTCTGGTGGTCAAAACTTAGAAATACCATTTTAGTGGGTACCATCCATCCTGAAGAAAAACATTTTCTCAGCAAAGTTTTCTTTAAAATTTATGGTCCCATGGTCTACTGGGTGGTAGAGCATCGCTACAAAGTTGTGATCACTACCTTGGTGCTCTTGATCTTGACCATTCCGGTTTTTTTTAAATTAGGTTCAGAATTCATGCCTCCCTTAAATGAAGGAACCATTCTATATATGCCCACCACTATGCCGGGAATTTCCACAAGAGAGGCCCAGGAATTACTCATCAAGCAAGACCAGGTCCTCAAATCATTTCCTGAAGTAGAGCGAGTTTTTGGTAAGGCCGGAAGAGCGGATACTGCCACAGATCCCGCTCCTTTTTCCATGATGGAAACTACCGTGATTTTAAAAGATCAACGCCAGTGGAGAGAAAAAGAACGTTGGTATTCGTTCTTGCCCAGCTTTTTGCAATGGCCATTTACCTGGATGAGTCCGCGCTTTATGAGTTATGAAGAGCTCATTTTTGAAATGGATAGTAAAACCAAGTTTCCCGGAACGACCAATGCTTGGACTATGCCTATTCGTAATCGCATCGATATGCTAACCACCGGTATCCGCACCCCGGTTGGGATAAAGGTTATGGGTAATGATTTAGCTCAAGTAGAAAAAACTGGTATTGAACTGGAAAAAGCCATCAGTAGTATTAAAGGAACCCGCAGTGTCTTTGCCGAACGGGTTACCGGAGGATATTTTCTCGATTTTCATTTTGATCGAGAAAAACTGGCCCGTTATGGCATTACCACAGGTGAGGCCCAAGATATCTTAATGAGCGCCATAGGAGGAGAAACAGTCACTACCACCATTGAAGGACGAGAACGTTATAGTGTTAATATTCGCTACTCCTTTGACTTTCGAAAAAATCCAGATGCCTTAAAGAAAATTCTTTTGTCTACTCCCAAAGGAGCAATGATTCCTTTAGGTGAAGTTGCTCATATTGAAATGGTGCAAGGCCCCGCCATGCTTCGTAATGAAAATGGGTTGCTTACCAGTTATGTCTATATCGACATCGCTGATATTGATATTGGGACCTACGTAAATAATGCCAAAGAAATAATTAATAAAAATTTTTCTCTACCAAGCGGAGTAACGCTGGTTTGGAGTGGTCAATTTGAAAATATGCAAAGGGTTGCCGAAAAATTAACCATCATCGTTCCAATTACTCTCTGTTTAATCTTGCTACTGCTTTACGCTAATACCAAAAGCTGGATCAAAACTGCTATCATTATAACTGCCGTACCATTTTCTGCCATAGGAGCTATCTGCCTTTTGTATGTCCTTGGTTATAATATGAGTATTGCCGTATGGGTTGGTCTCATAGCTTTACTGGGGGTCGATGCAGAAACTGGAATTTTCATGCTACTGTATCTGGATTTATCCTATGAACGTGCCAAAAAAAGCAACCAAATGAATACGTTTAACGATCTGAAAGAGGCCATTCATGATGGCTCTGTCAAACGGATACGCCCCAAAGTCATGACGGTTGGCACTCTACTAATCGCACTACTCCCTATAATGTTTGCCAGCACGGCTGATGCTGGTGCGGACGTAATGAAAAGAATAGCCGCACCAATGCTCGGAGGAGTTATCACTTCGTTTGCCATGGAACTTTTGGTTTACCCTGCTATCTTTGCTATTTGGAAATGGAATTATGAAATGAAAAAAAGTGTATAATAACTGATTTAAAAGACGACCATGCTACAACATCTTGTATTAGTCCCTTTTTAATATTATTATAACTTATGGCATTTGGTAGCAAACATTTACACTCACTAATACAAGCAGCTCTTGATAACAATGCTTCCGATATTCACATCCGAGAAGATGAGGCCCCTTGTTTTAGAATTGTGGGTGAAATGGTACCCATTCGTACTAAAGTTTTCACTCGGGAAAACTTAGCTGATATTATAAAATTAATGACCGGTGCCGATATCTTGGTTGATGACGTCAATGAACTAGACGGTAGTTATAGTGCGGAAAATATCTGCAGAATTCGTTATAATGTTTTCAAATTCCAAAAAAAGTTTGGGGTTATTTGTCGTCTTATCCGGGATCAAATTCCAACCATCAAAGAACTAAAACTACCTTCCATCCTATCCGATATCGCTCTAGCTGAGCGGGGATTAATTCTGGTCACTGGTGCCACTGGTAGTGGTAAAAGTACCACCTTGGCTGCCATGATCAATCATATAAATGTTGAACGAAACTGCCACATCATCTCCATTGAGGATCCGGTTGAATACATTCACACCCAAATCAACTCAAGGATTTCCCAAAGAGAAGTGGGCATTGACACTAAAAATTATAACGTAGCTTTGCGAAGTGCACTCAGGCAAGATCCCGATGTCATGTTAATTGGGGAGTTGCGAGACCTGGAAACCATCTCCATTGCTCTTATGGCAGCAGAAACCGGTCACACGGTTTTTGCCACCGTTCACACCACCGATGCCATGAAAACCATTGGACGACTTATTTCTATGTTTCCTGAAGAGGAACAACAAGAAGCACGCAACCGTCTCGCCGATAATCTCTACTCTACGATCAGCCAAAGAATGCTTCGTAGTTTAGACAACAAAAATGTCGTAGCGCTGGAGATCATGATTACCAACCCTGGAGTAAAAGATTGTATTTCTGGAAAAGACGATTTTGGCAGACTTATTAGTATTATTAAGGAAGGTCGGGGCAAAAGCGGCAATCATAGCCAGAGTTTTGATCAACACCTTATGGATCTCTATAAAAAGAAAATCATCAGCAAAGATGAGGCCCTTAATGCAGCTACCAGTCAGTCGGATTTTATTCTCAATTTGGAGATTGAATAAGCGTTTCTAACTGACCTATAAGTATGGGGATGCAGTCTTTTTAAATATTCAACTTTTCAAAAATAATTTTAAATTTTATCAAAAATGAGTTTAGTTTTTTAGTTAAGATGTTTTGTGATTGA
>Ga0208375_1002694_pt1 | contig 16176 bp, 14 predicted proteins | sample RifOxyD1_FD_184038 | JGI IMG/M metagenome (GOLD analysis project Ga0208375, IMG submission 184038) | Soil microbial communities from Rifle, Colorado - Rifle Oxygen_injection D1 (SPAdes) | ecosystem: Environmental > Terrestrial > Deep subsurface > Rock core/Sediment | place: Rifle, Colorado... | reverse complement strand
TCAACGGCAACGGCTTCCGAGCCGATGGCAGTTACCAATATGGTAAAATGTTATCTAATCCCAATCACCAATCAAACCTGGTGACAGAACTCAGTATCGTCTCCTCCGCCATTGAAAGAGATCGTGGTTCATTTTTATATGGAGACAAAATATCGCCAACTGCTATTTCTTCTCTGAATGACATCCTTAAATTAGCCACCGAGCGAAATATCGATGTTGTTGGTTTTTTACCTCCCTACCCCAACCAATTTTATCAACAAATAGCTAGAGTGGATGATGTCTACCAAAAAAATATGACCAGTCTGCCCAAGGAGATTGACCATGTTTTTTCTCAATACCATTTTAATTTTTATGATTTCTCTGATATAAAAATATTGGGGGCTAGTGACCAAGAATTTGTCGATCCACAACATGGAACTGATAAATTATTTTTACGTCTAGCTATTTATATGGCGGAGAGAGATCCTCTACTAAGTAAATATTTTGATTTAGAAAGATTAAACAAGACACTGCGAGAGACTAAGGGTGATTATCTCCAACTGCAATGATTAACCTGACTTTAATTAAGCGCTGACAAAATTTCGTTAACGGTCCGCTGGCTGGCTTGGCCGTCTAACCGATAACATTGCTCATTAATGATCCGTTTTCTTCCCTCATAATCAAGAGCGGGGTCTTCGATGTATTTAACTATCAAATCTTCTAACTCAGACAGGCTGTGCGCCAACCTCACTCCCCCACTTTTAATAATTGGCTGATAATGTTCAAAATCATAAAAACGCCTCACGCTTTTTAGATAAGGCTTAGTTTTTTCATCAAAGGCAATATTGATGACTGGCTTATCAAAAGTGGCCGCGTCGATTGACGAAGTCCCTTGATAATTAATAACTAGGTCAGAATGGTAGATAGAGCTGGCCATAATTTCCATCGCTTCTTTAGATATTTCTCGATCCGTCATTTTCCCATCACTAAACGAAATCAGACTATGGGACGTATCAATAAATACCACCCCAGGAATCTTGGCGGAGAAGGTCTTGCTGGTGTTGGGGTGAAGGGTGACTAAGAGTTCATAATTTTTTAATTCCTCTCGTCTGGTTAAAATTTGGGCCAAAGCGGTAATCATCCGTTCATCTTGTCCTTCATCGCTCAAACCAATCGGCATAAAATAAATATATCTTTTATCAGAGTTTGCTTCGATTGATTTAACAAAATCTTCACGTGGAATCCTCAAATTTTTATCGGTGTAATAATCAAAATGCGACAAACCGACGACCGCTATTTTTGTTACATCCGCCTCGGCATATTTTACCAATTCATTTTTCATGAATTCCGTTTGGGCGATATATTTGTCAGGCTGAACTCTCACATTTCCCTTATTGACAGTCACATTATCCCAAGAACGAACCATGCCGATCGATCGAATATGACGACGACTGGCCGAGCGAAGAAACATCACGTCTTGGTCAGCCATGACTTGAGAGGCCACAATTAAATCTGGCTGATACCGTTTGAATAAGGATTCCACTTCTTGGTTCAAACCAACCAGACGATTATCTAAAGATCTAATCAATCGGCGTAACAAAGGTAGGTGACCAAAAATCAGAGTCAGTAACCTGATAGTAAAGTATTTTAGATATCGGCCCGTCAAGATAAACTGCTCTTGCTGAACTATTTTGACGGTCCGAGTGTCAACAAAATAATAGTAGAGAGAACGAAAAAACCTGTCTCCGCCAATAGGCTCGAGGGCGGATAACCCCTCGATAATAATATTCGACTGGCTAAATTCTTTTTGGTAGTATTTTTGCTTAAAGTCTGGGGCGATAATCACCACCTTCAAATCTGGCTGGGCCGCTAAAAGAGGAAGAATATTAGTCCTTAAAATATTTCTGGCCAAATGACCGTGAAAAATGGTAATAAAAATTGTTTTGGTTTTTGAGCTCATGTCATCAAGCGATAAATCTATCCAACTATATCATCAAAAACAAAAGGTTGTCGAGCTTGAAAATTGGGTAGGATTGGGTAAAATCGTGTTATAATTAACAAAAAAATATGTACCGAAATAAAAAAATCTCCGTTTATCTACCTTGTCGTAACGAGGCCTCACATCTTAAAAACATTATTTCCAGGATTCCAAATTTTGTTGACGAAATTATCGTCGTTAGTAACCGTTCGACTGACAACACTTTGGCCTTGGCTCGAGAATTAGGAGTAATAGCGATTCAAGACGACCGAGTAAAAAACGACATCGGTTATGGCTTTGCCCATATGACTGGTTTAAAAAATTCCACCGGTAATATTATCGCCACCGCCGACGGAGATGGAACTTACCCCTTGGAACAATTGGAACGAGCAATTGATTTTCTCTTAGATAATGAATTAGATTTTGTCTCGTGTAATCGTTACCCATTGCAACCGGGGACAAAGATACCGTTTAAATTACAACTAGGAGTCAATCTGCTAAATTGGGAAACTAGATTACTCTATGGCCTTAAAATCAACGACATCCTTTCTGGGATGTGGGTACTCCAACAAGAGGCAGTTAAACATCTGGGTCTGACTGAAGGTGACTGGAATCTTAGTCCCCAAATCAAGTTAAATGCAGCCACCACCAAGAAAATAAGTTTTGCAGAATTCGGCATCGGTCAAAGTCTCCGTTTGGGCCAGACTAAACAACATTATTGGAAAACAGGATTCAATCACTTATGGTGGATTTTTAAAAATCGATTTTAAAAATCGCTAGCAGAGAAAACGATTTACTCTCGGGGCTGATAGATAGAAAACTCTCCTACTTTTGTTACAAGATAAAAATCACGCCCTAAAATATCCTTTGGAGCCAGATCGCTATCAGCCACCACCAAAATATCGAGACGATAAACTGGAGAAAATTTGCTTTCTTGCAACTTGACTAGATATTTTGCCAGTGATTTGTCTAAATATCGTTTCTGATCCCGGCGCAGAGCTTCTATCTTAGGACAATCTTTTTCTCTAAAGCGACTGATAAAAGAATCCTCGGCGACGCCAAACAATGGTTTAGCAAACAAGCGAAAATGGCGACAACGTATCTCTGCCCCATAGACACTATCAATCGCTAGCTCACCATTAGCCAATTGATCATTCGGGAAAAAAACTCTGGACACTAACCATCGATTCAATATCTCTTCATCATTGATGACATCCGTAAAAAGTAAATCGGACCAATAGATCCGATCTTTGGTATACAGAGCGACATAGCTGGAAACGGTAGAATTAGCCAAAATTACCGAGTAATTATTCTCACGCAAATAATTGATTAGTGGTATCATTTTTTTGGCTTCCCGTTGGGTCTGTAAGGGGAAAATAGTTCCCTTGTAGATTAGGGCTGAAGTATACAAGGTAGATAAAATAAAAATCAAGACTAAAGTGACAATTTTGTAACGAGAAAAAAACTTAAGCATCGGCTGTTTAAAGAAAACCAGCACCGTGATAACAAACATTGAAATAGCTACCACTAAATATCGGCCAATAAAGGCACCATTAAAACCCAAATGACTGAGACCTGCTAAGAGATACCATCCGCCAGCAATCAAGGCCATCCCCCCTAACCATTTTGGATAAGAAGATTTCCGGTTGTCGGACCACAAAGAAGCGGCGGCCATAATAACCAAAACTTCGGTCAAGACGATATAATGATCATTAGCAAAATAAAATCCCGTGATGACGTTACTATTTAACCCGACGATAACCGCTAGACCAAAAAAAGCATAACCATAACGGCGAGATAACAACAAGGCCCAAGTGGCCACAAACACCACAATAGTTTCTATTGGGTGATAGATTAAATAGGTCTTCGAAAATTGAACGACCCGTCCTAGAGTAGCAACAGTCGTACCGTTATCACCCAACAAATAGGCAACATATAAAATCATAAACAAAAACAGGGCCCAAAGTGACCAAATAACACTCGCCCAGATAGTCTCTCGGCGCTGGTCTTTACTAGCGGTAAAAATAAGACGGATCCACAACAATAAAATAGCCAGACCACCCAAAGAAAAAGAAACGGCATGCCAAGAAAATAACAATAAAGACAAACTAAGAAAAAACAAACGTCGGCTAATGGTCAATCCCGGTCTCATTGCCCATGATCCTAGATAAACGCCGAGAAGCATCGGCGGTAAATACCAATTACCCAAAGCCATACTTTGAAATCTGATATGGCCCCAAATACAGACCACACTAAACGACAAAATACTAGCGACCAAAAAACCACAGCCAGCCTCTCTCAAAATCAAAATTAATAATAAGAAATACGCTACGGCCACAAAAATACGCAAAAAAGTCCAGACCAAAGCAATCGGGATATTAGATATAAAAGGAAGATGCGCAAAGATTAATTGTAGCAGAGCGTAGTGTGAAGGAATATTTTGCTGTTCATGAAGATAAGAATTGGGCACTGTTTGCCGGCCATTGATGGCCGCATTTAAGATAGTCAGATAATGAGCATTGTTAGGCTGGAATGAACGTATCGGATTTAGACTTTCTCCCGTTTTGTAATCTACATACAAATCAGGTAGCGCAAAAAAGATCGAAATAATTATTGCTAAAAACGACAGTAGAATTACCTGCTTCTTTTTTTGACGAAGATTCGAACAAAAACTAGTTATTTTTTCTAAAACAAATTTAAACTTAGCAGTCAATAAAATCGTCATATTTTTTCTTATAAATTTTAATAGCTTATACCCCGTCAACATCAAAAACCAACCAATGATACAAAAAATAACTCCAAGTCGCAATCAAAACGCTGGCAATAATCTGAGACAAAATATAGTAGAGTCCTACCAAGTCCGTCAAACAATAAAGTAACAAGGTGTTTATCATCAAATTAGTGAGCGCCACGACGACAAACATCAGGAACTTTTTATCTGTTTTATCATGGGTCAAATCATTAAAAGTCAGATTTTTATGCAAAGCAAAACTAACAAAAACAGAGGTACTAAACGAAATAATACTGGATAATAAATACCAGACTCCCAATTTTGAAGTCAAAAGATATAAAATAACAACATTAGTCGCCATGCCAGCAAAGCCAGAAAAAACATATTTAACCAATCTCAAAAAGATTATGCCAAAATATCGACTTTCTAATGGCCCAAGAATTTTATAATATTTTTTTTTAAACATAAAAACTGCTATTTGATAAAAGATTAATTATTTTTTATTCAGTTTAAAAATTGCCACGCCATCATAAGGTTTCTCTGGACCATTATTTTCGTCAGCTAACTTCCACTGGTTATTCTTTCTGACATAATATCTTTTTTCTTTGATGAAAAAAAACTGGCCCAATTTGCCCTCAATATCATCCCGAGTATAAACCCGATACCAAATCCCTTCGCAAAAGCTTTTGGCATAAGGCACCGAAATAATAGCGCAACCACCTTCGGCCAGAGAATCAGCAATTTTAGCAAAAGCCTGGACATCATAGTCATTGTTTGGTTCATCGGCTCCTCCATATCGCTGGCTAAAACCAAAATGTTCAATCACTGATAAAGACACAATACCATCAAATTTGTGACCAAAATCGTGTTTTAAAAAATCTCCTTTGAGACTGACCAGATTGGGATGGGTAAAGGTATAATCTCTTAAATCAATGGCGGTTACCCGATAACCAATACTAGCCAACTCCAAAGAGAAAGAACTGGCCACATGCCCTATTTCTAAAATATTAGTAACGTTAGGGTTAGAAAAACTCTGCCCCAACCACTGATGAGCAATCGGAAATTCCAAAATTCTTTCACTAATAATTAAATCCCTTTGACTAACCGGTAAGCTAAACTTTTGGTAAACCCAGGCGACGAGACCCTTTCGACCGACCTTCTTGATAACAGCCTTGATTGGATATTCAAGCGGATAAGGGTAACTAGCCTTGAAATTGCGAATAGATTTGAACATAATCTTTGATTTTATTTTTCCAACTCATTTTATTAGCCCAAAACAGCGAACCCTGAGAAAACTTCTCTGATAGGTTATTGTCAGACAAAATATGGTCAGCCTTTTTAATAATATCTTCTTCGTCATTAATATCTACTAAGTAACCGTTCACCTGATCGGAGATAGCATCTTCCGCTCCAGTATTCAAACAGCCAATCACTGGCACCCTGGCGCTAGCGGCTTCGAGAAACACTAGACCAAAACCCTCGATATCTTTGTTATCAGCCCGAGAGAGCAAAATAAACAGTTTGGCTCCATGATAGACCGACGCCAGCTGTCTCTCGGTCAAATCTTTAATAATCAAAACTTTTTCTGTTAAGTTATTATCCTTAATGATTTTTTCTATTTCTTGATAATACTTATTGTTTTGATCTGAATTGGCAACTATTACGTAATAAAGATGTGGGTGCTTTTTTAATAAAGCTTTAAATATTTTTATTGATACATCATAACCCTTTCTCCTTTTAAAACTACCCACCGATAAAACATAATCTTTCCCAAAAAAAGGGTTGGGAGTAGGGGTGGCTGTTGCCGGACGAGGCCAGACACTATTGATACCCGGACAAATAACCTCTATTTTTAATTCTGGCCAGACGGCTAATATCTCATTTTTAACAAAATGACTGATCGCAGTGATCTTGGCACTTCTAGCCAGGGCATATTTCATCAAAACAGAAATCGGAAATTTCTTTAAACCTTGGACCGAGCCTGTGCCGACCGCGGTTAAAACCACCGGCCGATGAGTCAGGGACCCTATCATTACCGCCAGAAAACCATAAGGATAAACATCAAAAACATGGATTAGGTCGGCCTGTCTGGCTTCGGCTAATATTTTTCTAAAATTCAAGACGAATTTTATTTTATGTTGAAAAGAAAGAAGATCTTCTGACGTTGCCACCGTTACTGTCAAATTCGGCAAAATGATTTTAGCTGAATCGATGATTGAATTGACCAGCCGGCCAATTCCAGTCTGAGGATTCATAGAGTGACAGATATAAAAAATTTTCATGGCAATTATTAAAATTAATTTTTGGACATACTAATCAGATCTTGATAATACGTTTGGTCTTCCCATTCTGAAATCTTTTTCGTTGGATAAGAAAAATTCAAATCTTTATGACAGATAATAAAAATATGCGGGGTAAAATATTTTGCCAATCGATCAAAAAACTTGGACTGGAAAAGAAATGGCCTCTCCTCTTCTATTATCCAGCCCGCTCTCTTTACTGTCAGAGCCAGAGTTGTTGTATTGAAAAAATTAATATGATTACTGGCCAAAACACCTTGAAATTTTTTAAAACGCATCAAAAAAAGACACCGAGGCAAAACCGGGACACCGATAATAAGTCGAGAGTTGCCAGCCGTAAATTTTCTTAACTTTATTAAAAAAGCGTGAGGAGAAAGTAAATGTTCAAAAAGATTATTGGCCCAAAGACAATCAAATTTTTCTTCACGATTAATAACATTATCAATCATTTCGGCATTGCCGGCCACCATCAACAAATTATGGCTCCGGCCATACTCGACTTCTGACAAAGTAGAGCTAAGACCCAAACTGCCCTGACCAAAATTGACCAAGTATTCTCCATGGCCACAACCAATATCGAGAACTTTTGATTGACCGAGGTTAAACCTCTTTAATATTCTCCCAAAAGTTTTTGACTTTTTTACCCCTAAATATCTACTTTTTACATCCATGTTTAACAACTATAACCCAAGTTTAAGATTATTTCCAATCAGTGATTATCTGTCCACCAGCATTGACGCCCCAAGTAAAAATAGGGCAAGTATTATGTAATTGAGACCAGTATTCAACAGACACGGCAGTCCAAGCTACGTCTGAAGCACCCTTGATATGGTTTTATTTAAACTGTGTTGATGGGAGTAGGTCACCAATTGCTTTTCGATGATTTTTTTCTTCCCCTCATCTAAAGATAAAAAATATCTTAGACTTGACGCTAGGCTTTCCTTATCTTCCTCACTACAGACTAAAAAATGGTCTATTTTTTTAAGATCCACCAAAGAATGATTGGACACAATGGCGATCGAACTGCAGGCCATGGCTTCGAATATAGTTTTATCGAGACTGCCACTGGGTGTCAGATTAACAAATAATTCGTGTTGATTATACAATCTGACAGTTTCCCGATTTGGCACAGCAGATAGAAATTTGACCCGATCAGGTAGATTTAGAACACTAACTCTCTCTTTCAAATCGTTGTAATATTTTTGATCTTTAGGTAATGGGTCGCCAACAAAAGACACTGAAAAATCTAGGTCTTTTGGTAAAAAAGCCAAAGCTCCAATCAAAATATCTGGTTTTTTAATTGGAGAAATTCTTCCTAAAAACAAAATACTGTGCGGTATCTTTTCTATTGCCTCATCGCGTTTAAAAAAATCGGTATCAATACCAGCCGGCATAATTTCTGTTTTTTTATATCGTGCCGTAAAAGATTGATGCGAGGTGCAAAAAACTCGATGAGCCAAAAAGACTGCCAAACGAGTACCGAGATTCCCCATAGGATGATTGCGCCAAAGTAAAATCTTTTTACCAGTCAATCTCCACCAGCCACCAGCCAACCAAACATACTCTTGGTTCATATGCACAAAAACCGTATCGTAATTTTGACGTTCCTGCCATAAATATTTGTAAAAATTAAAAAGATACCCAAAACGTCCAAGATTCCTTTCTTTCCCCAGAGACAAAACTTTAACATTAATGGGCAAATCATAGGATCCTTGGCTCAAGCAAATAACCGTGATTTTTTCACAATGCTTGGCAAATTCTTCCACCCAACGATGAAAAAACCCGAGCACGGCATCATCACGGTCAACTTTTTGGGTAATAACTAACAATTTCATTTTAGCTTTTGGCTTCCTTATTTATCGATACTAACCTCTGCCATCCTTCTTTGTAAAGCTTCACCACCTCCCCCTTGGTCGGCATTTTAGCCACCGCCGTTTTAAGACCCGAAGCCAAACGTTGACGTAAATCACTATCTTCCATTATCAATCTCATGGCCCCAGTCAGAGCCACAGGATCACCAACTGGCACCACCAAACCAGATTCATTATTAATCACTATTTCACCAGCACAACCCACATCGGTCATCACTACCGGCAGACCACAAGCCCCCGCCTCGATCACGGTCACCCCCCAACCCTCACTTTCAGACGACAAGACAAAAGCATCGGCCAAGCGATAAAAAGCAGACAGATCATCGTGACGACCCCAAAATTTAACTTCAGGTTGCAAATCTAGATTAGCGACCAAGCGTTCTAGATGTTGCCGTTCTGGACCATCACCGACTATCCACAAGTAAACATTTGGATGTTTTTGTTTAATTTCTACCAAAGCGTCTAATTGATCTTCTATTCTTTTAACTTTGACCAAACGCGCCACCGTCAAAAAAATAAAACTACCTACCGGTCTTTCTATCTGTCTGCCATGTTCTTCACTCGGTAACAAACATTTAAACTCGGAGAAAATCGGCACGACTGATATTTTTTCTGGTGCCACCTTGAAATCCTTAATCAATGATTGCTTCAAACGCTGGCTGACCACTCTGACCCCATCCGCGCGAGGCAATAAAAACCGAGCGATCATTTTGCGAACACCAGCAAATCTTTCAAAGCCGTGAACTTGGATCTCTAGCGGTAATTGATACTTTTTAGCCACCCGCCAAGCGATCAGAGCCAAAAAATAAATATCCTGGACGGAAACCACATCAAATTGATTGTGAGCTAAAATCTGGCCAGCCTTGACCCAAGTCCTCCACCAAATTATCTCTTTGCTCCAGCCCCCTACCCCGACGACTTCCACTCCTGGCCCAAGGTTACGATGAACATCGTGACGGTTTGGCACCAACAACAGATAGCGCTCAGCGACCTGTCCGTAGTCAGCCAAACGCCGAGCCACAATCGATTGCGGATTAAACAAACTTTGATCCAAACTAAAATTAAATACCCTCATGTGTCTTTAATAAATCTGTTAAGCCGTCCACCATTCTAGCGCGAGTAAAACCTAGGGCGACCTGATAAGCCTCGCCAGTTAATTTTTCGGCCAGATCTTTATTAGCTAATATTTTTTCGATCGCCTCAATTATTTCTTCCCGATTATTATATTCAAACAACAGACCAGCCTCGCCATCACTAATCAATTCTGGATTACCACCGATTCTAGTAGTTACCACTGGCGTCTTTAAACTCATCACCTCCAGTAACTGATGGGAAAATCCCTCGTAAGCGGTATTGAGAATAAAAACATCGGCGGTGACCACGTATTTAAAAAGCTCAGTTTGAGGCAAGCGACCGAGTAGCTTAACAACCGAGCCTAGCTCAGCCTGTTCGATTTTTTCCCGCAAAGTTTTTTCTTCCGGACCATCACCAATAATCAAAAGCTTGGCCTCAGGATGTTTGATTAAAATTCTCGGCATCGCCTCAATCAAAGTAGTAAACCCTTTCCATGGCACCAGCCGACCAACGCTGACGATAATCTCATTATTCAAACCTAAAGTCGTCCGCTCAGCGATTTTATTTAAAGCTAAATTTTTACCTTCGAAAGCATTGTAAATGACGTCAATTTTTTCAGTATCGACGCCCCAATTACCCACAATCTTTTTTAAATAAAAACTAGGCACCACAATTCGTTTTGCTCGGCTGACGACTAGAGTTTGGACAATTTTCAAGACTCGTACTAGCCAACCATAGCCACCACGACGAGTCGAAAAAACATCTAAGCTATCCTCCACCCCTGCTCGCTGACAGCCCTGTTCCCAAGCATAATCACCGACTATTTTGAGCCAATAAGACCGTCGGCCAAAAAAACAAGCCAACATCACTGGTAACCCCACAGACACTGGATCCATGGCGTAAATCACATCAACACCCCTAACTTGTTGCCACACTTGCCAACTAAAAATTAAATGTCGGATAATCGGCGGATATTTTCGGACCAAGCTAAAAGGTAAAACTTTGACTTCAAAACCACGACTAGGTAATTCTTCCAATAAAATTTTGGAATAAGTCGCTGGACCACCGATTTCTGGCGGGAAAAGACCCGTAACAATTAAGATTACTGGTCTTTTTTGCATAGTTGTTTAAAAATATTATCAAACTGTGGGGCAATCTTTTCCCAATCATATTTTTCTAAGACCATCTCGTGGGCATTCGTGATAACCATATCTACCTTTTCTTTATTTTGCGAATCTAGAATAAAAGAGATTTTAGTGGCAATACTTTCCGGGCTACCGACTTCGCAGACAAAACCCGTCTGACCATCGATCAAGAAATCTTTAATTCCACCGACGCTAGTCGCCACCACTGGCAAGCCACAGGCCATCGCTTCCAAAAAAGCATTACCGAGACCTTCAGAATATGAGGGGCGAGAAAAAACATCGGCCTGATGATAATACTCGGCTAATTTTTCGGCGGGAACAAAACCCAAAAATTTTACCCGATTAGTCAAACCACTATCTTGGACTAATTTTTCTAAATATTTTTTTTCTCCACCTTCACCCAAAAGCCACAGGCTAACATCAACCGGTAAAAATTTAAGCGACAAAATCAAATCAGCGATACCATTTTTTTTCACCAACCTCGACGCCGACACAACTACTTTTCCTTTCTCACCTGCATTTGTATTTTCAGTTTTGAACTTTGAATTTTGAACTTTGAACTTTTGGAGGTCCACCCCATTTGGTACCACCGCAATCGGACAAGTGGCACCCAATCTTTTTGCCCAATCAGCTAGAAAAGAAGCAATGACTTGGATCTGATCGGCCTTGGTAAAAATTTCCACAAAACGCCGACGCATAAATCTAACTTTATGCTCTATTTCCGACAACTCGTCACCCTCTTGTAAAGTCAAAAGATACGGCATTCCCGGATGGCTTTTTTTGAAAGCCAGGGCCCCAAAACCGCCAAAACTAGCCATCACCCCCCAGACTATGTCAAACGGTTTTTTCCGGTGGAGAGTCAAGCCATAAAGACCACCGAAAAGGGCCAGGAGGATTTTATCGCCTCCAAAGCCCAGACCAAGGCGATGAACCAGGACCCGACCAACTTGCTCCCTAGGGGCCAAATTTGGCCTCAGACGGGCCGTAATCAGCTCGAATTCATAGTCTGGCAGGCGGTCAGATAACTCTCGCACGGCCACTTCAGCCCCTCCCACCAGGGGGTAATAAGCAGTGGAATAAATGAGGACTCTGGTCATATGGTTCTAAAGCCCTATTCTTCACCAGATAGGATTTTTTTCAAGACCTCAGCCGGCACTTCCCTCGGCTCGCTAGCTTGCCCGCCGAAGCTTGGCGAAGGCTGGGAGCTATCCGCCGGAGTTAAGTGTTTTTCTTCTTTTTTAACCGCTTCTTTTAACTCCTCTTTTTCTTCATTATGACTTTCCTTTTTTACTACTGAAGCCAAAACATCCTGGAGAGCACTACGTAATTCTTCACGATGTTTACCAGCACTCTTGTTGCGATTTTGATTAAGTTGGCTGAGAGGCATGGGTTTAACCCCCGCCGATGATTCCGCCGGCCTTTCTATTTTCTTTTCGATTGGCACGATCGGTCGATCAGGCTGGCGAGTCTGACTTTCATTTTTTGTTACACTCACTGAAGTAGAAGCTGCTGCTGGGTTTGAGCGTTCATTTTGACGGCTGTGATTATCGCGACCGACCGGACGGGCTGGAGAGTTTCCGTTCGAAATAGATGGCTGTAAAGTGGGAGTAGATCGCTTGGCTGAAAATCTCAATTCATGCCAAGCCGAAATCTCACTCTCTACTTTGTCACGAGGCATCGAGTAAGCCGAACGAGAAAATTCGATAATTCTATTTTTAAAAGATTCTGGCGCCACTGGCACTGGTGGTAAAGTGGTGGCCGAAAAAGGTGGCGAACCCACACCATCGATCGACATAGTTAGATAAATTTGAGCAAAGCCGAGGTTAACCAAATCTTCTTTGGTAAAAGTCGGCATAAACATTTCCTCCAAAACGACCGCGTCAAAAGGACCGACTCGAAAACAGATGGTCGTGCCAACGTTACCAAAAACCGCAAAGCGCACCGTTTCGGGCATCTGTTCGATATACTGATGAGCTATCATCAAACTTAATTTGTATTTTCTGGCTTCCGATAAAATATCAGCAAAAGAATCATTAACGAAAGACTGAAATTCGTCAACAAAGAAATAAAAATAAGGTAGGGCGCGCAAATCTTGTTCCGAGACACCAGCCCGAGACATCGCCGCCAAATAAATCTTGGTAATAATCATCCCGCCTAGAAGGCTGGCATTTTGTTCGCCGACGCGCCCCTTGGACAAGTTGATAATCAGAATCTTTTTTTCGTCCATCACCTTGCGCATATCGATCGTCGACTTGGGTTGACCGACAATATTTCTAATGAGCGGATTGGAAGTAAATTGACCGATTTTATTTTTAATCGCATCGCCGGCCTCCTGCATATAGCGTTCGTTGTATTTGGCAAATTCATCTACCCAAAAAGATTTAACTGACGGATCAGAAATGTTACCCACCACTTCCTCGCGGTAACTCTTGTCAGACAACATTCTATTGACCCCCAGCAGAGTCGAATCAGGATATTCCAGCAAAGCCAAAATCGTATTATTTAAAATGTACTCCATACGAGCCGACCAGACATCAGGCCAAATTTTTTTGAATGTCGCCATCAGGCCATTGGCTACCAAGTGACGCTGATCTTTACCAACATCTTCCATCACATTGAAAGAAATTGGGTTGTCCAGGTCAAAAGGCGCAAAATAAATAACATCTTTGATGCGATGTTCGGGAACATAATCAAGTAGGAGCTCAGCCGTTTTTCCGTGTGGGTCGATAAAGGCCATCCCCTCACCATTTAAGATATCGTGAGTGGCCATATTTTCCAGCAAAGTCGATTTGCCCATACCGGTCTTGCCAATAATATACATATGGCGCGCTCGGTCTTCGCTTTTTATGCCGAACTCCATCTTCTGGCCGCGGAAATCGGTCTTGGCAAATTTGTTGATATACAAAGGATCAGGCATCTTAGCCTTGATTATACAGTTATTATCAAAAAAACTCTATCAGTTTTTTAATTGTCTAGTCGGTTTTAGTTTTTTCTTCCGGCAGTTTAGCAATATCCGATCGGGACAATTGATTAGTCCGGGCGAAACCAAAAATAGCAATCAGCAAACCTAAAATAACTAGAATTAGAGAGCGGAGCCAAGTCGAAGGCCCTTCGAAGATGGCTACTACGACCACCAAAAGGCCGAGGATAGCGCTAGCGCGATTGCGCCAAATAATTCTTTTCATATAGTTAAATGGTAGCAGATTTGACAGTTTTTAGCCAACCAATTTATCCGAAACCAGACTAATGTCGCCGGCCCCCATCGTAATGACCAAATCTCCGGCGACCGCCTCTGTTGATAAATCTTTTTCCACCGACACTAAATCGCCGACAAAAGTGGCAATATTTTTTCCAGCCCGATTGTTTATCTCATTGATCAATTCGCTTTCGCTGACGCTCGAGTCAAAAGCTTCACGGGCGGCGTAGATTTTAGCTAACAAAACTCGGTCAGCCCCAGCCAAAGCGATGGCAAAATCTCCGAAGAGAGATTTGGTGCGACTGTAGAGGTGGGGTTGGAAAGCGATAATCAATCTGCCGGTTAAATTTTTTCCGCCAGCTGGCGGACTCATTAAATCCCGAGCGCCAGCTATAGTGGCCGAAATCTCGGTTGGGTGGTGAGCATAGTCATCATAGACCAGAGCACCTTTGGAGGTCTGGCCCTTAAACTCAAATCGCCGCCAAGTTCCGCTAAACTTGTTTAAAGCCCCTTCGGCCACAGCTTGATCTATTTTTAAAATTTCGCTGACCGCTAAAACAGCTTGGGCATCACGAATATTGTGCTCCCCTGGTACCAACAATTCCTTCAATTCTTTGGCCTGACGATAATCGATAACTTGGCATTTGGCAGTTGTGACCACTGGCGCCACCTTTAGATCTGTAAGATCGCAGACCAAAAAGCCATCGGTTGGAATTTTGGCTACCATCTCGATAAAAGCTGACTGAATATCTGCGAGATCTTTGTAATAATCAAGATGATCACTATCGATGTTAGTAATCACTAAAATTTTAGGGTTGAGATTTAAAAATGATCGGCGGTATTCGCAAGCCTCAACAACAAAATAATCACTTTTACCGGCAATAAAATTTACCCCGTTAGAAGTAGCCCTTGAGGCGTCAGTTCTAATGGAGTTTGTGGCTTTTTCCCCAGGGTCACCCTGGGGGCGAAGCAGACTACCCACTATCACCGTTGGGTCTAATTTAGCCTCGATCAAAACCTGAGCCAGCATGGCGGTGGTGGTCGTCTTACCGTGAGTACCAGAAATAGCAATCGTATATTTATCGGCCGAAATGAAGCCTAGCATCTCCGGATAAGTCAGACATTTGATCCTCAGCTCTCTGGCTTTTTTTAATTCAGGATTATCTTCCGGAATAGCGATGGTGTAAACCACTAGATCAGTGTCCGCTGAAATATTGTCAGCCTTCTGATCGTAGAAGATTTTTGCTCCTAGTTTTTGTAATTCTTCCGTCACAATTGAGCGAGAACGGTCAGAGCCAGTTACTCTGCCAGCTGGCGAATTATTTTCCAACAAGAACATCCGCGCCACAGCGGACATACCGATACCACCAATACCGATGAAGTGAACTTTTTTAAGATTAGCTAAATTAGACACTGAAAAAAATCTTCCTTAAGGAGCATCTTTAATATATTGGTTAATTTGAAAAACCTAGCTTCGCCTTTTATTTATCTTTGGGAAAAACAGGGAGAGAACGATAACGAATCGTTATGCCGACCACTTTAGAACCTTCGAATTTGTTTATCATTGACACCGCAAATTTATCTTTAAACTCTGGAATACTTCTTATTCTTTTATTAATGGCTTCCTCTACATCGTTAACAAGTTCTAATTGATCACCTTCAAATTTCATCTCAGAAATTCCCTCTTGCAAAACTCTAGAAAACAATTTATCAACTATCGATTTAACTTCATTTTCTTTGTCCTCGTATTTTAATCCTGCTATTTCTCCTTGGTCATCTGCAACGCCAGAGAAAGTTGAACTGACCTCTTCTAATCCCAAAGCCTTAGCGACCGTAGCCCGTTCTCTGGATGGATCTTCCGCCGAAGCCATGGCAAAGGCTTTTGAAACGTCTTTTATCAAA
>Ga0208375_1002692_pt1 | contig 16195 bp, 21 predicted proteins | sample RifOxyD1_FD_184038 | JGI IMG/M metagenome (GOLD analysis project Ga0208375, IMG submission 184038) | Soil microbial communities from Rifle, Colorado - Rifle Oxygen_injection D1 (SPAdes) | ecosystem: Environmental > Terrestrial > Deep subsurface > Rock core/Sediment | place: Rifle, Colorado... | reverse complement strand
GCGACCCGACATCGAGATTGGACACCAGGCGCCCGTCACGCTCGATCAGCATGGTTCCCGGTGCTGGAACCTTTTCGCCTTTCTCGCTGTAAATGAGAGCCAGCGCGGGCCTGTTGAAATCCTCGACACCAAACAGCCACAGCGGTATCCAGTCATTGGGGTGGACCTCGATTCTCTGCATCGACAGGTCGCGGAATTCCGCGCTTTCGATTTCGGGTTTGGCTCTGAGGGTGGCCAGGTCGAGGCGCCCGAAGTCTTTCGAGGTGAGCACGGCATGCGCCGGGCGCGTTTGGGTGAAGTTCTCGTTCAGGTCATTGGTCAGAATGGTGTAGGACACGAGAATCCCACCGACACCCCACAACCCAATCACCAGCGCAAAAATGGCTAGCAAGCTCTGGCTGGGAGCGTTCCGCAAGTCGCTGAAGGCCTTCTTGAGAGTCATGTTCATGGCAGCGCGCCTTGCTCTTCGGTGGCCCTTTTTTGGTCGCTTTCCACCACCCCGTCTTTGAGTGTGACGACGCGGTCAAATCTTGCGCTTGCAATTTTGTCGTGGGTCACGACGATGACTGTTTTCCCTGCATCTGCCAGCTGTTTAAACAGATTCTGGATAACCTCGGTCGTCTGGCTATCCAGGTTGCCGGTCGGTTCATCCGCCACCACAATGGGTGGATCGTTCGCCAGAGCTCGGGCGATTGCCGCACGCTGTTGTTCGCCACCGGATAGAGCCGATGGCAGCTTGTGGCCGTGTTGAACGATGCCCACTTGTTCGAGCAGCCGCTCGGCGCGATGCTGCCGTTCATTCTTTGGAATAACCTTGACGAAATCCATCGCCAACAACAGATTTTCAAGAATGGTGAGAGTGGGGATAAGTTGGAAGAACTGGAATACGATCCCGATGCTCTTTCCGCGCCAGCTCGCTAATGCGCTTTCGTCAAGTGTGTGCACGTCGACGCCGTTGATGACCACCGTGCCGTTACTCGGGTGATCGATCCCCGTGAGCATATTGAGGAGTGTAGATTTTCCACTGCCAGACTTGCCGACGATCGCGACGTACTCGCCAGCGGAGAATTCCAGGTCTACGCGATTGAGCGCCGTGAATCCGCCGCCTGCGCCAGGGTAGGTTTTGCTAACCTTCCGAAGCTCGATGAGCCTGGCGCCGTGCGTGGCCAAGCCATCATCGGGCACGCTCGACAAGGCGGTTCGAGTTAACGCCGGTTCGGCAGCTTGGGGGTTCTTTTTGTACGCCATGGTTTCCATTCAATGAGTCCTCGTTATGGTGAGTGGCTTAGCGGCATTTCTGGCCGCGCCGAAGCTTGATGCAATGCGGCTTCATCGCACCTGCAGTTCCAGCGTCTGCGTCGGCGGTTTGAAATCGAACTTCAACCGCTCGAAATCGGGCCGGCCAGACACCAGGCTCAGCACGAAGCCTCCGGAAAACCCAAGCGGCTCCGATGGACCCAGCAGGCCATGGTCGATGACCCCGTTGTCGTTCTCGTCGTGGAACACGACAGCGGCATAGCGGCCGGCCGGCAACCCCTTGAAGCGAAACACCGCGGCACCCCCATCAATGGGCATGCCCACCTGCCAGCGCCCGGGCCCAAGGACGTTGTCGCCGGGAGCGAACAGCTTGGCCACCGCGTGCCCGTGAGCATGTGCGAACCCGGTGGCATGGATCGTCAAGTCGCCTATGTTGTCTGCCGCCGCCGAGGTGCCAGCACCGCCGAATGCCAACGCCAGGCCCACCACTGTTCTACGCATAACACCCCCCAGCGTGCGCGCGCCATCGACCGGATCGGGAGGACGCATGGCCAGTTCACATGGATTGATCATCAGAATTTTGTTCTATAATGGACACGTGTCTATCTTGTCTCTACACGGCGCCAGCGTCCAGACACCGCAATGGCCAATCTGTTCAGTTACAGACATATTTCGTCTTGATGCTCAGGAGACTCCATGACAAAGTCCCATGCCAACGCGCCTGTTGATCGCCGTAGCCTACGCACGCGTACCGCGTTGCGCGACGCGCTCCTGGAGCTCATCGCCGATCGTGGCTGGGATGAGATTGCGGTGCAGGATGTCTGCGAGCGGGCCAACATCGGCCGCTCGACGTTCTATCTGCACTACCCCAACAAAGATGCCCTGCTGCAAGGTGGTCTTGAGGACCTGCAAGCCGAGCTGCAACGCCAAACAAGCGCACGATCAGATAACGCGAGTCCAAGTGCCGGGGCATTGGAGGGTTTTCACTTCGCGCTTGGACTCATCGAGCATGTTTACGAGCACCGAAAGGTCCTCCGCGGCATGATCGGTCGGCGCAGTGGCCATGTTGTGCAACAGCGTTTTCGCGAAATGGTGATTCGCCTTATCACTGACGAACTGCCTGTATCAACTGGCAATGTCCCGCGCGGTGCAGTCGCGCGCTGGCTGGCGGGTGCCTTTGTGGAACTATTGAGCTGGTGGATCGATCAACGCACCCAGTTGCCGCCGAAGGAACTGGCTGTGTTATTCAACGAACTGTCACGGTCGGCACTGGAGCAGCGTCGCGTGTCTTCCTGACGTATCACGCAACCGACTATTCAAATGTTGCCCAATAGTCAGGAGCGTACTCAGGGCAGAGCTTTGTCTCAGACGCCTCGATACCAGTCCAACGAAGCTGAGTCGATGCGGCTGCTACATCAGCCGCTGAATCAACATGAAGATCATGCACACCTCCGATATCCGTATACGCATGGCCCTGCCTCCTGCCTCGTTCAGTCGAATTCCAACGTCGATCGGAACTCCGACCGGTTCATCAACTCCCTCAGAGCAGCCACGAAATCCGGTGATTTCTGAAACGGGTGATCACGATAGACCTCGGCGTACGCTTCATCCAATCCCGTTATCTCAGCGGTCACACGTGCTGCAACATCGTGCACGTGTGTCACCCGTTCCCGGGCAAACCTCAAGTTGTTGGGGTCGATGTGCCCCGCCGTGATGAATCCCCGCGTCTTTTTGGCGCAGCGGCAGGGGTTGGCGGTGTTTACAAGTCCGCACTTGTCCTGCATGAAGTTCTGCAGGTCGCGGCGGGCGCGAGCAAGTCTCTGTCGGAAGTTGTCCCGGCTCAGATCCAGCAGCTCCGCGCCGACGGTGTCGCTGACGCCGAAAATGCTGCCGAGGATGAAGATCAATCGCTGCCCCCGATCCAGGCACAGCAGCATGCCCGACGTGCATCCGATTCGCGCCTCCGCGACGAGGAGCTGCTCGTCGGCTGGAACCGCCTGCAGATCCGGCAGCTCCAGCTCCGCGTCTGGCGTGTCGTCGAGGTTCTGTCCGTACTGTGCGAACGTGATTTCCCTCGACTCGGCGCGGTTGCGTTTCATATTCAGCAGGTGGTTGATGGCGATTCGGTAGAGCCAGGTGCGAAGGCTGCTGCGTCCGTCGAACGTCGAGAGTCTCGTGAATAGCTTTATCAAGACCTCCTGGGTGGCGTCTTTAGCGTCCTCCGGGCGATGCACCATTCGAAGCGCGAGGTTGTAGATCCAGGATTGATGGCGCACAACCAGTTCCTCAAGGGCGGCTCGACTGCCTCCCTTGGCCAACTGGACGAGTTCTTGGTCTCGCCCTTCACCTGTAGCGACATCCGTAAACGGATTAGGGGTGTTCACCATTTGCTTCTCCATGCCCGATTAGACACACGCCGGCCCCGCCTGTTTTGTCGGCGGATGCAACCGGCGGTAAGCCCGCCGCTCACCGCAAATGCTTGCCAGCCTCCCAGCCGTGGGGCGCGAGGTACTTCTCGCCCACCGCGAGTGCCTCGTCCTCGATCGGCGTCGCAAAAGTGTCGTTCCAGCGGTTGAGGAACCCGAATAGCGCGATCATCGCGACGATCTCGACGATCTGACCGTCGTTCCAATGCTCGCGCAGCTTCGCGAACATCTCGTCGGTGACCCCGTTCGGCACACCGCCTGCGGCGAGCGCCACATCGAGCGCGATGCGCTCGGCCTCGGTGTAGAGCGGGCTCGTGCGGTATTCCCACACCGCATCGAGCTTGGCATCGTCGATCCCGGAGCCGAGCGCGAGCGCGGCGGTGTGTGACATGCAGTAGCGGCAGCCCGCGGCGCGGCTCGCGACGTGGGCGATCAGTCGCTTGAAGCCGGCATCGACCTCGCTCGTCTCCGGGTCCGAGACCGCTCCCATCATCTGTACGTATGCACGCAGTATCTTCGGCCTGCGCTGCATGATGAGTATCGCGTTGGGGATGATGGCCCCGACGCAGTTGAACAGTGAGAAGACGTCGGCGAGCACGGGGTCCGGAGGTAGTGGCTCGAGCCGAGGGGCTGGTTTCTTGAACAGGTTCATGGTGTCTTTCGTTCCTTAGGAAAATTCAATATGTTGTACAGGCCGGTGACCGACAACGATTCATCGCTGAGAACGGTCATATTCAAGTCGTGTTTATCTTGCACCTTTCGCGCTTCAGCTACGGTGTTGACACTGATCATTACCAGTTTCAACCGTATGACCTCAAACTGGAGCTGTCAGATATTGTGGATCGGGCCGGCACTATCAGGCGGCCTCTTTCGCGTCGTTTCCTCGTTCCAGTCGTGTTCGATGTAGCTGCCGGAGTCAGACGATCTTTATGCCTTGCGGAGGCTTGGGTTCCCCAATTTTCTGGTAGAACCAGATCTCGTATCCGTACGGATCCGTCACCTTGAAAGTTTTATCGCCCCACCACTGCAGGGTCAGAGGGTCGGAGATATTTACGCTCCGCTTTTTCAGTTGCGCGTGGTACGCGTCGACATCAGCTACCTCCAAATAGATGTCGACGGGGCGCTTGCCTGCTGAAGGTTGGGTTCCATCAATCTTCCCCCGGGGCCGGGCGAACATAATCCTCGCGCCGCCAAGGGCCAAAGTGACCATGTTAAGCTGCCCGTCCTGCCCCGCCACCCCCATCACGCGAGTGAACCCGAGTTCGCTCGTATAGAAGTTATGGACATTGTCGACCGAGTCCACGGTGATAAAGGGCATGGCGGCCCTCACGCTCTCGTTGGTCATGCTCTTGCTCCTTTCGTTCATGGCGCCCTTGGTTCGTTAGCGCCCGTCACCAGCAGCGCCGTCCGAAGCGGATTGGAGGGTTGCCATCTCCTTCTCCGTGATTGATTAGACACACGCAGGATCCGACTGTGACAGAATGGCCGCTTGCGCCAGGCTTGGCCGTGCCCATAGATGCCCCGCCAGCGCGGGGATCGGTCCAACCAAACACGGAAAAGACGTAAAAATCCTGACAATCGTCGTTGGTCTTCCTGACATATCACGCAACGGTCATTCAATATTTGGTGTACGATTTTTTTGTTTTTTGAGACGACCCTCAATCGCGCAAGTGGCGCAGCTCCACGGTCAAGACCCTGAAGGTTGTCGTTCGATTGAGGCTGGACTACCCAGCCCACACGCACGCTCTGCCACCTGCGCACCGAGTGAAACCGTGATGCGCCGATGGCCATCGAAGCCTGTGCAGGGTTGGAATGCGCGTCATTCACCACAGTGGGTTCGGGTTGACAAGCTGCGCCGAGCGTGGTGACCGTCACGCAACGTTTGGCCCGCGCGACCGCCCGAACTCCCACGACACCCCGCCACCACGCACTACGGCGGTCAAAGTCAGCCCCAGCCGTTGCTCGATCACCGGTTTCCACGGCACCAGGCATGAAGCCCATGCCGTCATCGATCATGGCGAAGCGGCCACTGGCGAGTTGAACATTGCGGCGATAGGTTCCAGTCACGCGCTCGCCATCGGCCACGGTGCGGTGCACCAAGCCAGTTTGCGCAGCGATGGTCTTGGCTATCGCGTCAATCTCGCGTCCACGCAGCGTCCCCAACAGATTGCGCGCTAGGATCACGCGCTGTCCGCGCCGCTTAGCCAACCCCTGTTCGATCAGGAAATCCGACCGCTGACGCAGTGCATCGCGTGCCTCACCGCCGAAGCCGTTGTCAGCGATGCCGCTGGCACCACCGATCAACTGCTGGTCCAGCCAGGTCGCGCCGATCACACGGGTTTGCCGCTCGATGGGCAAGTGCGAACGCAGTTCCACCGACGCGCCGCCCAGTCGCTGCGCATCGTATTGCCGACCTTGCTCGGACAGGTTTGCCGGCACCCGCCAGACGCCTTCTGCCACACGCTCCACAATGCCCGCCCGGCGCAATGCTTCCAGGCGGCGCACATGAGCATTAACCACCTCCTTGGGGTCGCGCTCGGGTGTGGTCTGAGCCTTGGCCATCGTCAGGTGATGGCCGCTGCGGTACAGTCCATCGACTGCGAGCGCGGCGATGTTCTTGTCAGCTATGCGGATGTCAGGCGCGCCGCGCACCTCTACCACTGAGCCGACGAGGTATTGCTCCAACTCCACTTTGGCATTCAAGGCGACGTAATGCGCCTTACCGTCGATGCCATCAATTACCAGATAGCCACGGTCGTATAACTCGTCGGCCATGCCCTTGGCCACCACCCGGCCGACCACCGGGCGGACATTCTCGCCCGACTCGAACACAGCCAAGTCACGCTGCTCGCCGCCCATGGCCCGCTGCATGGTGCGCACGATGTCGCCACGCTCGCCCATCGTTCGCAGAACCTGTTCGGCCTCGGCGTGGACGGTCCACACACCGGGCGATGACTCGTGCGCCAGCCCCATGCGCTGTAAGCGTTGCAGCCGTCCGATCAACAGCACGTGCTGCTGTCTGCGCGATGGATCGTTGGCAGGTTGATTCATATGAATCAACCCGCCTTGCGCTTCGCGTTGCAGCGTGCGATCCAAACTGGTCCAGCGTTCTTGATCGACCTCCCGCCGCAGGCTCTGCTGTATCTCCAGCTCGGTGCGTGGCCCCAGCCATTCGGTAGCCAGTTCCGAGGCGCGATCACGCATTCCTTGCGCGATGTAGTCGCGGGAAATGATCAAGTCCTTGCCTGTGTCATCCTTGCCGCGCAGCACGACGTGGGTGTGTGGGTTGTCGGTGTTCCAGTGGTTCACGGCCACCCAGTCCAGGTTCGTCCCCAGATCGGCTTCCATGCGGCTCATCAGGTGCCGGGTGTAGGTGCGCAGATCATCGAGCTGCTCGGCATCCTCCGGTGAGACGATGAAGCGAAACTGGTGCCGGTCTTCCCGGCTGCGTTCCTCGAAGGCGACCAGATCGGCGTTGTCCGTTGTTGATCCATAGGCCTGGCCCGGCTCACCATCGCGACCCACGCCTTCGCGCTCGATGTAGCGCAGGTGTGTGGTGGTCGATCGTGGCCCAGCCTGCTTGAGATTCACCAGCCGGGTCTTGATGGTGACGCGCCGTGAGCCAGGTTGCGCAGAGCGGCCGGTAAAACGGGCGGCCACATGCCCTCGTCCGAGGCGTGCGCCAGGCCGCGCGCCTGACTTGCGTACAGACTTTACGCCAGCCTTGCTGACCTCCTTGAGCACCTGGGAAACGAACTTTTGCTGGCGGTTCTTGGGCGCGCCAGGGCGTACACGAAAACGGTCGTCGTCACGGCTGCTCATGGCGTGAACTCCAGCGCAATGCGGCTAAGTCCAGCGAACAAAGCACGCAGATGGGCCAATGCTGACGCGGCCTTCGCGCCGTCAGCGGCACAGCGCCGCAAGAAGCGCGTGCCGCGCCAACCCACGTGCAGACAAGGCTTTACGCGCACCAGGGTGCCGCGTCCTTTTATCTTGCCCTCCGTCTTTTCTGATCGCTGACGCGACCGGCCCCGACGGGTGGGCTGCGATTGTCTGCACGGGTGAAGCACCGCAGCCGCAGGCCGTGGTGCAAACGATGTGCAGCGAGACTGGACGAAAAACGGCATGCGGCGCTGCACGTTCATGGCGTGCTCCACGTCAATAACGGCTCCGCGCTGCCAATCACGGCGGAGACAGCAACGGGACCGAAGTACCGGCTGTCGAACGATGCCGGATTGGTTGCACTGAGCAGGAACAGCTCACCATCGTGAAGCCGCCGACATTGTTGCCATGCCGACAGTGGACGGCCACGACCATCTGTTGCACGGACGCCAGTTACTGCCACGTCGTCGATGCGAACGATGTGCTTCTCGACACACACCTGCTGCGGTGACATCGCGCCGATGCGCTTGAGCAATGGGATGCGTTGGGGCAGGTAGCCACGCTGCGCAGCCAGCGCGGCGGCGTCTGCCGGAAGTCGGGTGAGCACGATGCTGCCGGCGTGCAGCGAGTCTGCCGGGCCGATGCGGTACCAGCCGCGTGGCACGCTGTCACTCGGGTTGTAGACGATCCGCGCAATGGGTGTATGCACAGACGGCCAGGCAAGCGCAGCGATGCCGAGGCCGATGAGCACAACAACCAGGCGGCGGGTGTTCATCGCAACACCTCGCCCGCGAGGTAAGCCGCATGCCGCTCAGCGGTGTAAGCCGGTAGCGGCAAACGCGCGGACAGTCGATTGCCCAACGTGCGCCAGTACGCCGGCGAAACCGACACCGGATCGATGTCGAGCGCTTCGATGGCGTCGATCTGTGGCAAGACCGACTGCACCTGCCACTCACCCTCGGCGCACAGCAGCAGATGCGCGCCCGGCTGAATCCCGGCGATGCGCTGTACCGCATCAAGTGGCGTGCATGCCTGCAAAACCATGAGCTGCCAGCGCGTCGTGCCGTAGTCGTTGGACTCCCAGCGCACGCGGCAGAACATCGCAGCAGGAAGGAACGCCGCGCAGCGGCGCCAGCGATCCAAGCGCAGTTCGTGCACTGGATGGCCGAAACGCAGATAGAGGTTGATCCGCTGTGCGACAAACGCCAGCGACACATGTGTCAGCGGCGTGCCGCTGTTGACGCTCGATAGCACGGGACGTGGTATTGGTGGCGCGTTGCTGGTCGCCTGCGGTAGCGCACTCATGGCTGCTTCTCCGGGAATTCGCGTTCCAGCAACGCACGAAGCATCTCGGCGACCGTGATGCCGCGTGTGAAGGCTTCAACCTTGATGCGGGCGCGCAGCGTCGGCGTCACGTCGATGGTCAGTCGGGCGGTGTAGAGATCGGTCTTGCCGATGTCTGCACCGTCGCCCTGGCGCACCCAGGCATCGGCGTGCGGATTGGCGGGCGGACGCGCACCGATGGCAACCCGTTTGCCGTTCTTCATGGCGCCATCCTCAACACTTCATCGGCGAGCGCCGCGATCTCGCGTGCAGCGATGCTGTCTGCGTCGAGTTCGCGGGCAAGTCGGCCGGCGGCCACGCTGTCAGCGAACACGATGCGCTGCCGAACTTCCGAGAGCAGCGATGGCAGCGGTTGATCGGCGAGTGCGCTGCGCGCCTCGCGTCCGATCACCGTGGTGCTGACGCGCCGGTTGATGATGAAGGCCGCGCGCAGCGCTGGCCGGAACACCTGCGCTTCGCGAATCAGCGACACCATCTCGGCGCTGGCCCATACGTCGTAGGGACTGGGCTGAACGGGAATCAGCACCAGGTCCGCCGCGAGCAGCGCGGAGCGCGCGAGGGCGGCGATCCGGGGCGGGCCGTCGATCACGATGTGATCGCAGCGTCTGGCGAGTTCTGGCGCTTCCTGATGCAGGGTCTCCCTTGCCAGGCCGACAGCACCGAACAGCCTGGACAAGCCGTTCTGGCTACGGCGCTGTGTCCAATCGAGTGCCGAACCTTGGGGATCGGCATCGATCAGGATCACTGAGCTGCCTTGCATCGCCAGCTCACCGGCGATGTGGGTGGCGAGGGTGGTCTTGCCGACCCCGCCTTTCTGGTTGAGCAGCGCGATGATCATGATGCGCTGCCTCCAGCGCGTCGGTTTATCCACAGCGCGCGGGGTCTTCTTATCGTTAGTTTTATAGATTCAAAGTTAGAACCTAAGTTAGGAGACGCCGAAACCCGCACCGCAAAAGGCTTTTCGGTCAATCCGTACTCCTGATAGCACGAGACGGTCACTCCTGATAGCACGAGGATTCCCACTCCCGATAGCACGAGCGGATTCACCGCTTTTCCACAGGCAATGAGCTGGCATTGAAGCTGCCACCGGGGCGCAGCGGTGCCGTGGACGGCACGGCGCGGAAGGTCAGCACTTCCGGGCCATGCCTTGGTCGCAGGACGGCAAGCGTGTAGCCCGGCAAGGGCTGACGCGCCACGATGCAACGCAGGTCGTAGGCGAAGTCGGTGAAGCGCGCCAGACTCCCGGACTTGCGGTGCAGATGAGGAAAGTCGAAGCGCCAGCCCTCGCGCTGCCAGCCGCCGTGCTTGCGCACCAGGCGGTACAGCCAGCGCTCGATGCCACCGGTCAGGCGGAAGTAGTTGGCGTCGATGGTCAGCACCAGACTCTCTTCGAGCACGCCCGCATAAAACCAGTCCGGCAGGATCAGCTCGATACCCAGCGGTCGGCCCTGGCCGTCCGCGCGCTCCTTCCATTCGTTGATCCACGAGAAGCGGTGCAGGCGTCGCGCATTCGGCTGGCGGATGGATGTGGCTACGCTGGTCGATTGCAAGCGGTCCAGGGCCGCCTTGAGGCGCTGGTAGTCGCGCAGCGATGTGCCGCGACCGATGAAGCGCAGGATCTCGTAGGGTGTGGCCGCCATCAGCCGCGACGAGCGAATCCCCGCATCGCGCGCCTCGACGATCTGGCTGGCAGCCCAGATCAGGATGTCGGCATCCCATATCGTCGCTAGACCATGCTCGGCCGTGCCTTCGACCCGCACGGTCACGCTGCCGGTGCGGAAGTCGATCGGCACCGTGCGCTTGCTCTTGGCCAGCGAAAAGAACGGGTAGGCCATCAGGTCTTGCGCATCGCGCGCTGGCAGCTCGCCGGAGAAGGCATGGAACAGTTCGAGCTGCTCGCGCTGCGGGTCGTGCCCGATGACCATTGAATGCAGTGTCCATCGCCGATCAGCGCACGCCGGGACGGCGCGCGCTGTACTCGGGGTCGGACGTCATCTCAAAGCTGCGCGCATCGGCCCAGGTTTCGAGGTCGACGACGGCGTACATCACGCGCCGACCAAACTTGCGGAAGCGCGGCCCGCCGCCGATGACGCGTTGCTTTTCCAGCGTGCGCGGGGACAGCCGCAGGAACTCGGCGGCTTCGTCGTTGGTGAGGTAGCGCGCGGGCTGCGTGGTCTGGGCAGGCTGCTGGGTGGCAGCGGGTGCGGGATACGGCCGTAACGGTGCGGGTCTCATGGCATGGGCCTCCATCGGTCAAGATCGCCGACGAAGCAATCGCCGCCGGATGGAAGCAGTTTCGGGAAAGTCAGGCGTTCTGCGCAGGGACGTTTTGCGTCGCCGCGCTAACGTCCCTGTGCGGCCCTGCCGAGTTAGAGTAGGCGGTGGTATCCACCAGCCATGAGCGTTTGCCCGCGCCGGATCAAGCGGCGGACTTGGGCGCGCAGATCGCTGTCGTCGTACCAGCACTCGGCGACGGTGGTGATGCCGAACAACACTTCGGCCACGCCACGCTGCGAAGCACCTGCCAGCGTGCCGTCGAGCGCCTGCAGGGTGCGCATGTGGAGCATTGACGTGCGATCTGGTCGGCCTGTGGCGATTGCAGTGCGGTGCACCTTTGCGGCGTCAAGCAACGCCAGCTCGGCTTCGATTGCGCGCCAGCGCTCGGGGAGCTTGCAACCGGCGCGGACGGCATAGGCGTAAGCCATGCCGTCTTCCAGTGCGGGCGATATCGCCATGCGCAGCATGCGATTGACGAGCTGACTGGTCAGCACCAGGCGCTTGCCGTCGTGCATCAGGTGCTTGCGGCCGGGGAAGCGCCAGAGCTGGAACAGCAGCGCATCGGCCGTGGGATCGGCATCGGGATAGACTTGGACTACCGATGATGGATCAGGGAACCAGTCGGGGTGCGCGTCGCGTGCATCGCGCGCGGGGTCTTCCAGCAGGCGCAAGCCCCAGCGATGGGCCTCGTGCTGCGGATGGCGCCGGTGGCGTTGCCAGGCGCGCCGGTATTCCGGGTTGCGCCGCAGGTATTCCCAAGCCAGCGCGGGGCCGTCCAGATGCAGGACGTACAGGTATGCAGCACTGGGATGCCAGTGAACGGCGCTCGAATCTGCCATGGCGCAACCTCCACTCGGATAGAAGGAAATCAATCGCCACGGTGGACACGGCGGGCAGGACCGCACCGGTCTTCGACTGCTATGGGTTAATCACATAGACCCAAGGTCTTCATTTGATGGGGATGGGGGTCAAGTCCCATCATCGGCCTGCGTCGGCAAGCGTGTTGCCACAGCCGCGGATCAGCGTGCCGCCCCGCGGCAGTCGATAAGGTGGCCGACAACGGGCCAGGCATTCGCACAATTTGCGACAGAGTTGCGCCGTTCCTGTACTGAGTAGCGATCCATGCAAAAAAGGTCTGGACCCAGACCCAAGAAGACGTAATGCGAACCGTTGCGGCATCGCATGGAGTGGCCTGCCAGCGGCGAGCCAACAGGGATCGATCAATCGTTGATCGATCCCTCAGCCCGAGCTAGCCGGGCGTATTCAGACAGTCGCCGCTTTGGCGTGAAATGCAGATCGCGTGCAACGGCCAGGTTCCGTGGCCCGCGAATGCCTTCAAGAACGGAGAGTCGCACGTGGCCGAGTTCCGGCGTGCCAATGCCGAGGTCGATCAGGCCGAAGGCGGTGTCGCCGTCGTCGGGATCGAGTTCGGTCAAGAGCCAGGTCGCATGCGCATCCAGGGTGAACAGCTTGACGACTGGCAGCGGGTCGCGTTTCTCGCCGCGCGCGGCGGCAGCGCCGTTGTCCAGCAGTTGGGCGCGGTGATCGTCGGTGATGAGCGGGGTCATGACCGCATCCTCGCGCAAAAGCGTGACTGGGCAATTACGCTTCTACGCCGAATCGCCAACGCGGATTCCACCGAATCCGTAGATGCACGAATCGACGAATGCGTAGGTACGGAACCCATGGTTTCAGTAAAAATGGTTTTCAGCATAGACACACCCGTAACAAGTTCCAGCAGGGAAGGCCATCAAATGAACACTATAGATTGTAGCCCTATAGGGCGCTATCGGGTGTCATCGTCGTTTTACACGAAACGATTTGATGACATCGAAGAACTCATTCCCTGCGGCGCTCAAGACAGTCAGAAAAGCCCGTGGCCTCAGCCAGGAAGCTTTCTCGGACGTGTCGAGCCGCACGTACATGAGTTCGCTCGAACGTGGCCTGAAAAGCCCGACCTTGAGCAAGGTCGCCGAGCTGTGCGAGGTCATGGACGTGCATCCACTGACCCTGCTGACACTGGCCTATGGTGGTGATAGCAAGGGGATTCATGATGTCATCGAGCGCGTGAAGCGCGAGCTGGCCGCCATCCGGGCCCAGAAGGGCAAATAGGCGAGAAAAGGGCGCTGCCTAGCGGCAGCGCCCGCGTGACGGCTACGTCACGATGCGCTCCGCGAGCCGCGCTTCACGCGCATAGGCACTGATCGCCTTCGTTGCAATGAAGTGCAAGTCCCGCTCGACTGGAAGGCCGAGAGGGCCACGCACGGATTGCAGCTCTGCCAGGCTCACATAGCCCAGCTCCGGGAAGCCGTGCCCGAGGTCGCAGAGCCCGAAGGCATGGTCGTGGTCGTCCGGATCAATCTCGGTGAGCAGCCAGGTCGCGCCGGCGTCAGGGGTGAACAACTTGACCACGGGCGGTGGGTCGTAGTCGTCGTTGTCGAGGGACTGCCGGCCGTTGGCCAGCAATTGCGCGCGCTGTGTTTCGGTGATGAGGTTCATGATCGCAACTCCTTGAATGGACGCTCCCGATCGGAGCGCTGCGATCCGGGCGCACGCGCAAAGCGCGGCTGTCATACCCCCAACACGGGCGAAGCCGGCGCGGGCCGGGGGTTGACGGGCGTGCGGCGTGCGCCAAGCTGCGCTGCCTATCCGGTTGGTGATGTGGCCATGCCATAGAGGAGTGGCGTCGATAAGAAGTGCCGGTGCTACGGTGGACTGTGGCTTGCGTCGAGCTAGGTTCGATGGCGCATGAGGTCTTGCGTGTCCATCAGGCGTAACCTGTTCGGCGAATTGCGTATTCCAGTAAAAACTGCCACCCATTCCAGTTCAAACCTGCCACCTGTTCTGATTCAAAGCCGCCACGCTCAGCTGCTCTGCCCCAGCAACAGACTGTCATTGGTATCGTCTTGGGTGATCGGTGTTCGGCCGAAGCAGTCAGACTGAGAACAGATAGGAATGTTCGCTTCGGTCTGATTAACTGACACCGCATCCGGGCAAAGCCAATGTGACAAACCACGTCATTTTCCAGATCAAGGAACAAATCCTATGACCTGAGCTACGCCAATCAGGCTTTTTCTCCTGCCACCAGCAACAACCCGCCCCATGGCAGTACTTTGGGCACACCTTGCTCCAGCCAGGTGGTGCAGCCAGTTCCTGAGGGAAGAAAAATCGTCGAGCGCAGCGTCAGATTTTGCACAGGCAATCCTAAGAACAATGTGCGGATTTCGCGCGCACTATGCCAGCGAGCACCACGATACGCGCCGCTGCCGCCGTGCCTACCTTTTTGCCAGTAAAGCAGACTGGAACGGTTGAGCCAGCCGATGGCGAAGCGGTGGCGTGCCACCCGCACGCATTCGGCCACGGCTTGCCGCTCGTCGTCGGCAAAGCAAAGCGCGGCGATGGACAGCACATGGTCGAAACTGGCGTCGGCGAATGGCAGGGCGCGCGCATCACCTTCTATCCAGCTCAATGCCGGGCTGCTGTGGACACGCGCGAAATCCAGCCATTCTGAATTGGGATCGAGCCCGGTAGCGACAAGACCGTCAGCCGCGGCGCGGCGCGTGAACCAGCCGGTGCCGCAGCCGACGTCGAGCAGGCTGTCGCCAGCCTGTGGCGCAAGAAGGCGCGCAGCCAGCGCGTATTCGGTCTCGCCGATCCAGCGCCCGCGCGGGGTGTCGTACCAGGCATCGTAGTCGGCGGGGTTCATGCCTTCAGCGACTTCCATGCACTGATCAACGCATCGGCTGCCCGGTCGACTTCGGCCTCGGTCGTGAACCGGCCCAGCGACAGGCGCACTGCGCCCACCGCAGCTTCTCGTGACAGCCCCATCGCCGCGAGCACGCCGCTCACCGCATGGTCGCCGGCATGGCAAGCTGAGCCCGTGGACGCTGCCACGGCGGGAGCGGCGGCCAACAACTGCCAGCCTGCCACAGAGGGAAAAGAAAGGTTGAGGGTATTGGGCAGGCGTTCGGTCGGATGGCCGTTGAGACTCAGGCCTGGAATGGCCGCGCCAAGCAGCCCGTGCAGGCAGTCGCGCAGCGCGGTCATGCGTGTGGCCTCCTGTGTCAGCGTTGTACGTGCCAGCCGCGCCGCCTCGCCCAAAGCAACGATATACGGCACGTTTTCAGTGCCAGGACGCAGGCCGTTTTCGTGGCCGGCGCCGAACTGGACGGGCTCGAGGGCGACGCCGGTTCGCACGTACAGCGCCCCCACACCCTTGGGCGCATAAAATTTGTGGCCGGCCAGTGTCAGCAGATCGGCGCCTAGTGCATGCACATCAACCGCCACCTTGCCGGCGGCCTGGGCTGCATCCACATGCATCAACGCGCCCGCGGCATGGGCCAGGTCGGCCATCGCGCGCACGGCTTGCAGACTGCCGGTCTCATTGTTGGCCAGCATCACCGACACCAGCGCCACCTCCGGCGTAATGGCCTTCGCCGCGTGACTCGACTGCACCCGGCCAGCGGCATCCACCGGCAGTTCCGTGACCGACCAGCCTCCTCGTGCCAGATGGCGCAGGGGTTGCAGCACGGAAGGATGCTCGATGGAAGATGTCACCAACACAGTACGCCCCCCGGGCTGCGCTGCCCGCGCGGCCCCTAGCAGTGCCAGGTTGTTGGCTTCGGTGGCGCAACCTGTGAAGACGATTTCCGCAGGCGATGCGCCAATCAATGCCGCCACCTCGGCGCGGGCGGCATCTATTGCAGCCTTGGCACGCTGGCCGTAAACATGATCGGATGAGGGATTGCCGTAGTGGGCGGCGAGATACGGCAGCATGGCTTCCAGCACGCGTGGATCGACCGGCGTGGTGGCGTTGCAGTCGAGGTAAATCGGATTGTGGCTCATCCGACCTGCTCCAGACCTTGATTGCGGCCATCAGGCATTGTCATGTCTCCTCGAAGTGGTTTCAGACCGCCGACCCTGTCTGGCGCATCTTTTGCCCGATGCCGATGGTCGAGATCAACGCAGCGAACAGAAAGGGCACCACCGCAAGATTCAGCGTCACCCAA
>Ga0208375_1002691_pt1 | contig 16198 bp, 13 predicted proteins | sample RifOxyD1_FD_184038 | JGI IMG/M metagenome (GOLD analysis project Ga0208375, IMG submission 184038) | Soil microbial communities from Rifle, Colorado - Rifle Oxygen_injection D1 (SPAdes) | ecosystem: Environmental > Terrestrial > Deep subsurface > Rock core/Sediment | place: Rifle, Colorado... | reverse complement strand
GAACTGGATAATGGCGATGGCAGACCATTTTGCAGACACTATCAGAGTCCGGGTAGTTTCCAATCTCCGGCCACGGTGGAAGTTAATTGCAATGGATCGGTTAAATATAAAGTGAATATTCCCAATACGGGTACACGTTGCGCCTTCTATCCTGGTGGTTGGGGCGATTGATAAAATTCTTAAAAATAATTTACAAGAAAAGAGGTATGTGAGAGGGAGGGATAGATGAGAAAATATATGGTAACCATGGTTACATTGTTCACACTTGTATATAATCAGATCATTTTTGCTGCAGGTGGGGTCTTAAGACCGCTCGGGGAGATGGTGTCTAGCTACAATAGCATGAGAAACAATCCAATATTGTTTCTGGACAGTCTGGATAAGGAAAGCCAGAAAGTCTACCAGAATATTTTGAAACAAGGGAAGATTAAAGAGCTACCCGAAATGGTTAAGATAAAAGAGGGGACCTATCAACTTCAGGTTGGTGAAAATAAGGTTATATTTGATGAAAAAAATTGGAAGCAAAAAAAGATTATTGTAAATAATTTTTCAGTCGATCTGTCTAATGTTACCAGCGTTCATCAATTGCTGGAAACGCTCAATCAGGTCCTTATCGATCAGCCAAAGACTTCCAGTTGGTTTCAATTCATTGGAAATTTCCTAATTCCCAGCGCCTATAGCGTGTGGGGTTTGGGAAAGAATTTGAAAACAGGTGTGTTTGTCGCAGGGATTATGGCAGTTTTGGGTGTTGGATATTTAGTCTATAAGGATAAAAATGATAGTAAGAAATCTTCAGCAAGTAGTGGCACCACCACTCCTCCTGCCTCAACCGCTACTCCCAATCCTCATCAAGTTTCGGATGATGATGGAAAAAGTTGCAGTCAAATGGTGGGATTCGTTTGGAAAATGAATAAAAGTGGTAACACTGCGGTTTTGGTGAATAAAAAATATGCCAAGTGTAGTGTAAGAACCAATGGTAAAGCACCAAATGTCACGGGCGGTGTGCTGGATGATGGGCGTCCATATTTCAGATATAAGGGACACCCAACCCAGTTTGGCCCTACGGCTAAAGTGGAAGTTGTTTGTAACAGTAAAGTGGAGGAGACCATTAATATCCCGGATACAGGTAAAAGATGTTCCTATTATCCAGGTGGCTGGGGCGATTAAGAATTAATGTCAATGCCAACTAGTCATAATATGAGGTCTTAAACTTTCAAAACGGTTTAAGACCTTTTTTTTAAAATAGGAAAGTAGTTGACTAAAATGCAGGGTCTTTGATTAATCAATATTTTTCAAAAGCAAAAGTCATTTGTTTTAGTATAAAATAATGGAGTAAACAGCATTTAAATGAAAAGAAGGAATCGTTCATGCAGCTAGTGATTGTAAAAGATTATTTCGAAATGTCCAAAACCGCCTCCCAGATGATCATCAATGAAATCAATAAAAGAAAGAGTCCGGTACTCGCACTGCCAACAGGGGATACTCCAATTAATATGTATAAAGAACTGGTGGTAGCCTATAAAAAGAACTTGCTGGATTTTTCCAATGTAACCGTATTTAATTTGGACGAGTATCTTGGTTTGTCTCATGATCACTGGGGGAGTTATGCTTTCTTTATGCATAACAGACTTTTATCAAAGGTAAATGTTAAAAAAGAGAATTGCTTTATACCAAACGGGTTAACCCGCAATATAAAAAAAGAATGCGACAAATATGAAATGGAGATTGAAAAGGTTGGTGGTCTTGATTTAGCGGTACTGGGCATTGGAATTAATGGACATATTGGATTTAATGAACCAGGAACCTTGTTTAATACTAAAACACATATGACATCCCTGTCTCAAGATACGATAGAAAATAATCTTCATAACTTCTCCAACCAAAAGGAAATACCCAAATCCGCCATTACCATGGGTATAGGCACGATTATGAAGGCCAAGCAAATTATTCTGCTGGCGAGCGGCCCCCATAAGGCAGAAGCGGTCAGTAGATTATTCAATGACCCAGTCTCCACCAAATTTCCTGCGTCGATTTTACAAACTCATGCAAATGTCACGGTTATCGTGGATGAGATGGCCGCAACTGGGCTGAAAAATACCGGCTATAACGATAAAACATTCTGCGATTTTACTATTTATGATGAACAGTCGTTGCCAAAAAATAAAAATATTTTGATTTTCTCCCCGCACCCCGATGACAGTTCTATCAGTGCCGGGGGGACCATCACTTTGCTTGCTCAAAATAACCAGGTTGAAATTATTGTTATGACGGAAGGTCATCGGGCCTTTATTCCAGGACTGACTAAAGCTGAAAAAATCAAACAAAGGGTTATTGAAGCCAAAAATGAAGCCAAACAACTGGGAGCAACGTGTACTTGTTTGGCCCTTTCCTTTTATGACAAGGGAAAAATTAATAAAAATGACATTAAAACAATTTTAAATATATTAAAGAGGAAAAAGCCGGATATTATTTTTCTGGCACCCAGGGAGGATCATCATCCAACCCACAGGCAAAGCACTGAAATTATCATGAGTGCACTTAAAGAATACCAAAAGCAGAAAACCGGTGTGATGGAGCTTTGGCATTTTGAAACACCATGGTCGATGTTTTCTCCAGGAGAGTTCAACGCAGTGGTGGGGCTTTCCAAAAAAGTGATTTCTAATAAGGTGAAGGCCATAAAAATGCACAAAAGCCAGATCGAGCGAACACCTTTTGACAAAGTATCTCAGGCCATGGCACTTATGAGAGCAGCTGTGGTTCCTGAGCAAATCCTCGGAACTTATGGACAAGTTCCGTCCAAGTTTGCAAGCTTTGCTGAAATTTTTTCAATAAAACGATTTAATCCAAGTAAAGGATTTGTGGAATCGGTATCAGGGATCAGAGGGATCTTCGGGATGGATCTGACGGAGGAAATTGCCGAAGCTTATGCTTATTCATATGGACTATGGCTGGGCAATAAAATAAAGCAAACTCCGAAAGTGGCATTGGGCAGGGATACGAGACCTTCCGGAAAACTCTTGCTTAAAGCAGTGATAAAGGGGTTAGAGAAAGCCAAATGCCATATCTATAATATTGATATTGCCACTACGCCGCTTCTGCAGTTTGAGGTGAAGAATCAACACTGTGATGGCGGGGTGATCATCACTGCCAGCCATAACGAACCGGATTGGAATGGGCTCAAATTTTTTTGGAAAGATGGGCGGATTTTGAAACAGGAATATATGGGGGAGGTCATTGAACATTTCCATCAAGGCCTGGAGGATAAAGATAAAGAGAAAGAAGAGATCACCTTTTCCGATGATTATATTGATTATGTTTTGGATCATTTAGGCACCAAGATTGTCAATAAAATCAGAAAAGCCCGATTAAAGATTGTGGTGGACCCAAACGGAGGGGCCATGATTGTTGTGATCAAAAAAATATTCAAAGCCATAGGAATTGAAACCGTTGAGCTTAACATGGATATCGGAGTCTTTGGACACCAAGTTGAGCCTACCAAGGAAGCTCTTAAACACTTGGGGCCAATCATAAAAACACACAAGGCTCATTTGGGGGTGAGCTGGGATTGTGATGGAGACCGAGTGGAAGTCATTCTTCCCAACGGTCATTTTATTTCGGGTCATTATATTCTTGCCTTGGTTGTTGACAGCATTTTGAAAAAGATCAGATTAGGAAAAGGCAGTGTGGTAACCAGTTGTGCGACTTCCCAGGTGGTTTATGATATTGCTAAAAAGTATCATGCCCATTTTATTGAAACTGATGTAGGAGAGGCCAATGTCATGGAAAAAATTCATGAAATCGGTGCCCATGTCGGGGGCGAAGGTTCGTGTGGTGGTGGCATTATACCCCCAAGTTCTGGGCGTGATGGAATCCTTACCCTCTTTGAAATATTGGGACTGACCGTATCCCGGAACAAAACCTTAAGTGAGATTTTGAAATCTTATCCACGTTATATAACGGTAAATAAAAACATCAAAATCAATAAGAATGTTTTTAAAAAACTTGAAGAGTCTATCAAGAAGAATTATAAAAAATTTGAAATAAAAAAATTCGGGCAAACTTCAATAAAAGTATATTTTCCCGACCATGCCTTTGTTTTATTTAGAATTTCAAAAACTGAAACCTCGATTTTAAGAATAATTGTGGATTCGGCATCGATGGAGAGATCGAATCATATCATTCAAGAAGCCATTGGACTGATATCTTAATGAGTATGAAGTTGGTAATTATAGCAATTCTTTTAAACTGGTTGATAGGACTGTCGTGGGGTAGCATAGTCAGCTATAAGAGTAGTTTGGAAGAAATTCTAACGACACCTTATGAGTATGATTATCGTATCAATCTCGATCTGGCTTTTAAAAAAATTCAAGATCTTAAATATAAGTATCGTAACCAACTGCAGACAAAAATTTTAGGAAACTACGATGGTGAACCTATCTACCGTATCGATATGCCCGGGACCGGCGCAGCTAAGCGAAAGAAAGTGGTCATCACTGCAGGTGTTCATGGTAATGAAGCTATTGGTGTAGAAGTAGTACTGGAGCTAATAGAACGCTTGGCCTTTGATAACAAACTTCGAAATGAATATGATCTTGTTTTTTTTCCAGCGCTTAATCCTGGTGGACTGAAGAATTATAAGCGAGCAATGAATAATAAAATAGACCAGCAAGATACCTGGATAAAGGGTAAAGAAAGCAAGGTTGCGAAGATGGTAATAAAATCCCTTGAAGGAGAAAAAATAAACATGGTCATGGATTTACATGAGGTGGTAAGCCAGGACGCTTTTTTTGCTATAAGAACAAAAAATAACAAAGATGATTTAATCCAAAAGGCTTTTGCTCAGATACCTAGTCAATATGCACTCAAGGCAGCCAGTGAAGCATATCCCCAAAAATTATATTCTTTTTCAGATCCAAAGCAGGTGGCATATATATTACAAGGGCCGGGTGATGCGGTGTCGATGAATATAGGAGCTCTTAAAAATTATTTTAGTGAGGTTCTTAACGTAGAACATTCGTATGCCATTGAAGCGCCTAAGCGCATGAAACTAAGTGAAAAAAGAGTAATCTATCTCAAGCTGGTGATAGGTTTTTTAGATAAGTTCAGTGAAAAATAAAATTTACGGTCTCCGCACCTCAGGGGAAAATCTTTCTCGATGTTTTTACAAAGTCTGCCCAAAACCCTACCACAGAAGATTTTCCTTCATCTAGTACTCTGATTTTTAAGTTTATCGAGATGAGACAATTTCATAGCTGAATTTTTCACGGGCCTTCTTTCGATTAAATTCCCACTGAATGATTTTTTTCTTCTTGTTCACTGATTTATTCCAATCTCTTGTCATCTCTCTCAAATTACTAAAACTTTCTACTCTACCATCGCCCAGGCATTGCCTTGATTGCCTTTTTCCCGGCTTGTTGAGAAATGAAACAAGTTTGAGAGTAATATCCTAGTTTTAAACTTTCTGTTGCCCATTCCAAATCATTTTGTGCTTGATTTAACCAATCATGGTAGCGTTTTTTATTACTCATAATCTTTCTTCAGTATTCTCATAAAACTTACGATTATTATACGCCAAGTTATACATATAAGGCAGCAGACTTTGCTTGGAAACAATGCATCCCTCAAAATGCCAGCAAAAATCCTCTCATATATTATTACCAAAGACATATATTGATTTTTTCCTATGTTCTGTTAGAATTTAAATAAGAAATGAAACTGGTGGTTGCTGTTAGGAAGTCTGCAGCGTCTTCTTCAACCACCAGAAAACTTTTCAAATTCTTGATAAGTCTTTTGTGGTCGTCTATCATTTGCCGTGATCTATCTCCAGAAAAAACCAAGTTGGCTCTAGGATTTTTCAAGTATGGATTTTTAATCTGTTCATTTTTTTTCAAGACAAGTTGTATCCCTAAAGTTAGGCTATACTTGCAACTTTGGAGCAAAAAAAATGCCTTCTTCTATGAAGTCCAAAAAGAAGATCACTATTGTCAGAGAACATCCACTTCATGTGCAGGTAAGTAACAAAAACCCAACTGGTATAACTATCAGAGATCAACATCAAAGACGTTTGCCAGGCACATCTCTTAGCCTTGAAGATATTAAATCCATTTTCAAAAATTACAACCTTTCAAGTCTGATTTATCCAAATCCTAATAAACTTGATTTTCCAAATGGGAATCAATACGACGAAATCATTGCAGTCTGGACGGACTACTTCAATCAAAAATTCAATTCCATCTCCCCTCTTCATCCTAACGTAGTAAAGGCATTGATTGCCAGCGAATCAGGTTTTCGAAGCGATCCTCCTGAAAACAAAGTAGCAAGAGGAATTACTCAAATCACAAAACAAACCCTTAAAACTTTACAAGATCCAAAAGGAGAAACTAAAGATTTTATTTTTTATAAGATCCGTCAAAAAGACCTACTTGATCCTGACATCGCTATACCTCTGGCCATAAGATGGTTATTTAGAAAAAAAGCTATGGCGAAGCAAAAACTAAAACATGAACCTACCACCGAAGAAGTAATATTAGAATACAAGGGACTGCTTAAAAGCAAAACGGAACTTAAAGATAAGGCTCTTAACAACTTCAGGATAAATTATGAACAACTTCAAAAAACATAGCCCTGTTTTTCTATTTATTTTTTTTATTTTATTTGGGTGTTCCACATCCTACTTCCAAATTATTGGCACTTCCTCAAATCGAGTAGAGATAAACGTTACTCCCGATAGAGTCTTTCCTTATTGCGAACCCCAACCCGATATGGAAATTAAAGACCTTTTTGGTTTTCACATATTAGTTTTAGATGAGGTAAAAACCATCCTCTTTGTCACTCAAACCAACGTCCTTGATAAAGAAGGATGCCATAAACGTCTTGATAAAATTAGAAGGATTCTAAAGAAAGGATCCAACATCTATATAGGCGGCATGGGTAACCTTAATAATCCAAGAAAAGAAGAAAAAAATCAGTATACCATTCCCGAGCACGGGACTTTTCATAGCAACAGCAGAATGCTTCAATTCATGGTCATTGCTAACGAGCAGGGTGATTGCTATAGTGCTTTTCAGGGAGACAGTAAGCCTTGCCCTAGGGGAGAGTTTCCGATTAAACAATAATCTGTATTAAAAATGGATAATTTACTTTACAATCAATACCATAATTCAAGAAATCTGGATGCCAGAATTTCTCTTCATGAGTTGTATAGTACAAATCCAATAAGTCTTTGGGATTATATTTCTTCAAAATATCAACTAAAAGACAAGGACAAAATTCTTGAAGTCGGTTGTGGTACCGGAGATTTTTGGAAAACTCAAAGAAGTAAATTTCCATCTGATATCCATATCACTTTATCTGATTTTTCAGAAGGCATATTAAATCAATGCCGAGTAAATCTTAATAATTCTCCCTGGCAATTTGAAATAGCAGATGTCGAGGACTTGAGTTTTGATTCTAACTCTTTTGACTGGGTTTTGTCTCATATGATGCTCTATCATACGAAGTCTAAGGAAAAAGCTTTTCTTGAAATAAGTAGAGTCTTAAAGCCAAATGGATGCGCTGGAATATTAACTGTCGGGGATAATCATATGCACCGGCTTATACCAACTAGTTCTGACAAAATGACCATCACCTTCAACGAATCAATCGCTGATAGAATCATTCCAACTCATTTTAATCAGTTTGAAAAACATATTTACGAAGATTGCCTGGTGGTGCCAGAAATTGGGCCCATCATTTCATATTTAAACTCTTCACCATTTTATATAAACCAATCCCCTTTCAACCAAAACAAAATTGTAAATGCCATTGATTTAGAAATTCAAAAGAATGGAGCATTTTCAATACCCAAACGACTTGTGCTTTATATTTGTCATAGATAAAAATAGTTCTAATTTTCTCTTGTTATTATCAAAGGTGATGTTTTGTTGATGAATAGTGTAAAATAAAATCTGCCAGATGCTTTGTGTTTTGATTACAGTACATCTGGCAAAATAATTGGATTATCTATTGTTAACAACCTCCCCATCCACCAAGAAGCAGAAATAAAAAGATAAGCGGTACTGCTACTATGGCAACCATGACATCCCCTATAATGTTAATGGTGTCACCTATAAATGATTTCAAGTTGACGCAAGTGTTTTGGTTTAAGGTAAGCATGGTTTGTTGCTCATTTAACACTTTGTTTTGTTCATTAGAAATAAAGAAAATGACTTCTTGGGGTTTATTAGGGGCAACTAAAATCCCTTCACCTTCTTTATTATATTTACAACGGAATTTTTTGATAGCTATGTGAAAATTGATTTCGTCAATAGGTTTGATGAGAAGGTTTTTTCTTGAAGTGAAAATATGGAAGCTTGAGCTAAAACATTTATTTCTATCCTCGTAGGTAACCAGTTCATCGTTGTCAATGCTAGCCGGTTCACTCAGGGTTCCCATTAAATGCCGTGATTCACCATAACCCACATAAACATCATATTCATTTAAAATATTGTAATTTTTATTGTCAAAAATCAACTCTTCGGATCCCATGATCTTGCTAACATAGGTGTAATCCAAATTATTGTCGTGACACACATACGTCACTTCGGCTTTCATTTCTTCCATTTTTAAAAGGACTTCATATTTTTTTCCGTTAAAGAGATTGCGAGTATCATTTGCATATGAATGATTGAAACCTAAGATAAATGTAAAAATCAATGTGAGTGAAAAGGTTAAAGTGATTTTGGTAACGTTGTTCATTATTCCCTCCTTGGGTGACATGAATGGTTTGTAATCATGCTATAAATCAACGATACGATGATAAAAAAATTATCTAAATTGATGATTGTCAGTATTTTCAGTCAAAATAATTGAAAAAAATACTTACATGAATTGGTCAGCTATGAATTTTAAGTAAACTTTTCATTGGTTTTGTTATAAGATAATGATCCATCTATGGAGGGAGAAATGACTACTTCAAGTAAATCTTTTCTAAGTATAATTGTTTTAACATGTGCATACATAAATATTGCTCTTGCTATCGAACCATTACCTAACTGGATAGATCCCAGCAGGGAAAAAAGCGATGGATTAAATCCTAAACATTTTATGATTCCCTCTCCTCCTCCCGAGTCTTTTCGATTAATGGCAGAATATGAAAAGGCCAAAGCGGTGGCCATTGGTTGGAGTGGATATTCGTCGATGCTTTCCGAGATTGCCAAATTTGCTTCCATGGATGGTAATGCGGAAATTTGGGTTATGTCAGGACCGGATTCAATTCCAAACATTCCTGCAGATAAACATATCAAACTTGCATGCCCCCTAAACACCGTGTGGATGCGGGATTATGGCCCGTTTGGGATTACGGAGTCGACTAACAGTCTGGGCATTGTTGATTCAGTTTATAGGCACTATGCTTATCGCCGCCTAGACGATCAAATTCCCACATGTATTGCTAGAAAGCAGGATATTGAAGTGTTTGCCATGAATTTAATTCTGGATGGTGGTAATTTGATGGTGGATCGTCATGGTAATCTTTTTATGACTAAAAGGACTTATGATTGGAATAATACCAAAACCAAGGAAGAGATCGACAGCCTGCTCAAAGAATATTTTAACGTAAAAAAAATTCATACCTTGGAATACGCAGGATATCCTAACTATCCAGCTGATGGGACCGGCCATATCGATATGTTTGTAAAACTTTTAAATGATGATACCGTATTGATTGCGGAGAGTGAAAATGAGCCTTATAAATCCAACTGTCAAAAAGCCTATGAATATTTTAAAGAGTTAAAAACCCCAAATGGGGGGGATTATAAAATTCTGCGTGTAAAAGGGTGGGATAGAAGTGGTACCTGGTATACTTACACCAATTCACTCATTGTAAATAATGTGGTTTTGGTGCCTTCTTTTTCCGCTTATGCGAATGAAAATCAGAAGGCCATAAGTATTTATCAACAAGGCATGCCGGGCGTACAAGTAAGGTTAATCAATTCTGATAGTTCCATATCAGCTGGTGGGGCCATTCACTGTGTTACTCAACTTATCCCGGCAATATAAAACTTATTTTTAAGTTCAGGACGAAACCACCGTTTGAAAGGGCTGCTTGTTCATCCCCTGCTCAATTTTAAATACAGCGTTGATTAGGCCGACATGACTATACGTCTGCGGAAAATTTCCCCATTGTGACATTTGGATACCTTCTACATCCTCACTCAAAAGTTTCAAACTATTTGTCCCCGCAAGCACTTTTTTCAGCATGGCATTTGCTTCCTGGATTTTTCCCATGACCGCCAAAGCCTCTATATACCAAAATGAGCACATTAAAAAAGATGAGTCGGTACTACCAAAATCATCTTGGTGTTTATATCTGTATAGTAATCCATTAGGAGATTGCAATTCACGATAAATTGCTTCAAGATGATCTCTGGATTTTTGGGAATAGGGTTTTAGATAATTCATGGTGATTAAAAGCAGGGTGCTGGCATCCAAATGCTCTCCTTCAAGGGAAGCCTTGTAGCATTTTCTGACAGGATCATAACATCGTTCAATATATTCGACCGCTTTGATTCTAAGCTTCTGAGCGTACTTTTTGAGAGCTTTGTCGCCATAATTTTCCGCAATTCGCTCGGCTGCACTGCAACCTGCCCAGTGGAATAAATAGGTATGGGTGTGACGATATAAAAGATTTCGAAACTCCCATATCCCTGCATCAGGTTGATCAAAGCATTTTTCAATTTTTTTCAATATTTGATAAATGATGGTAGTGGGTAGTTTATCATCACGAACTGATAGTCGTCGGTCGTTGTATAAGGGCAGAAGTGCCAGTAAAATTTGTCCATAAACATCAAATTGATTTTGGTTGCGTGCATCGTTACCAACTCTTACAGGGGTGTTATTTAGATAACCTTGAAGATCCAATATTTTCTCACTGAACTGGGGGTTGCCATCAATGGCATAAACTGGTTGCAGATGATCAATATCTGACGAAACTAAATTATGCACAAAATGTGCATAACTTTCTAATTCTGAAAAATGGGAAATTAAATTGAAAGCTTTTAAGGTATAGTATGAATCTCTCGGCCAACAAAAACGATAGTCCCAATTACGACCAGCACCGTTTGCTTCGGGCAAGGATGTTGTACCAGCAGCAATGATTGCCCCGGTGTCTTCATACTGATGAAGTTTGAGGGCAAGAGCCGATCGGATGACTTCTTCTTGATAAAGTGAGGGAATAGAACTTCGCTTGACCCATGTCCGCCAATAAATTTTTGTTTTTTGTAAGAATTCATCGCATGTGCTTCCCAGCGGGGCCTCTAATGGGGTTCCATAATTGAGTGAAAAATATAAATTGCGGGTTAAATAAAACGGAGTTTTATTTAGAATATAATTTAAAGGAGTGTTGGTGGTAAGTCTTATTTCATGAGGGGCACCAAAATAGCTAATGTGATTGCTGCCTTGAACTTGATTTAAAATTATTTCCCCATAGTCATATTTGGGTGAGCAACACACTACGACTTGAGGTTTACCTTTTAAAATTTCTACTTTTCTCATTAAGACAATTGGTTTGAAATATCGTTCATACAATAGGAATCTTGGGGCATAGTCAAGCACCCGAAAGGAATCTTCATCGTTGGTGAATTCAGTAACCAATATATTAGTGTTTTCCAGATAATATTGTTTTGATTTATATTTGGTAAGTTCTTGCGGTTGGATATAAAAATCTCCGCCCTTCGTTGCATCTAGTAGATTTCCAAATACAAAACTACTATCAAATCTAGGCCAACACATCCACGCAATATTTGCCTGATCATTTATGTAAGCTAAATAGTTACAATTACCAATTATGCCCAGATTATATTTATGTAGCGTTGTCATATGGGGATTATATCGTTAAACTGAATTTTGTAAAAGAGGGGGAGTTTTGTTGGACACCAAAAATCGCTGGATTATTGTCAGCAATCGACTACCGCTGGAAGTCAAGAATGACGAAATAATAAGAGGATCCGGGGGATTAATAACCGCTATAACTGGTATAGACTCTACTAACCCAATCCTTTGGGCGGGTCTCGTTCCTGGAGAAGATATTGAAGGTGAGTATCTTACAAGCTTAAAAAAACTTAAAGATAAAATCCAATATCATCCAATCTTTATTAAAAAGAAGGAGTATCATAAATATTATAACGGTTTTTGTAATGATGTTTTATGGCCACTTCTGCATTACGAGACTGAATATGTCAGATATGATTTGAGTAATTGGAATACCTATGTTGAGGTAAATAAAAAGATTGCCAAAAATTTAAGCACTCTTGTTCAAACAAATGATATTGTCTGGATACATGATTTTCATCTTCTGCTGGTTCCTAAATTTCTAAAAAAAATCAAACCCAATTGCAAAGTTGGTTTTTTTCTGCATATACCGTTTCCTAGTTATGAGATTTTCAGACAGCTGCCGATGGCCAATTATATACTTGAGGGCGTGCTGTGGTCAGACTTGATTGGTTTTCACGATTATAGTTATCTGAGGCATTTTGTCAGTTCAGTTAGGGGTGTTTTGGGGATTTATCCTACCAAAATGCAAGTTGAATTCAGGCAGCATCAAACCAAGCTAGGTGTTTTCCCGGCTAGTATTAATTATCAGATATTCAGAGAAATTTCCAAATCGAAAGAGACAGAGTTACTCATGGATAAGTGGAAGCAATCCAGTTTTGAAATTGAAAAAGTTATCTTGGGTGTTGATCGGCTGGATTATACCAAAGGAATAGATTTAAAGCTTAAAGCCTATGAGGTTTTTTTGGAAAAATATCCACAGTGGCAGGGACGTATCCAGCTCTTGCAACTGGCCACTCCCACCAGAACCGAAGTGCCGGAATATATCAAATTAAAAAATGAAATCGATATGACCATAGGTAGAATAAATGGAAAATTTGGTACGGCTAACTATGTCCCCATTAAATATATATTTAATTCAGTAACGCCCGAAGAACTGGCAGCTCTATACTCCCACGCCGATGTGCTACTGGTAACCAGCAAAAGAGATGGGATGAATTTAGTGGCTTTGGAATATATTGTTTCGCAAAACAACGTTGATCCGGGAGTTGTCATCCTAAGCGAATTCACCGGGGCAGTCTCCCATTTATCCGAGGCGATTTCTATCAACCCTTGGAATATCTATGAAACGGCAGACGCCATCTTTCATGCTATTAATATTCCGCTGCCTGAGAAAATCAGGAAAAATGAGATTATGAAAAAATTCCTGTTTAACTATACGGCTACGACCTGGGCCCAAAGGTTCATCAGAGAATTGGAAGCCCATAGGGTAATCGATCAAAAAACACGTTATATAAATAGTGAAGAAAACATTCCCACTGAAATACAAGCAGCTATCAAAAAACACCGAAGTAATCTTTTGCTTTTACTGGACTATGATGGGACGCTTACCCCGATCAGATCAGATCCTGCCAAGGCACTTTTAACATTAAGAGCGAGAAGATTGATTCATAAGTTTGCCATAACTGACAACGTAGATGTCTGTATTATAAGTGGAAGAGATCGTGATTTTTTAAAAAGCCAGTTTGAAAATTATAATGTGTACTTGGCAGCAGAGCATGGTGCCCAGTTTTATAATAAGAGCAAAGATAAGTGGATGACCCTGGTAACTGATCATAAAAAGAAGTGGTATTCGAGTGCTTTGAAAGTTATGAATGATTTTGCCAATATGGTGCCGTCTAGTTTTGTTGAGCGCAAAGATTATGCAATCTGCTGGCATTATAGAAACAGCCCTGCGGAGTTTGCTGAATATCAAGCCGTCAAGCTAAGAAACGAGCTAGAAGAATTAATGAGACATTATCCCGTCAATGTGATTTCCGGAAAAAAAGTGGTTGAGATCAAGGATCATGCTGCCAACAAAGGTGTTTTTTTAAGATGGTTTTTAAACCGGTATGATTTTTCCAATAAAGCTATCATTGCTATTGGTGACGATGCCACAGATGAGTCACTTTTCAAGGAGCTGAATTCAAATAAAGGGATAACCATTAAAGTAGGGACGGAAACATCTTCAGCGAATTTTCGAATGATCGAACACACCGATGTTCTGTGGTTTTTAGAAAAAATATTCAAGATTCTTTAGCATGCTGTAATAGACCTCTTTCGTAACTCAATAGTCTGATATTGGCCTACACAGGCATCCAGTCTACTTTTTAGATCATTTTTTCATTGAAATTTTCTCCTTTGATATTTTTATGGCCAAATCCACCCATTCCGCAGTGAGTTCTTTAAAACGTTTATACTCTACAATTTCAGCTTTTATCTGCTCTACTAAATCATCTTTTACATACTCTGTTTTGCTTTGATGATTGTGAGTGTAACTGACTTGCCAGTAAGGTCGTTCATAATCTTTTCTTTTATACGTCTGCTGTGTCAGCGATCCTGGGCGCATGTCTCCTAGTTGAGATAACTCTTTTTTAATTTTTTTGATGCGATTTTGTAATTCTTTCATGTACAATCCTCCGTAGCAATAGCATAGCAGTGCTATTGCTTAATAGCAAGAAAAAAAAGGAAAAAAATGACGATTCTATGGAAGGATTTAAAGAAAAGAACTGACAAGGAATTTAGACGATTGAGTGGTGTTGAAAGAACAACATTTTTAATGCTTATTCAATTGTTGCGACCAGCTTGGAATAAGCGAAGAAAATCTGGCGGGCCAAAATCTAAATTAAATATTAATAATCAGTTGTTGCTTACTCTTAGTTACTGGAGAAATTACAGCACTTATTTAGAAACGGGGGCCAAGTATGGAGTAAGTGAATCTAGAGCTTACTCCATTTGTCGATGGATAGAAGATAATCTGATTAAAAATAAAACGCTGCACTTGCCGGGAAAAAAGATGCTTTATTCTCAGGATAGCAATCTAGAACTCGTTGTGTTTGATGTTACAGAATGTGCAATTGAAAGACCTAAGCGAAAACCTTGTGCTCGAATTAAAAATAAGCAAAGGCCATATTATTCAGGAAAAAAAAAGAGGCATACACTTAAAGAACAGATCGTAATTAATCAAAAAACAAAGCAAATAATTGCAACCAAACAGGCCCAGGGAAAAGTTCATGATTTTAAAATTTTTAAAAAATCGAAGCATCATATGCTTCCTCAAATTAAGGCGTATGTTGATTCCGGTTATCAGGGTATTAAAAAAATTCATGCAAACTCAATGTTGCCAACAAAACGATCAAAAAAAATGCCATTAACTACAGAGCAAAAAATCGAAAATATGAAAATTTCTAGTATTAGGGTAATTGTTGAAAATGTTTTTGCCTTTATTAAAAAATTTAAAATTATTGGAACACGTTATCGAAATAGACGTTCAAGATTTGGCCTGAGATTTAATTTAATTTGTGCAATTTTTAATTACGAAAATGCGTAAAGTCACGAAAGAAGTCTAATATTAGAGATCCATTCCCATTATAAAGTTATTATAGTATTTTCCGTTAACAAAACTACCCCTGGTTTTAAATCCCTCTTTTTTAAATCCAAATTTTTCATAAAGCGCTAGGGCATGCTTATTCTCATCCACTACTTCAAAAGTAATTTTAGTTAAATCCAAAGCATTTTCCTTGATCCACTCAAACATGGAAGCAATCATTTTTGATCCAACCCCTATGTTCCAAAAATCCTTGCGCACACTAATTCCCATTTGACCCAAATGCTTCAGGCGTGGTCGGCTTGGCCTATCTAAAGTTAAAACTGAGACGACTTCATTGTTCATCAGACCTCTTAACATAAGATTTCGACCACTGACTTTCCAATTAGCAATAATTTTAGCTTCATTTTCAGCAGTAGTTGGAAATTCATTTTTCCCAAAAAGCAGATAATTCGATTCACCACCAACTAGATTTAGATAGTCAATAATATCCTGAGCCTCTTCTGGTTCGGGAAAACTAACCGTCAAAGTTTGATTATTCTTAAGGCCATATGTCTTATAAAAGGAGGGGGTGTTTAACCATTTTCGCATGCTAAAGCCGCTGACACTGGATTTGTAATTTTGGAAATTAAATTTTCCATACAGTGACAGGGCTGCTTGATTGTGTTTGAAAACAAAAAGCCCTATGGCGTTGATCTGATTTTCTTTTACTTGGCAAAGCAGTTGCTCAATAGTTTGTGATCCATGGCCTTGGTGGCGATAATTTTCATCAATAATGAAATCACAGATAAAAGCTTCTTTGAA
>Ga0208375_1002688_pt1 | contig 16218 bp, 27 predicted proteins | sample RifOxyD1_FD_184038 | JGI IMG/M metagenome (GOLD analysis project Ga0208375, IMG submission 184038) | Soil microbial communities from Rifle, Colorado - Rifle Oxygen_injection D1 (SPAdes) | ecosystem: Environmental > Terrestrial > Deep subsurface > Rock core/Sediment | place: Rifle, Colorado... | reverse complement strand
GTTAATTGATTGGTTGCTATGGTACAACACCAGACGTCCACACTGGACTCTTGGACTAATTTCTCCCTTGAGGTATATTGTATCTACATTACCAGAGTCTGAGTGCCATATGATGTGGACTAGTACATATAATTGCCAAATAAAGGCAAATATGATATAAATAAGACTCAATTGAGCACACCAAGAATACGTACAAATCACTTTATAAAGGCGCCAGAATTACGCGTCATCACATCTCTGGGTGAGAATCTCGGTGTACTTAGTATTGAAAAGGCCTTGCATGAGGCTCAAGCTCGTGGACAAGATCTCATAGAGATATCACCGAATGCCAATCCACCAGTTGCAAAAATCATGGATTATGGTAAATTTCAATACGAAGAAAGAAAGAAGCAGAAAGTAGCAAAGTCCCGTACTCATACCTCGGATATAAAGAATATACAGGTTAAAATAGGCACAGGAGAACATGATCTAGGTCTAAAGGCCAAGAAAGCCTCAGAATGGCTAGGAGAAGGTCATAGAGTGAAGATTGATCTATTCCTAATAGGAAGATCCAAGTATATGGATATCAATTTCCTGAAGGAGCGTATGGATCGTATATTCAAACTCATTACAGTAGAGTACAAGATAGCTAGTCCTCCAATGAAAGGCCCCAAGGGTCTAACAGCAATAATAGAGAAGAAATAAGAAAATTAACATGATAAAAACAAATAAATCATATAAAAAAAGATTGAAGGTAACAAAGAATGGCAAGATTCTATCACGTAGAACTGGCCAGAACCATTTCAATGCGAAGGAAAGACGACGTTCCCAATTACAAAAGAAGAATTCTATGACACCTTTTCATATGACAGCAAAAGAGAAGAGTAGATTCTTGGTCAATATTAAATAATAATAAAATAACAGTAATACTATGTCACGAGTAAAAAAAGGAGTAAATGCTCTGAAAACAAGAAGGAATATATTAGGACAAGTGAAAGGCTATCGTTTCCGAAGAAGCAAGACAGAGAGAGCTGCTTATGAGGCTATTTCCCATGCTGGTACATATGCCTTCGCTCATAGAAGAGATAAGAAAGGTGATTATAGAAGACTATGGAATGTACGTATCAATGCCGCTCTACGTGCAATAGATCCAAAGAATTCCTATAGTAAGTTTATTGGTGCTCTTAAGAAAGCCAATATTTCTATAGACAGGAAATCCCTAGCAACACTAGCAGATGAGAGTCCGAAGACTTTCGAAGCGATAGTAAAAAAGGTAGCGTAATTAATCCAATTCATACTCTATTTCCCTCTCAGGGACTACAGCATCTAGTCCTATTTCATCCCTTATTCTCTGTGCTAGAAATGTAGAGGCTTTCGGCTCCCCCATTACCACGAAGACTTTCTCTAGAGTCCCTTCTGCTTTACTTACGAAATCTACTAGATTATCACTATCTTTATGTGAAGAATACCCTAGTATAGATTCTATCTTTGCTTTTACCTTTATTTTATTATTATTTATCGTTACAGTCTTCTCTCCATCGATCAGATGTCTACCGAGAGTTCCTAAAGTCTGATATCCTACAAGGAGGATCGTACTTTTCGGATCTTCCAGATACACTTCCTCATGATGTATCACTCTACCACCGACAGACATACCAGAGCCAGCTATTATTATCTTTGATGATTTCGAATGATCTATTTCCCTAGACATTTCCCCACTAGTAGTGAAAAGTAATCTGGGGAAATCGAATACATCATCCCCTTTCTCTATTTCTTCTTTTATATTCCTATTGAAAAGATTGGTACTAGCCTTATATACTTCTGTAATACGTGATGCCAATGGAGAATCTATATATACAGGAATAGATGGTATTAACTTGGATTCCACGAGCTTATTCAATTCATAGATAATCACTTGTGTACGCTCCATGGAAAAGGAAGGAATTATAACGCTACCGCTACGCTCCACGGTTGACTTTATTACATTCTTCAACTTTTCTATTCTCTCTTCTTTCGGCTCATGATTGCGATTACCATAAACACTTTCCATAATCATATAATTAGCATTCAGAGGGAATTCTGTATCACGTAAGAGTGGTGATGGACTATTGCCAAGATCTCCAGTGAATAATATTTTCTTCTCTATATTTTTATTATTCTTCCAAGAGAACTCTATCATAGATGAACCGAGTATATGACCAGCATCCTTCAAATATACAGAGAATTCACCGAAATTATTTGGGGTATGATACGGTATTGTCTGCCATAATGCCATAGCATCCTTCATATCTTGCATTTCATACATAGGTAGCACACTATCTCTACGAGCTTCTTTATCTAGTATTCCCACAGCATCCTCTAATATGAGTTCTGCTAGAGACATGGTCTCTGGAGTAGAATATATAGGTCCCTTGAATCCTTCTTTGACTAATTTCGGAATCCTACCGATATGGTCCAGATGTGCATGAGTAATGAATAGCATATCAATAGACTTGGGATCATAGCCGAAGTCTTCCCTATTTTCTCGCATTGCGAATTTCTCTCCTTGTATGAGACCACAGTCTACTAAAACTCTTTTATTGTCGAATTGTAATAGGAAATTGGCTCCAGTCACGCTACCCACCCCACTATAGAATATGAGTTTAAGATTCATTATTTTTCTTATTTTTAAAGATAAACCATACAGTGACAGCACCTATAGTATCCATAATCAAATCCTTCAAAGTATCTAGCTTATAATTCATACTTCCTATAGGCCAGCCAGTGATATTATAATACACTTCGAATATTTCCCAGATAATACCGGCAATTATAGTAAGAGGTATTGTATATCTAGGATTCTTCGTAATCCAGAGTATTGCCATAGCGAGGCCTATACCACCGAGAAAGTGATTGACTATATCTAGATATGGGAAAGATACATACCAGTATTCTGTTGTACCGAAACTATGCAAGAATAATAATAGTAGAAGTACTAATATTGATCCAGAAGGTAATATATATTTATTCATTATTATAATTATATAATGAAAATCACACTCTTCATAATATAAGCAAAAACACCTGCCGAGCAGGTATGTAATATATTTCAAAAGATGTTTTTGATCGGTTGTAGGAGTATCATTACCTAGTTATTCTAGGTGGGTTTCCTCAAGGTAAACACCAAGGTGCTACCTAATATGAGCTTTGCTCTTTGGACTCCCTTTATAAAAGTTTAGGGTAATACTCCCGCAACCTAATATAATTATAATCTATTCCAATATGCCGTCGAGATTGACATCGTATAGAATTCTGTCTGAAATGAGTTTATAATCTTTTATCTCATCTGTAGAAAACCAATGCTTTATTTCATCCTCTGCTTCCTTCACAGATCCAGATGCATGTATGAGATTCCTCACTGCTCTACCATCTGCATCAGACATACTGTATGAATCAAGCACATAATCCCCACGTATTGTACCGACATCAGATGATAATGGCTCAGTACTACCTACTATCTTCCTTACTATCTTCACTGCATGTGCTCCCTGCCAGACCATAGTTATCACTGGTCCACTTGTCATATATTTTATAAGATTCTGCAATATTTTCGCAGTAATCTCATATGGATCTTCTGAAGGTGGATTCTGTCCATTCTTCCTATATGTTGCTATTGTCTTCTCCCCAGTCACTCTTCTCCATTCTGGATCTAGAGTATAATGCTTTTCTATACTTTCTGGAGTAGGGATGAGCATTTTCATTGCTATAAGCTTCAATCCTACCTTCTCATAACGACTGATAATCTCACCAATAAGACTTCTCTGTATACCATCTGGCTTTATAATAATTAATGTTCTTTCACTTTTTGGATGTGTCATATATTGATAATATCAAATAATAATTAAACTGTTAATATTTCTGCTTTACCTTTTGTAATAAGCACGGTATGTTCGAAATGTGCACTAGGCTTACCATCCTTCGTCTTATAAGTATAGCCATCATCGCATAAATAAATATATTTACTACCCATATTGAACATCGGTTCTATAGCAAGAACCATTCCTGCTACAAGTCTTTCCCCTTCTCCTGGATCACCATAATTCGGCACGAATGGATCTTCATGTACAGAATATCCTACACCATGTCCAGAGAGTTCCTCTACTATACCATATCCATGTGCTAGACCTACTTTCTCTATTGCAGAACTTATATCTCCTACTCTTTTCCCTGCTTTCGCTACCTTTATCCCTGCCATAAGTGCGGATTTAGTAACTTCTAGGAAGTCTTTCAATTCTTCACTGATATTACCTACTGGTACTGTCACAGACATATCGGTTATTAGGCTCTTATGTTCTATAGCAAAATCTATTCCTACAATATCTCCATCCTTTAGAATTCTAGGATTCTCTATTGGTATTCCATGTACTACTTCATCATTGACTGATATACAGGAATTGGCAGGATACGGTCTCTTCGCTCCATATGGTTTATAATTGAGAATTGCAGATCTATCTCCCTTCTCTTCTATTTTTTTAATTAGGAAATCTTCTATATCATTCGTAGATATTCCCGGCTTCACTATAGCTATAACATCTCTCATAATCTCTGCAAGATGCTTACCACCTTCTCTCAAGATCTTTATATCCTCTTTTGTCTTCAGTTTTATCATATTATAGATGTAATCTCCCAATAATATCCTTATGTATCTCTGCTGGGGTTCTCTCTCCATCTATCTCTAAAAAATGATAATTGGAATTATCTCTGTAGAAATTAATAGCTGGGACAACGTCTGTCTCATACCATTCCAATCTTTTCTTAATTTCATTTTCTGTATCATCTATACGCTTCCTAGCGAGAAGTCTCCTTTTCGATTCTACTCCACTAATATTCACATTGATAACATATGGTTTACCGAAACCGTAGAATTTGAAAACAGAGTCCAGAGTACCTGCTTCATGATATTTCCTAGGTGTACCGTCGAAGATGAGATGTTCATCACCCTTATATCTCTTCACCAATACATTGAGCCACATGGAAGCTGCTAGGAATTCTGGTTGTAGGCCTCCTGTATCATATGCTTTCTTGGAAAGTTTCTGTGTATAATTATTACCTTTTATGAATTCGCGGAATTCTGCACCGGTCTGTATATATAATTGATCTCTTTTCGAATCTATTTCCTTCAGATATTCACAAACAAGCTCTGCCTGCGTACCTTTACCACATCCAGAACGACCTACGAAGATGAGGGCTTGGGGTTTAATATGTTTTTTTGTATTCATGGATATATTATATCCGGAATTAGTATTCCCTCATAGAGGCCTGTGCATCTATTTTCTTCAATAGATCTAGGACCACAGATACGACGATGAGTAATGCCGTACCACCGATTGCTAATAATTGATTGCCAGTGAAAGCCTGCATAATAAGAGGCAGAACAGCCACGAGACCGAGGAATATAGCACCGACTAGAGTAATACGTGTTACGACTTTACCGAGATAGTTCATTGTAGATTCTCCAGGACGTACACCAGGGATGAAGGCTCCACTCTTCTGTAGATTCTCTGATATCATCTTCGGATCGAATGTAACTGCAGTATAGAAATATGTAAAGGCGAAAACAAAAGCGAAGTATAGAACACCATAAACCCAAGATGATGGATTCAATAATGATGATACATATGAAGCAATAGAGGAAATAGTACCATTGCTACTGTTTATGAGGAATTGGGCAATAGTACCAGGAATAACGAGTATAGATAGAGCGAAAATAATAGGGATAACTCCAGCTTGATTCAAACGTAATGGTAGATATGTAGATACACCACCATAGACTTTATTACCTCTGACTTGCTTGGCATATGTTATAGATACAGGCCTTTCTGCTTCTGTTACGACGACAATAGCTATGACTACGACAAGAGCGATAACTAGAAAGAGTAGATAGAGTGGTATCTGTGAAGCTTCAAATCCAGCTACGAATTGCACCATTCTCACAGGTAGAACAGCTACTATACCAGCGAATATTATGAGAGATACTCCATTACCAATACCGAATTCTGATATGAGCTCACCGATCCACATAAGTAGTATGGATCCAGCTGTAATAACGAATACATTCACTAGTAAATCTACACCCGTAAGCTGTGGTAAGACATTCCTGCTAGCTAGGAAGGCTAGGAAAGCGAATGCCTGTAGAGCAGCAAGCGGAACAGAAAGTAGACGTGAGTATTGTGAGAGTTTCTGTCTACCAGCCTCTCCTTCCTCCTGCATCATAGCCTTTATCTTTGGAAACATCATAGTCAAAAGCTGAATAATAATAGAAGCAGTAATATATGGTCCTACTCCTAGCATCACTATGGACAAGCTAGACATACCTCCTCCGGAGAAAATATCGAGAAGACTGAAGAATTGATTGCTAGATAATAGTCTTTCTAGACTTGCGAGATCAACACCCGGTACAGGGATATGAGCAAGAAAACGGAAAAGTATAAGTGCTCCGAAAGTGAGCATAATGCGCTTCCTTATCACAGGATCTCTTAATACTGTCTTTATTTTCTCGAAAAATGAATTCAACATATAATATTATTTTATAGTACCACCAGCCTTCTCTATCTTCTCTCGAGCCTTGGCAGACAAGAGGCAATTCTCTACTGTAATCTTCTTCGTAATATCTCCATCACTCAGTATCTTAACACTCGGAACCATACCTTCAAAGGTGCTTATAGCATGCTTCTCTATGAGAGTCTTAGGAGAGACTGTATCGCCATTCTTGAACACTGTATCTATATCACCAACATTGACATTGACAGGTCTCTTACCGAAGGCTTTATTCTGATTGACACCTCTTCCACGGAGTTTAGGAATTCTCTTTATGAAATCTCGAAGCTCTGGTCTACGTTTATTACCAGCTCTAGCTGTCTGACCCTTCCCTCCTCTACCAGAAGTCTTACCACGTGTCCCTCCACGTCCCACTATCATAGTCTTCTTATTCTTCGTCTTTGGTTGTAGATTATGTAATTGCATATTATTTTATAAGTTCTGATCTTTTATATTTTGAAAGATTCGTAAGTGCCTTCACTGTAGCCTTGGCAATGTTTAATTTATTCTTGCTACCAGAAAGTAGCTTGGCACAGATATCCTTTATACCTGCTAGCTCTATGACATTACGGACTGCACTACCAGCTACTACTCCTCTTCCGCGTGCTGGCATTATCATAACTATTGCACTGGAATATTTCTCAGTAATAGAGTGAGGGATAGTCATAGCTGGAGAAAGATTGATCTTTACCATATTCTTCTTCGCATTCCTTGTGGCCTTATCTATTGCAAGAGATGTGTCTCCTGCCTTGCCTAGACCTACACCCACACGTCCCTTATGGTCACCAGAGACTACAGCAACAGAGAATGTGAATCTTCGTCCACCTGTTGCTACACGAGTCACACGACGAATATCTATTATCTTCGTATCGAATTCTGGTTTAATTCTCTCTTTATCCTGTCTTGGACGACGTGAATTATTCCTTCTAGGACTATTCGTATTATTTGGTCTTATTGTATCTTTATTTTCCATAATAATTAAAATTTTAATCCTCCTTCGCGGGCAGCATCTGCGACGGACTTTATCTTACCTGTATACAGATAACCTCCTCTATCGAATACTACTTTGCTTAATTTGAGAGCTATTGCTTTCTTTGCAAGCTCTATTCCTACGGTCTTCGCATCTGTTGAATGTGCTTCGGCGAATGTATTGCCAGCTACATCATCCACAAGCTGAGCATAAATGAATTTATTGGAACGGAATACAGAGAGTCTAGGGCAGTCCTTCGTACCAGAGATTCTAGCTCTGATTCTCTTGTGCCTTCTATCTATTTTCATTTGTTTTGATTTACTAGTATTCATATTATTGAAATTATGCTGATTTCTTACCTTGTTTCCTACGTATTACTTCATCTTCATATCTTATACCTTTACCCTTATATGGTTCTGGCTTCTTCATGGATCTTACTCTGGAGGCGAATTGCCCTACACTCTCGCAATCTATACCAGATACTGTGATTATATTCTTCTCTGCAGTTACCGTGAGATCATTAGGAATAATCATATTAATAGAATGGGAAAATCCGAGGGCTAAATTCAATTCTTTGCCCTTTATATCAGATTTGAAACCAATTCCTTCTATTATCAATTTCTTCACATAAGGAGTATTCACACCTGCAATCATATTTCTTATATGTGAGGCATATGTTCCCCATAGAGCGAGTATATCACCTGTCTTTCCTTTCGGTATTAATGTGATTTCATTATTTTCAATCTTTATTTCTATATCATTTCGGAAAGTTTTATTCACTTCTCCTAGTGGCCCCTTCACAGTGAAAACATTGTCAGAATAGTTTGCTTCTGTTTTCTCTGGGATTTGAATTGGTTTTTTTGCTATTCTTGACATAATATTTTACCAAATTTTAAATAGGACCTCTCCTCCTACCTTATTCTTCTTCGCATCGATATCTAGGAGTATTCCCTTCGGTGTGGAGAATACTGTATTACCGAAACCACTTTTGAACATTCTTATGTCCTTTGATCTCAGATACACCCTTCTTGATGGCTTTGATATACGATCTACTCCGTTTATCCTAGGTTCATCTCCTATATATGCTAGATCTACATCGAGAGTCTTTATCACTTTCTTACCCTTCTTTTCAATATTCAATAGATATCCGCCTTTTGCTAATGCATGTGCTATTGATTCCTTCAAGGCAGAATAGGGTACGGAAATTGTGACTTTCTTTGCAGCGCTACCATTCTTCAAACTTATTATGAAATTTGATATTGGATCTGTTACCATGATGATTTCTTTATTCCTGGGATTAATCCTTCATTAGCGAATTCTCTGAAGCAGATTCTACATAGATCGAAGTCTCTCATATAGCCATTCTTCCTTCCACATCGGAAACAACGTCGTACTACCCTAGACTTGAATTTAGGGGTTTTCTTTGCTCTTGCTTTTACTGATGTTTTTGCCATATTTTGTAAATAAAATGGGGATTGGTTAGCTTCTTCTACTAGTTTCCTAGTGAATACCGCTTCCAATCACTATTTTCTTTATTCTTTTTATAATGTGATACTATCAAAAGCTTATAGGAAAGTCAATTTTTCCTATCTTACCCTCTATTTCTTAAACGGAAACCCTAGATATTCTAGAAAAGCGATAGTTTCATCTTTATTCTTTGAAGAAGTGACTATCGTAATACCCATACCGAAAACATCTCGAAGATCTTCATCTGCTGTTTCAGCAAAAATAGTATGCTCTTTCACTCCTAGAGTATAATTCCCCATTTCATCAATTGCAGTTCTAGATATACCACGAAAGTCCTTCGTACGAGGAAGAGAGATATGTACGAAGCGATCAATAAAATCATACATTCTCTTACCACGAAGAGTGACCTGTAGACCGACAGGGTCCCCAGTACGTACCTTGAATGAAGCGATACTCTTCTTCGCACCTCGCATAGCTGGCTTCTGGCCAGTGATTTTCGCTAGACGATCTACTATAAGATCTATCTTTTTCTTATCCTTTAGAGATCCAATACCAGTAGAAACAACAACTTTCAATAGTTTCGGAGCCTGCATAGGATTCTTCCAATTGAATTTACCCTTCATCGCTTCAAATGATCCTTTATTTAATTCATATATAGTTTTTACAATATTTGATTTCATATTATTTATTTCTTCTTTTATTTCTTCAAAGCAATATTAGAAATATGTATTGGCATAGCCTTCTCTACCATCTGGCCTTTCTGACCCTTCTGCTTAGGCTTCTGATGCTTCTTCATCATATTAATACCAGAAACAATAACCTTATCTATTTTCGGCATAGATTTCGTTACTTTACCTGTCTTACCCTTATCCCTTCCAGTAAGCACTATTATAGTGTCGTCTTTTTTTATCATATTATTTTATTTAAACTATTTCTGGGGCTCTAGAAGCAATAGTCTGGAAACCTTTCTCCGCCATTTCCCTAGGAATAGGACCGAAGACACGTCCGGCTATTGGTTCTTTCTTACCTTTCTCTAGTATTATCACAGCATTCTCATCGAATCTTATATATGAGCCATCCTTCCTCCTATATGGTTTAGTCTGACGTACTACTACAGCCTGCAATATATCCTTCTTTTTTATCGCCTTTCTAGGCTCTGCCTTCTGTACTGACAATACTACAAGATCACCTATTTCTGCATAACGCTTCTTGGAGCTACCAAGAACCTTGAATATGCGTCCTATCTTGGCGCCACAATTATCTGTTATTCTTACTATTGATCTTGGTTGAATCATATAATTATATTAAGCAATTATCTTGAAAGACTTGTCTTTAGAAATAGGCTTACAAGACTCTATAGTGACCTTATCCCCTATTTTCTTCGTATTACCTATATCATGTACCTTATATCTTTTTCTGATAATTGTAAACTTCTTGAACTCTCTATCCTTCACATATCTCTCTACTACTACCACAGCAGTGTCCTTCATCTTATCAGATACTACAACACCAGAGAAAGTCTGCTTTCTTGCTGTATTCGTATTATTTTTTACTGTATTATTTTCCATATATTTTATTTTTGTATTGCATTCTTTCTTATAGAAATCTCTGTCATTGCTCTAGCTATATCCTTCCTGATAGACTTGCCTAGCTTCACATTCTTTATTTTGCTACCTGTAGAACCGAAGCGGAAAACTCGCAAAGCTTCTTGCTTTTCCTTTATTATATTATTGATATTCTCTAATGTTTTTTCTTTATATTCTTTCATATTATTTAATTAAAAAATTTTCCTACTTACTACCTTCGTATGCACTCTTATCTTCGTACCAGCCTTCCTGAGTGCCTCTTCTGCTACAGCATCAGATACTCCATCAATCTCGAAAAGTATTCTACCAGCCTTGATCTCTGCCACGAAACCTACAGGATCACCCTTACCCTTACCCAATTTCACTTCTGGTGGCTTCTGAGTGAATGGTCTATCTGGGAATACTCTGACCCAGATCTTACCTGACTTCGTAGCGTATCTAGACATTACCTTTCTCGCTGCCTCTATTTCATTGGAAGAAAGACGAGCGAAGTCAAGTGACTTCAATCCATAGGATCCGAAGGCGAGCTTCACTCCACGAGTATCTACAGCATTAGCACGCTTCTTGGCATTCTTCCTGCCTGTCTGCCACTTTCTGAATTTTACTTTTTTAGGGAAAAGCATGATATTTTATTTATCTTTATTGAAAATTTGACCCTTGTATATCCAGACCTTTATACCAATATCACCATATACCATATGGGCCTTCTCTCTTGCGAAATCAATATTAGCACGTAGAGTCTGTAGAGGTATCTGACCCTTCTTGAGATCTTCCTGACGTGACATATCTGCACCACCTAATCTACCAGAAAGCTTGATCTTGGCACCTAGTACATCACGATTGGCTAATATTTTCTCCAATGTCTGCTTCATAACTCTACGAAATGGTAGACGTTTCTCTAGACCCTCTGCTACCATCATAGCCACAATAGCAGAATTAGATTCTGGATTCCTGACTTCCTCTATCTCTATTTTCAATTCCTGTCCGACTAGATCTATATTGTTCTTTGATAATATAGAAAGTATTTTCTTCTGTAGCTTCAATGCTCCATCACCACCTCTACCGATGATCATACCCGGACGAGATGTACGGATTATGACACGTATAGCCTTCTGATTTCTCTCTATTTGTACTTCTGCAAGATAGAATGAGCGTAGCTCCTTCGTAAGGAATTGGCGCATGAGTAGATCTGCCTTCAATGCAGTTCTATAATTCTTATTCACGGCGAACCAGCGACTCTTCCAATCGCGTATTATTCCTAATCTATGTGAGAATGGGTGTACTGAATGTGACATAATTATTTCTTTTTCTTATTATTAGGGGCGAGAACAAGCATAACATGACTCGTACGCTTGTGTATCGGTGAGGCACTACCACGCGCGCGGGGCATCCTACGCTTCAAGACATATCCAGAGTCTACTCTTAGCTCTTTTATAATTAAACCTTCTTTTTCTATATTAAAATTATTTTTTGCATTAGCTATTGCACTTTGGAGTAGAGTATATAATGGATCAGATGCTTTCTTGCTTAGGAAATTGAGAGTGTTCAATGCATTCTCTACACTCTTACCACGAACAAGATTAGCTACGCCTCTCATTTTCCTTGGTGATTGTCTATAATTTTTTAATGATGCAATTATCATAATAATATTATTTCTTAGCAACTGGTGTAGCTACGGCTTCCTTTGCAGATTTTGCTGCATTTACTTCGGCCTCCTTTGCCTTGGTCTCTAGCTCCTTCTGCATCTTACCTCCATGTCTTATGAATTTCCTCGTAGGTGAGAATTCACCGAGGCGGTGTCCAACCATTTCCTCGGTGACTAGAACGTCAATATGTTGTTTGCCATTATGTACACCGAATATGAATCCGACCATCTCTGGGGAGATCTGGCTTCTACGATACCAAGTCTTAATAGACCCAGTTTCTATAGGCTTTTTCCCAGCTATTTTCTGTAATAGCCTCTCCTCAACATATGGACCTTTCTTAAGTGATCTAGACATGGAATTAGAATGTTAACATAATATTATTTATTGCTCAACTCTCTTACTCTTTCCGACTTTTCTTCTAGAAATTATGAAAATATTAGAATATTTCTTCGGAGTACGAGTCTTCTGGCCCTTACCTGCTGGCTTGCCCCAGCGAGTCTTCAATCTCCTCAACCCTCGACCTGTTCTCTGTTCTCCTCCACCGTATGGATGGTCTACAGGGTTCTGTGCTGTACCTCGTACAGTAGGACGTATACCGAGCCATCTTGATCTTCCAGCTTTACCAATATTCACTAAATGTGATTCATCATTCGATACTGTACCTACTGTAGCCCATGCATTCTCATGTATCTTCCTTATTTCTGTTGAAGGAAGTTTAATATTCGTATATCCAGCATCATTCGCAACTACTTGAGCGAATACACCAGCACTACGTACTAGCTTTGCACCTGCATTCGGTCTTATTTCTATATTATAAACGAAGGTACCAACAGGAATTTTCTTCAGAGGTAGTCTATTACCTACTTCTATTGGAGCTTTCTCTGAAACTATGAATTTATTACCTACTTTCACAGTCTTTGGTACCAATATATATCTCTTTTCACCATCTAGATATTGTATAAGAGCGATAAATCCAGTTCTGAATGGATCATATTCAATAGTCTTCACTATCGCTACCATATCCTTCTTATCGTATAGGAAATCGACAATTCTATAGAGTTTCTTATTACCTCCACCCTTATGTCTTACTGTAATACGGCCTTGGCTATTCCTACCCATATCACGCTTCATACCACGAGTTAGAGGCTTATATGGTTCATCTGCAGTAATATACTTCCTATATGGAAGTGTTGTCATATGTCGCCTAGATGGTGTTGTGGGATGATAACTTTTCATATTTTTATATAAATTCAATCTTATCGCCCTTTCGGAGATATACAAGTGCTTTCTTTATTGGGCTCTGCATACCTTTCTTGCCTTTTGTTATTACTTGCTTTGCGGGAAGATTGATTATTCTTATCTTTATTGGATTAACTTTATACAAGCTCTTTATGGCTTTAGAAATCGTGCCTTTTGTTGCACTTTTCTGTACTTCGAAAGTATATAGATTGAGTGATTCACTCATCATTCCTGACTTTTCTGTAATCCTAGGGCGTATTATTAAATGATTGTGAATAGATATTGTAGCCATATGATTATTTATTTATAGTCTTCAGAGATTGCTCTAGATCAGCTATTACTATATATTTATGACTAAGTATGGAAACTGGATTCATATTACGGAATTCTTCTACTATTACATTACCGAAATTATTGAAACTCTTTGTTAATTCATTATATTTCTTATCTACAGTGATCATTGCGGCATTCACTGGCTTCGTACCTAGCTTCTCGAAGCCCTTTATCTTGGAAAGTGATGCCAATGTCCCTTTTGCATCTTTTGTCTTAGGGGTAGCAAATTTCAGATTATCTATGAAAAGTATTTCTCCATCACGATATTTCTTGGAAAGTAGTGTATATAATGCCTTTACCTTTGCCTTTTTATTTATTTTTCTATCATAATTCTTCTCATTCCTCGGACCATGAGCTACACCTCCACCTACCCATATTGGTGAACGAGATGAGCCGTGTCTTGCTCTTCCTGTGCCCTTCTGTTGCCATGGTTTCTTCCCTCCTCCTCTTACTTCTCCACGAGTCTTGGTATGAGCAATAGAATGACGCATACTAGAAGTCATAGAAACTACAACCTGATGCACTAGATCTGCATTCCAGGGTAATCCGAAAATAGCTTCAGGGATTTCCACCTTACCAGATTCTTGTCCTTTTTGATTGTATATTTTCGTTTCCATATTACCTTTTCTGTATCTTTGCAAAAAGAAAGAAAAATGCTCATAGCGAGCGTTGTTAGCAATCCTAGCAAATATATAGTTATTGGTCAATATCTTACTATACTATAGTATATTTGTACAATTTATATTGTATAATATAGCAGTATTTAATATTTATTAATATAATAATAGTTTTATGGAACAAAATCAAAATGTAATTTTGCCAGGAATTTGGCAATTGATAAAGCAAGCTTGGTCTTTATATAAAAGAAATTATAAAATACTCATAGCTATAGGCCTGATACCTCTTGTTTTCTCCTTGATTCTAAATATATTTGGGACATTTTCTAAAGGTTTTAATCCTCTTCTGATTGGTGGTGTAATTGTAATACTCGGATTAATTAGTTGGGTAATACAATTAACTTCTCAGATTTCTTATATAAAAGCAATTTCAGAATTAGATAGTGGAAGTACAACAATAACAGTAAGTGATATTTATAAAAGAAGCTTTAATATATTCTTACCATTTTTATGGGTATCTATTCTATCTATGTTGGCTGTTATGGGTGCTTATGTATTCCTAATAATACCTGGAGTGATACTGACTATCTATCTTATGTTCTCTACATACTTCATGGTAATTGAAAATAAGAAAGGATTGTCTGCATTATCTACTAGTCAATACTATATGAAGAATAATTGGTGGGGAATTTTCTGGAGGGTCTTCGGTCCTGTATTAATTATAATGCTAATACTATTAGGATTAAGTGCAATTTTACTTATTATAATTGCAGCAATATCTCATCCACAAGGTCTTTCTACTAATTTAACTGACTATAATTCCTTACTGGCATCTGTATCTAGATTGAAAGCCTCAACTGGGCTAATTAGTCTAATTTTCTCATCTATTTTTACTTTCCTTATATATTGTATTATCGCTCCTATAGGTACAGCCTATACGTATCTTATTTATAAGAATCTAAAGCAAATGAAGCCAGAACCAACTGAAGAAGATCTTAAGACATCAAAATCATGGATGAAAGGTCTATCAATATTTGGCTTCGTTGTTGTTATAGGTATAATCCTATTATCAATATTTTCAGTCGCTTTTTTTGGCTTCATGAAAATGCAAAAGGGATTTAATAATTATCAGACACAGAATCAGTTTCAATCAGGATCCAGTATAAATACTAATATAGATATAGATGGAGAGAAAAAATATGACCAATACGGATTTAGTATTGATATTCCAGACAATTTAATTAGTCAAGGTTCATCTGTTGAATTCAATACAATAGAGTTGTTTTTATCTAATTCAAAAGAAGATAGTTATAGTCCATCATTAGCAATATCTATTTATGGTAATTCTGTTGATGCCAATATCCCATCTGAAGAATATAGAAAATTGAGTAAAGAAATATACGAAAATGATGCTAAAAATAATGGGATTTATTTCGTATATAAAGATGGTGGAGTAATGACAAATCAAAACAATGTAAAGGTCTATTATGATTCATATTCTCTAACAAATAATTCAGGAAAGTATATTACTGAAAAAATGTTTTATTTCTTTAATAGAGAGAATATAATAGAAATAATATGGCAAGACGATCCTAATAGTTTCTCAGAAACAGTAAAAGAATTCGATAAAATAATCCAAACGGTTAAGGTATACTAGCCTATCTCTTAATTATTCAAATCAAATATTTATTTCCCCACAACCTCCACCAATGTCCCCCTCTTTCCTGGTATTGCTCCTGAAATATATAGGGTATTGGCAGCTTGGTCAATATGTAGAACCTTAAGATTCTTTATTGTCACTCTAT
>Ga0208375_1002686_pt1 | contig 16229 bp, 23 predicted proteins | sample RifOxyD1_FD_184038 | JGI IMG/M metagenome (GOLD analysis project Ga0208375, IMG submission 184038) | Soil microbial communities from Rifle, Colorado - Rifle Oxygen_injection D1 (SPAdes) | ecosystem: Environmental > Terrestrial > Deep subsurface > Rock core/Sediment | place: Rifle, Colorado... | reverse complement strand
TTAAAATATGTACACAGAAACTTCCCATATGCTTATCAATCAATAACATTAAAGGTTCTATAGTCTCTTTATTTAAACTATAATAAACATACTTCCCATTTTTTTCACTTAAAACAAATCCACATCTTCTTAACCTCTGTAAATCATGACTTACATGAGTCTGATCCATTTTTAGCTCATCTGTTATTTCAGAGACATTTCTCTTTCCATGTCTAAGAAAATTAACTATTTTTAATCTTGATTCTGAAACAAGAGTTCCAAAGAATATTTTGTAAGCTTCATAAAGCTCTTTCTCAGAGATTCTATGTTCTTTATGATTATGCATATGGTTATGCAATAAATTTTGTTTCATTTTACTCATATGAAAGATGCATACATATGACTATTTAAACCTTATGGAAGATAAATTTAATTAAAAAATCTGTTGAATAAAAGTTCAAAACACAAAGTAAAACATAGAAAAAGCTACCTGGCAAATTAAGTAAATTATCAAAATCCAAACCCAGACACTTAATCCTTTCTTTTTTTCTGGTTTTTGCCCATCTTTCTGAAATCCTCCCTGAAGAGGATTATCTACTTTTGGATGTTTATGAACATAAAGTTTATAGAATATAATTGCCAGTATACTCAAGGTTCCGTCAATTATTCCAGCAGCTCCTAGGAATCTGTAATATATCTCTCCAAGAGATCTTATTGAATCATTTAAATATATGATTGGAAGGAGCATTAAAACAACTATAACCATAAAAGCATAATTAAGGTAAATAATTATATCAAGATAAGTTTCTTTATGTAATGCTTTTGCTAAAATATTTCCATGTAATGATGCAAAGGCAAGTACAAAATATGTCATATATAATTCTTTAACTATTTCTCTTGGAATTATATCCCAAACACCCAAGATAGAGGTAATAAAACTTAATACTATGAGAATAAATAGTATATCAATAAAAAATGCAAGTCTTTCAAAAGTATTTTGCTTTTCATTATCCCAAATAAATGCAAGAGTAATTAGAGAATGAACAACAACCATTAAAAGAGTGAACAATACTTTTCCAGCAATTTCATTAAACTCTCCTATAAGAACAGTTGCAACAGCAACAAGTGCAGAAATAATCAAACTCCCAATTAAAATGAAAAGAAAGAATTTCTTGAATTCTGAAAGATTAATCATTAAATAATTAAGTTTTAACTATTTAAAAATTTAACGTAACTTTCTCCACATCATCCATAAGCTTATTGAAAGTATAATTGCAATTAAAACTTGAATTTCTATACCTTGAAAAGGAAGAATTGCAAAGCTAAAGCTTATCCCAAATAAACTTAATATTAGAGGAATAAGCCCTGTTACACATAAAGGGCAAACACCAGTAATCAGACTGCCAATACTTCCAATTCCTCCTAAAACTCCTGCCTCTTTACATTTCTTAAAATTCTTTCTTTCTTTATATTTAATGTAAAAGCTTACAGAATTTAATGAAACAAGAATACCAATAATAACAGTCAGTAAAATTGAAACTCCTAGTTTAAACCAGTCTAGTGTTTTGTAATAAATTAATATACTTTGAATAGTATCATAGAATCCACTAAAAAGAATATTTAATACAATATAAATAAAAAACAAAGCAATAAGCCAAAAAATATAAGGCTTCTTAAATAAAATTTTCATCTTTTATTTTATCTCTACTTAACAATTAGCTTTCCATAACCCATTCCCATAGAACAGGCAAATGTATAAGTTCCAGATTCTGTTGGAGTAAAGATTATTTTCTGGCTAGGATCTTTTGAATATTGAGAAATTCCCATACTATTTATATTAAATGATCTATAACATCCAGATACACTTTTATCAAGAGTAATTTCAACAGGTTTTCCAGATTCAACTTCTATAGTATTTGGATAATAATTATAATTTTTTATACCTATATTTACTTTTTGCAACTCACCCTGAATAACCTCTCCTTGAGTATCATCAATTATAACTCCTCCATTGATATCAGATCCAGAATTCATAAAAATAAATGCTCCCACAGCTACAATAACCACTCCAATAATAACAAGTATTGTTGTATTTTTCATTTTAAAGTATTTTAATATATGAAAACTTAACTCATATTAGTTTTTAAAGATTATGAATATTAAATCACTTAACCAAAAAGAGAGCTCCTTGGTCCATAAACCATGAACCATGTAACTATGAATATCAAAATTATGCTTAAAAATACTGTAATTGTATGGTCTTCCTTCCTCTGCCTTTCATTCTCTTTCATTTCTTTGTATATCATATAATTCAATAATATAAGTATAACATATGAGACTATTGAAACAATTATAACAGCTAACTTAATATTATCATTTATCATCATTACAGCTGTCATAGCTCCCATCAAGCCTCCCATAAATCCAGCCATTATTCCTTCCATAATTCCCATAACTCCACAGCATTTTCCCATCCAAACACCCATGAAAATACCAACTAACATACCTAACACACTTCCAATAAACATTCCATTTGTAGCTCCTAAATATAATCCTATAGAAAAACCAGCAATCATTCCAGCAGTCATACCAATCATCATTCCAGACATGCATGCAAATTCCTTATATGCTCTAACCTGCCTGATTAAACTTGTTATGAGAGCAATACTTATAGAAGCTAATAATAAATATGATCCATAATTGTCAATAAATCCTGGAATTTTCCTAAAACTCACAAAATAAGCAATTCCAATAATAGCAATACTTACAATAAATGAATATAAGAAAGTTCTAATTAACTCACCTTCAACTCTCTTGCCATTCAGTTCTTTTAAAAATTCTTTAACCATTTTAGATAATTAACATATGAATCCAAGATACATATGTACTATTTAAAGCTTATGAATGATATTTATATAAAAATACTCTTTTATAAAACTACTTATCTCTTAAATTTTTTACCAAGAAGTTTAGCAAGATAATAAGCACTTCCAAATACAACAATACCTGGAATCATTGCAATTCCTAATCCTGGAACTAATAAACCAGCTCCGACAGCTCCGACAGTACCTGCTCCCAAGCTTTCAAGAATATTTACAGCTTCAGGAACAGATTTTTCAACATCTTTTTGAAGAGCATCAATCTGCATAACCATCTTGCCCTCTTTAAGGATTCTTATTTTTCTGTCTTCTTCAGACACAATTAAAACTAAATTATCTCCTTTTGAGGCTGAAAGCCCTGCACTATGCCTTGTTCCAAAATTCTTGAAAGTTCTTTTAGATTTAATCATAGCTCCATAAGCTTTAACCCATCCTGTTCTCTCAAGAATTACAGCTCCATCCATTAAAGCCAGAGATTCTAATAATTTTGGATTATTAAGAGCATTAAACGAAGGAACCTGCTGGTTAATAAGAGGCTTGTATTCTACATTTCCAACAACAAATAATGCACCCTCTCCTCTTTTGGCAATTCTAAGACCAACCTGAATCAAAAGCTCTTCAATTTTTTTAAGATGTTTAATATTATTTTTTTCTTCCTTGCTTAATTTAACAATTTTCTTTTTCATATTTTATAAAATGCTTTTTAATTTATAAACCTTATGAAAAATCCAATATTAATATAATTCTTAATTAAATGCTCTATTAAAGTTATTTTCTATATTTTTTTCAACTTTATCTAAACTTAGTTTTTTTATCTCAGAAATTTTCTTATAACTATAAATTACATTTAATGGATTATTTGGAAATTTCTTTTCAGGATGTAAATATGGAGAGTCAGTCTCACAAAGAAGATTATCTATTTTAATTATCTTAACAACTTCCTGAAAGTGTGTGCTAAATATAACATTGCTTGGAATACTTAAAAACCATCCATTCTCTGCAATTCTCTTAACTAAATTTAAATTTCCTGAAAAACAGTGCATTATAACTTTCTTAGCTTTAAGCTTTTCAAGTTCTTCCACACATAATGTTTCAGCTTTCCTTGAGTGAACAATAACTGGAATATCAAGTCTAACAGCAAGTTTGACAATCTCTCTAAAAACCTTTTTTTGTTTTTCAATATTGCTATAAGTTCCATCTAAACCAATTTCTCCAACTGCAATAACCTTATTAGCTTTAACATTTTTCTCTATAAATTTTAATTCATCAGAAATTTGCTTATCACTTAATTTAATAGCATCTTCAGGATAAATACCAAGTGCACATTTAACCTCTTTATATTTTTCAGAAAGTTCAAGAGCTTTTCTATTATTCTCAGGATTAATTCCCTGGGTAACAATAAGAAATTTATTTTTACCTGTTCTTGATTCATTGATTATTTTATCTATATTCTCAAGCAAATCCAGATGGCAGTGAACATCAATTAACATTTTCCTATATGTTAATATAGGTTTATAGTATATATAAATGTTATAAAAAATTTATCTGCTTAAAACATCTCTATAAGCTATTTCACAAATATCATCCCAATGCCCCTCTCCATTTTTACCAACTCTTGTTATTAGTGGGTGTTTTTCAGCTTTGTTCCAGTACTGATCAGGCAACAATACATGAATTCCTGAACTAACATAACCTCGCGCATGAATTGGAAAGTCTTCTACTGCAAATCTTAAACTAGCTAAGTATTCAAGTCCTATCTCATTTTTTGCAGGTTTATTTTGTGTGTCAGAAATAGTATCATGTCTTGCAAACCTTACCTCTTGAATCTTGCCTGGGAAAAAATCTTTATAAAAATCAGATGTATGTTTTTCTAGGTGAGATGGTCTGGAAGTAACAACTACTAATTTATGATCAGCACTTAAAAGCTCAATTCCATCAAGAGCCTCATCACTTGGCCTGCATGATAAAAAATAATCAGACTCGTAAAAGTCATTAAGTATATCATTTACATGTGAAACTTCAACACCAAAAACTTTAGATAAATCCCATTTATTAATATCTAAATGAGAAAATTTTCTTCCATTTCCTAAATCAATATAATTTACAAATTCACAAAGAGCTTGAACAAATGGCATAACAACATCATCTGTATCAATTAATATTGTTCCTTCAAAATCTTTTGGAGATTTAACAACAATATGTCTGCTTGTTTTTTCTTTCATAAAAATGCTTTCATAACTTAGTTTAAATAAATTGTGCTGTTAATAAAACTAAAAATTAAATTAAATTAAATTAAATTAATCTAAATTGTGCATAAGCTTTTCAAGATCAGAAGCCATTATTTTCTGGGCTTTCTCTATTTTCCTTAGTAATTCATTTGCATTTTTAAGACCTTCATCTTTAGAGATTTCAGCACTTTTGTTTGCAAGATGAGATATCTCACTAATAGCCCCATGAAGCTCTTTAAGGTGTCTCAAAGCAGTTTTCTTTTGTCCAGGCATAATAGATAAAAGAAGAAGGAATTTATATATCTTTGTGAATAATAATTTATATAAATAGAGCTTTGTCTAAGAATATATGAATAGCCAGGAATCACTAATAAATAGATTAAAATTTGAATTCCCGCAACCTATTTCAAAAAACAGTGTTATAGACTTATTATCTCATCTTGCTCAGATAGGATATGTTTTTAAAGGAAGCCAGGAAGGATTTATTAATTCATCAAGTCAAGAAGATAATCCTGTAATTGAAGATTACATAAGTAAAATACATGGGGCAATATCTAGAACCAATCCATTTGGACTAGCTTCAATATCATTTCATCCTAGCCAATTTCCAGAGCAATATCCAAAATTTAAAGGATTGACCTTTGACTCAACAGTTGGATATGAATGGGAAGAGTTAGGAGAACAAGAAAGACAAATTATAGAAGACCTAAAAAAAGATCTTCACACTTATTTTACAGAGATTCAACATGTTTAACAATATTTAACAATATTTAATTCTAAAATTAGAAACATAAAAGCAAAGTTTGATAAATAAAATATAACTTATTTTGGGAACCTTTCTAAAAGGTTCAGTCCCCATAGTTCAGTCTGGATAGAATGCGACCTTGCGGATGTGGGAGAACCAAGTTTCTCCTAACACTACCTCTCCTTTTAGAGGAAAAGAAAAGAACAGCAAACAGGTTGAGACCGAGGTTCAAATCCTCGTGGGGGCATGAATCCATAACAGATATTGTATTACTCTTCTTATCATATATTTTATCATACTTTGTGTAACAATTTTAGCAGATAGAAACATTTAAATATACATATGTATACAAGTGTATATGGAAACAACAATAAGATTAAACCATGAAACAAAAATAAAACTTGATGAGTTTAGGCAATATAAAAATGAAAGCTATGATGAACTAGTTAGAAAATTAATCGTTGTTGCAAAAACTTGTGAAAAAGAACCAAAATTATCACAGAAAACTATTAAAGAAATCAAAGAAGCTAGAGAAAGAGTTAAGAAAGGAGAATTCTATACAGAAGCAGAGGCAAAGAAAATACTCGGCTTATAAAATGTACAAACTTGTCCTTGAAAAGAAAGCAATTCATGACTTGAATAAGTTAGAAACAAAAGTTAAAGACAGAATTTGGAATAAACTTCAAGAATGTAAAGAAGATCCATTTAGATTTTTTGAAAAATTAGTTGAAATGCCAGGGTTTAAACTAAGAATTGGTGATTGGAGAGTTATAGCAGATATTATCAGAGAGAAAGAAGCAATTATAGTTTTGAAAGTTGGACACCGAAAGAACATTTATGAAAAATAAGCATAAAATAATTATCACAAAACGTTATTTCTTTATATCGCAGACGAAAATGGTGGGAAGTTAATCCTTAGAATTAAATCTCCTACATAAACTGAATAAATAGCGAGGTTTATGGTTCAACGCTTTTTCGGAGCGTTAGCTGTTCGGGTTTAAGATGCGAGTGAGGCGTTGAACTAAATGGCAAGGCTTCTAAATAAAAAATTAGTCTAACCAAAACATAATATTTATATATTAGAATATTCTAATATGTTAATGAAAGAACTATATAATCTACATGCAGAAATGTGTAAAGTATTTTCTAATCCAATTAGATTAGAGATTCTTAACCTTCTTAGAGACAAAGAGATGTCTGTAACAGAACTAATCAATATATCTAAATTAAGACAAGCGAATATTTCCCAGCATTTATCAATAATGAAATCTAAAGGGATTGTTGTCTCAAAAAGAGATGGCAAAATGATTTATTATAGATTATCAAATCCAAAGATACTCAAGGCATTTGATATTATTAAAGAAGTTTTAACTGAAAGATTAGAAAAACATAAAAAAATATTAGTGGAGGTAAAAACATGAAAGTAAGAGATAGTGGTATGCCCAACGAAGAAATGTGGAGCGAGTTCTTTAATCCAAAAAGAATTCTTAAAACATTGGGAATTGATAACTCAATTAGAGATATAGTTGATTTCGGTTGTGGTTATGGAACGTTTACTATTCCAGTTGCCCAGACAGTTAGAGGAAAGGTATATGCTCTCGATATTGAACCAGATATGATTGAAGAGACAAAAAGAAAAACAAAAGAAGAGAAATTAGGAAATGTTGAAGTTATTCTTAGAGATTTTGTATCTAAAGGCAGTGGTCTTGAAAAGGAGAGTGTAGATTATGTTATGTTGTTTAATATTCTTCACTTAAATAAGCCAGAAACTCTTTTAAAAGAGGCTTATAGAATTCTAAGAAAAGGTGGAAAACTCGGAATTATTCATTGGAACTATGATTCAAAAACTCCACGTGGACCTCCAATGGAAATTAGACCCAAACCAGAACAATGTATTGAATGGGCAAGAAATTCTGGATTTAACCATCCAATAGAACACAAATTGAAACCTTATCACTACGGAATTGTTTTAACAAAGGGAGGTAAAAAATGAAAGACAATAATAACCTAATAATTGCAATAGTAATTGCTGTAGCCGCATTCTTAGTTTTAGGAATGTTTGGTTTTGGTGGAATGATGGGAGGATATGGCATGATGGGAAATTGGAACTATGGTTTTGGAGGTATGTGGATATTTGGATTTTTATTTATGGCATTAATCTTAATAGCCTTAGTCCTTTTCATTCTATGGTTAGTTAAACAATTGCAAAACGATAATAAAAGAAAATGAATCTTGGAATAATAATTAGTACAGATGAGCCTGAAACAGTTTGGAATGTTTATAGATTAGCTAATTTTGCTTTAAATGAAGGAGATAAAGTAAAAGTCTTCTTATTAGCTAAGGGAGTTGAATCTGAATCTGGAAGTGAAAAATATAATGTCAGAGAACAAATTGACCAGTTTACTTCTAAGGGAGGGGAAATATATGCCTGTGGAACATGTCTTAAATCAAGAAACATGGAAAGCAAAGATACTTGCCCTCTTTCTTCAATGAAGGATTTATATCAAATCGTCAAAGAGTCAGATAAAGTTTTAACATTTTAATCTCATTTATAAATTTTAATTAATACTAAATAAAAATTTAAAATCCCAAAAGAAACGAAAAATATATAAAATGTTAACACTTCTACTTTTATATAAAATTAAATCCCAATGCCTATGCTTGGGACAAAAATATATTTCTGCCTCGTGGGAGGGCATTTAACTGATTACAATTCAAATTCATCAATAAAATTGATTATAGTTTTGTATTTTTCAATAAATCTAACCCCTTTTTCAGTTAAAGAAATGAATTTTTCTCCTTTATGGTTTACTTCAGTTACAAACTTTTTTTCTAATAGTTCATTAAAATATTCTTTAAATCTTGATGTTGAAAGGTTAGATTGTCTTAATAATGGTGTTGATTTTATAGAATTATGATTTGATTGAATTATAGTCAATATGTCTTTAATTATTCCTAACTTATTTCTTTTTGCCATTTTAATTAGAACCTGCTTTTTTAAGAACTCGATATAACATCAAAAGAAAGATTCCAGAAGATACAAGGTATATAAGTAGCTGGAAATTCTGAAAAAAGGTAGGAATAAGAATATCAATTATGTTGAGTATCCAAAATAATAATAACAATACGTAAATTGCATAAAGATTATGTCCCTTTGTTTTCTTTTTAGAAGTTTTATAAGAAACATAAACTACAACTAGGACAAATACAAGCAATAAAAGATTTAACCCTAAATATGAAAAAGGATTTCTAGATACAACACTAAATACGGCTAAAATAACTGCTACAATGTGGAACAAATAAATCCTATGCTCATAATTCCATTTTTTATACATAACACTATAAAGAAGATAAAAAATAGCCATAGCACTAAAATACATAAAGAAAATTAAAGTAATCTGGCTTATAAGTGGATTTAACAATCTTGGTGAAATAGAAAAAATTCCCTGAACATTGAAATACAACAAGATTAATTTAATAAACGACCTGAAAAAATATGCTAAAGCAAAAAACAGAAATGCCTGTCTAAAAAATTTTATTCCTTTATGAGAACTTAATTCATACAGCTCTTTAGTTCCGTAATAAATCATTAAACTGCAAACTATAATTATAAATGAATAAATTATTTCTGTTGAAAAACTTTGCATTACAAGTTGCTGCATTATTCTTGGTGGCATATTATCTGTTAACTATGATCAAAGTATATTTAAAGATTTATAAGTAGAATGGACATTAAATCCATCTTGCTTAAATAGTATTTTTTGTAAGATAAATTATGAAAAAAGAATTGAAAGGAGGTTTATGAAAATGGAACAAAAATATATTGCAGGAATGGTTGCTTTAGCAATGGTTGCAGTTCTTGGAATTAGCATGGTTTCTGCATTTGGTGGTTTTGGTGGATTTGGATTTGCTCAAACTTTAACCGATGAAGAAAAAGCAGGAATGCAAGAACAACATGAAGCAATGCAAAAAGCTATTTCTGAAGGAGATTATATAACTTGGAAATCCTTAATGGAAGAAAGAGTTGTTAAAATGCAATCTCAAATAACTGAAGAGAATTTTAATGTTGTAAGAGAACAGCATCAGAATATGTCTGAATTCAGAACAGCAATGCAAGAAGCAAGAGAATCTGGTGATTTTTCAAAAGTTCAAGAACTTCAAGAAGAATATGGTTTTGAAGGGAAAGGATTTGGAAAAGGAATGAAAGCTGGATCTACAATGGGTATGAGAAATTGCCCCTTTGCTAAATAAGTTTTTATTTATTTTTTTTAATTTTTAAATGGACTTTAAGTCCATCTTTCTTAAAAAGACTTTGTTAAGCAACCCCTAATTACATCAACTTTCGCACATTCCCCCTGCACATGCACACGCATGCAATTTACTTATATGTCTAATAGCTATTTTTATATAATATATACTTGCTAGAAAGAATATCAATTACTTTAAATCAAATGTTTATTAATCAGGAGGCGTTAATCCTAAAGTTCAAGATTTAAAAAGTTCACATCCTTAAAAAGATTATTAAGGAAAATAAAAAAGATGAATAAATTAGTAATACATAACTTACTCGAACAAAACTACAATATTTCTAAGATAAAAAAAATAAAAGAATTAATAAGTGGACAAGGAAAGGTATTTGAAATAACAGCTGAAAATGGAAAATATATTTTAAAATTATACGATTCAAAAAATAGTGTTGTAGATATGTTAAAAATTAAAGAAACAATTAGATTGTTTTTATTTCTTAAAAATAAAAGTTTTCCTTATGAATTTCCTATCCCATTAGCAAAAGTTAATGGAGAACACATCATAAAAGTAAAATCTTATAATGGAATCTTATATAAAAAGATTAAAGGTAACACCCCCAAAAAAATAGATAATTCACTAATTATAGAAATTGCAAGATTACAGGCAGAATTTCATAAGGCTACAGATAATTTTAAGGTAAACAAAAAAATAATTCGCTTCCACAAGTTTGTTAAATCTTTAGAGGATTTTGAAAGATATTATGAAATAAAAAAGTTTAATAATAAAAACAAAAAGCTCTTTCTTGCTAATTTAGAATTTATGAAAGACTCTGCAGACTTAGCCTACAAAAAATTGTCTAAAGACTCCAACAAAGATATCATTCATTCAGATTTAAATCAATATAATATTATAATTCTTAAAAACAAAATTAATGGATTGATAGATTTTGAAAATTATAATTATGCTCCAAGAATATTTGATATAGCATATACAATTAAAATGACCTGTTTCAAAAATAATAAATTAGATCTTTCGCGAGTCAAAGCATACTTAAAATCCTATTCAGAAAGTTATGCCTTGCCAAAAAATTATGAAAAAGACCTGTTGCCTGCAATATTGTTTGATAGTAGCATATATTTTTTAAGAGCTTATAAAAAGAGTAAGACTAAAGAACTGAAAGAAAGTATAGCTACCTCAAAAGAAATTTATAAACTCTTGAATTCCCTCACAGAATTAAAGAGACCTGTAACCATTGTAAAGAGATAACATTAGAAAGGCTTAAAAATGTGTTTTGGCACTAATAATCATGTCTGCCCGAACAAAATCTTTAGGAGAATTGGCAGAAGACATACGTAAGAGTACCTTTTCTACAATTTATCATGCAGGAAGTGGACATTTAGGTGCATGTTCTTCATCCGCAGAACTAATGACTGCTTTATATTTTGGAGGAGTAATGAATTATGATCCAAACAATCCACAGTCGCCAACAAGAGATAGAGTTTATGTTAGAGGACATGTAGGCCCTTTAAGATACAAGATATTTTCTCTATTAAATTGGATAGAAGAGAAAGAACTTCAACAGTACAGAAGAATAGGTTCTAGGCTTAAAGGTCATGAATCAATGCACCATATGCCTGGAGTAGATATGACTCCTAGCGGATCCTTAGGAATGTTATTATCTTATGCTGCTGGAGCCGGAATTGCAACAAAAGATCAAGGATTAATGTCTAAACACATAGTCTTTCTTGGAGATGGGGAGGAGCAGGAAGGAAATGTAAGCGAAGCTGCTAGACATATAGCCAGATTGGATTTAGATAACGTAATCTGTATTTTAGATAACAATAAAAAACAGTTGTCCAGACCAATAGAAGATGTTGATGGTCGCTCAAATGTATCAAAGATCTGGAATGGTTATGGATGGGAAATAAGAGAGATAAAAGACGGCCACGATATTGATGAAATATTAGATGCATATGAATGGGCATTTAATGGAGATCATCCAAGATTCTTATTAGCTAATACAGTTAAAGGAAAGGGTTTGGAAGGTTGTGAAGAACATTACAGCGGATTTCACACAATAGGTGCATGCAAAAATAAGGAAACTATTTTGAAAGAATTTGTAGATTATGAACCAAAAATAGATTTTAATGAATTCAGAAGGGAACATTCTTTAAATTCTCAACTTAGAAGCCAGTCTCAAAATCCGATAGATCTTCAAAACAAGGAGCATAGTATAGAGGTTAAAATAAATTCTGAAACTAGTGACAGCTTTGATTCAGCTCAGATCCAGTATCTTAAAGGTTTCTCTGAAATGAATAAAGCTCTTAACATCCCATTTTATTTTATCACACCAGACTTAATTGGTAAAAATGTTGTTGAGAAATTTGGACTTGATAAAATGTCAAGATATCTTGATGTAGGAATAAGAGAACAACATGCAATAGCTCTTGCTCATGGAATATCTCAAACTAATCCAAATGCTCGAATAATGCTCAATTGCTTTGATGCATTTTTATTAAGATCTTCCGATCAACTAAATGCAGCTGCACAGGGAAAGAGCAAATTTATTTTACTTTCAGATGTAGCCGGCTTAACTCAAGGTAAAAATGGTTCGAGTCATCAATCAACATGTCAGCCGGCAGTGCCTTTAATGATGTCGGGCGTTGAATTTTTTGAACCTGGAGATGTTCAAGACATGTTTAATGTTCTAAATTATTCTCTAAGTAAGAATCCTGGAATTGTTTATGTTAGATTACCAAAAATTAGAACCAACCATTTATCTGTAGAAAATGCCAACAGAACCTTAGATTATTATTTAGTTAAAGAAACAAAAAACCCAAATATCACTCTTGTTGGAAGTAGCTTTGTAACTGGAAATTTGTTAGAGGCTGCAGAAAGATTAGAACAAGAGGGAATAAGATCTAGATTAATTAACGTAGTAAGTCCAAAGAGGCTTGGCCCTGGTTTTGTAAATCTTGTAGAAAACAATAAACCTCTGCTTGTAGCTTACAATGGAAATCCAAGCGTACTTCAATCTGCAGTTTCAGAATCAATTCTGAGAGTTAATTCTGCAAGGCCAAGTTATATACGAGGTCATGGTTTTATAGATGGAGATACAGGAAGTGTTGAAGAATTATTGGAGGCTTACAAATTAGATCCTAAAGGATTAGAAGAAATTATTAGGGGTGCCTTAAATGGTTGAAATATATTATCATCCACTTAATCCTAAAAACCCTTTTTTTCACAGTGGAGGAGTAAAGGTTTCTTTAGACGAGTTTTTAGCCAAAGATAATTTATGGATGGATTCAAAGGATTCTGAAAAAATAGTCCTTGATACATGTAACCCCTTACACTCGACAGGATTACTTGATTATATGTCTGTAGCTATAAGAAATATTTCTGGACACTTGCCCTCTAAAGCAGATAGAAGAAAAATTGGTTCTTTTTTACAACAAATAAAAGAGGGAATAAAAAAAGGAGAATGTCATATAAAAGAGAAAATAGCTTCTCCAGAATTTATTCTAGGTTCTCTTCCTTATATGTTCATTGGCTTTGACATGGATTTTAATACAAATATTCCCCACTCAGGTCACAATACTCTTGCTTCTGCTTATCAAGTAGGAAACATATTATGTAGAGAAGAAAAGATAGAAATCTCCTCACTATTATGTGCACACAAAGCCAGAAGAAGTGTTAATAGAAACGGGTTAATCGAGAACCTTAGTTTTACACATGTACAAAAAGTATTAAATTTAATGGGTGGAATAATCGACAATTCTCCAGCAGAGTCTTCAAGATTTATTTTTTATCAACCAGGTGGAAATTTACGAGATATTCATTTTGTTTTCCCACCTTTACTACATAAATATTATTATGAAGGAAGAATTAATGAGATGTTAGAAAAACTTGATGAACATCTTATCAGTATGCAAAAATATCTTACCTATAATCAGACACTTAAAACAAAATTTGAAGCCAAGGATTTAAGTGACATAATTGATACTGATTGCGATGGAGGAGAAATTCTTCCAGAGATAATTCACATCTCTGAACAATTCACTCAAAGCGGAATAATTAGATTATATGGGCAATTTGAAGAAGTTAACGGAGAATCTTCAAAAACAGTTCTTTCTCCAGAAGAAAAAAGAGTTAAAGAACTTTTAGCAGGAATAAAAAACCCAGATCAGATACCAGAAAGAGCAATTTATGAAACTCTTTTATATTATAAGTGGGGCATATTTACTGGTAAAAGAAATGGTATTGGTGTAGGATTAGAGGTAGATCATGAAAAATATCAAACTCTTTCATGGCATGAAGGATGGAAAAGAGGATCTAAAGCAACTTCTAATGGATCATCCATAAACTCTCCATTAATTTATGCTAGGAAAAATAGAAAAGCAGAAGGAAATAAATATCTTAAGGGAATTTCACTTAGAGAGTCTTGGAGATAAAAATGAAAAAAACTCAAGTATCAATAATTATGGCCTCTTCAATTGATGGCAAAATAACTCTTGCAAATTATGAAAAAGTAAAGTTTGCAAGTGAGGAAGATAAAAAATTTTTGATGAAAAAAAGGTCAGAATGTGATTGTATAATTATGGGATCATTAACTGTCAAAAAAGGTAGTTCATCTACAACTTCCAGTCTAATAAAAGAAAAATCAAAGCAACCATTAAATGTTTTGATTAGTAGCAATCTTAATTTAAATCCAGACAAACTAAGATATTTTAAAGATAATGAAATTAAGAAAGTAATATTTACGACCAGTAAGTCTCCTATTAAAAAAAGAAAAGATCTTCGAAGATTTTCAGAAATAATAATTGTAAAAAAAGATAAAAATGGCTTGGTTGATGTAACAAAAGTATATGAAACACTTGTTAAAAGATTTGGTTGTAAAAAAATATTAATTGAGGGTGGAGGGCTATTAAACAAATCATTTATAGAAAAGAACTTAGTAGATGATTTGTATCTAACAATTTGTCCAATTATAATATCAGACATTAAAGCAAGATCTTTTGTAGAGGGAGAAGGTTTAACTAAAGAACATATCAAAAAATTAAAACTCTTAAATTTCAAACGAAACAAGTCAGGTGAGCTATTCTTACATTATAAATTTGAAAAAGAAAATACAAAATGGGAGAAGAAAGGAATTAATTGGAGGTTAGTCAATTAAATATTTATAATTATTTAATTTGATAATAAAATGGATTTAATATTATTGTCTGGAAATAGTGTGTATACAAAAGAATGGATAGAGTCAGTAAAAGAAGAACTTAAAGAGTTATTTTATTCAACTTACATCTATTACTATAATCACTGGGAAACAGGCGAGAAAAATATAGATCTTGACTTTGAATTAAGAAAATTGTCTGAATATCTTAATAGCAAAAAAAATTATATAATCTTTGCTAAATCTGCTGGAGCAGTACTGGTCTTGAGAGCTGTTTCAGAAGGAAAGATATCTCCAAAAAAATGCATGTTCACTGGAATTCCCCTTAGTTGGTGTAATGAGTTATGTATTCCCTTTACTAAATGGATTAAAAATTATAAAATCCCCACATACTTCGTTCAAAAAACAAAAGATCCTTATCTAAACTTTGATGAGTTAAAAAAAATTCTTGAAGAAAACGATGTAAAAAATTTCAAGCTAATTAAAATTTCTGGAGAAGATCACCAGTATAATAATTTGAAAGAATTAAAAGAACTTATGGAAGAATTAATGGATAATCAGACTATCTAATATTTCTCGTTTCTCTTTTAAGATATTCATTCCAACATTTTCTTGTGCAAAAACATTTCTCTTCAACATTAACATAGTTATTATAATAGGTAAATAAATTTCATTAGAAAAGTAATATTGACTTTTACTTCTAGAACTAACAATGAAAATAAAAAAATAAAAAAGCAATAAAATAAATTAGTTTTGCAAGGGTTTCAACTCTTCATATATAGGACTATACTTAAAATTATTAATTAACTCCTCAGTAAAATTTAACTCCCTTAATATGTTTGTTAAAATAATGGAAAAACAATAACGGCACATAGAAACATTTTCTCTTTTACATAAGATGCATCCCATATCATTTAAAGTTTCAATAGGAACTTTCTTTTTTAGTTTATTAGAAATAATCACTGTAACCATTTCAGGCA
>Ga0208375_1002684_pt1 | contig 16251 bp, 25 predicted proteins | sample RifOxyD1_FD_184038 | JGI IMG/M metagenome (GOLD analysis project Ga0208375, IMG submission 184038) | Soil microbial communities from Rifle, Colorado - Rifle Oxygen_injection D1 (SPAdes) | ecosystem: Environmental > Terrestrial > Deep subsurface > Rock core/Sediment | place: Rifle, Colorado... | reverse complement strand
GTTATTCCTGAAAATATTAATTTTCCAAGGTAAATTGTTTCAGGATATCCCCAATTAAAAGAATCATAGATATATTTTTGTCTTGTGTCTGAGATTTTTAAATCAATTCCCCTTAAGATGTGGGTAACACTAAATTCGTGATCATCAATTGCTGAAGCAAAGTTAAGTAAAGGCCATACTTTTGATTTTTGATCTAATGGATGATTTGATTTGTCTACTATTCTGAAAGCTGGCCAATCCCTTACTGCAGGATTTTCATGCATGATATTTGTTTTAATCCTTAAAACAGCTTCTCCTTCTTTAAACTTAGAAAACATTTTTTTCCATCTCTCTTTATGGTCTAATGGAGGGAGATTTCTGCATGGGCACTCCATTCTTTTGTTTACCAAATTTCTAAATTCTTCCTGCTTGCATGTACAGACATAGGCATTTCCCTGTTGTATTAACCTCTCTGCATAACTATAATATATTTTTAATCTCTTTGACTGGGTAACTGTTTTGTCTATCTTTACCTTGAGCCACTTTAAATCGTTCCTGAAGAAATCATATGCTTCTTTCATAGGAATTTTATTTTTTGGATCTGTATCATCAAATCTTAAGATTAGCTTTCCTTTGTATTTTTGTGTAAAAAAATAGTTCCATAATGCAATTCTGGAATGGCCAAAAGACATAGGGCCGTTGGGATTTGGAGCAAAACGCATTACCACCTTGCCCTTTTTTGCTTTTGGCAAATCAGGGATTGATACTGTTTCTTTTATCTTCTTCTTTTTAGGAAGATTATACTTTTCCAGTTCTTTCTTTTGCTTTTCAATAGGCATAGAGTTAACTTTTTTAACTGTTTCATTGACTTTTTTTGAGATTTCCCCTATCTTGAGTTTTAGTTTAGAATCTTCCTGAAGAATTTTTCCTATTACTGCTCCAGGATTAGCTTTACCGTTAAACTGGACAGCATTGTTTAGGGCATGTTTTAGAATTATCTCTTCCATTGTTATAAGGGGAGGTTAGATGTTTTATATATTTATTCATCACATTTTATTACTGTTTAGTAATTAAAATAGAAAGCTTTATAAAGGAAAAAAATAACATTCTTTTAAGAAAATTTGAGGCTCAAATGAATATAAAACCAGAGTATCAAGGTTCAGAAGCAGTAGTTATTGTCAAAATAGATGGTAATTATGGAACTGCTTATGGGCTTAGTGCTGACGCCTTACTTAGACAAGTAAAGGAAGTACCAGAAGGAGGGAGGGTTGTATTTTTACGTGGGGGAATTAGCCAAGATAGAGTTTCAGGCCCTTTAAACCAGGTTCTTGGAGATTTAAGAAAGGGCGTTCAAGTTGAACTATCAGGTTTATTTGTGGAGACTGAGAATGGAAGAAAAAGCTAAAAATGAGCAAATTGGGTTCCATAAAGGAAGCTTAAGCACTTTAGTTAAAGAAAGACAGGAATTATTGAGAATAGTTAAGATTACAGAAGAGTTAATTAAAGCTCATACTAACGCATTAAAAGAGTTGGGCATAGACTTAGAGAAAGAAGCTAAAGAGGCTATTGAAAAAATGCAAAAAGAGCAAAATAAAAAATTAGATGAGAAGGTTGAATAAAATGAATACTGAGTTAAAGCCTTGGACTAGAAGTGTGACTCCAACATTTCAACCTGGAAATTTTTGTACTAAAAGAGGTATAGAAACTGTAAAACTTCCTAACTCAAATTGGAGAAGAACCTGTGTTTTAACTGCCCTTGGGATATTAACTGTGTTTGCTTTGGAAGTTGGTCTTTCATGTGATGAAGAGAGACATATGCCACAACCTACCCCACAGATGGAACAATCTGTTCCGGTAATGCCTAAAAATAGGTATGATGCTCCTTCAGAAAAAAGAGAGTATTCTACTCAAGAAATTTATCTAACTTAAGAAGGTATGATTTATGAACAATTTAAGAATTCTGAACAGTAAAGAAAAGAAAAAGATTATTGAACAAGTAAAGAACTATTTTGGTATAGAAAATCTGGAATTAGACTACATCTTTTTGATGAGTGATGAGAGAAAAGTTTATCTAGTAAGCGAAGATGCTGCAAGAGTTGAACTTGATATGTTAAGAGTAAACTCCTTAGGATTATATTTTGGTGCTTTTGAAGATAATTTCAGATTGTCTATAGAAGGGGCTCAGCTTATAGGAAGGAAAGCTAAAAAAAATGTTGTTGAGCTAAATGATGATACAAAATGGCTGGAAGGAAATGATATTGAAGTTAGTGGGGAGAATGGACTTAAGATTGTTAAATGCAAAAATGATTTTTTAGGAACAGGGCAATTAAAAAACGGAACTTTAATAAATTATGTATCAAAGGAGAGAAGAATAAAATGACTATCACATTAAGACAGGCTCTTGACAGTGCATCTAGATCTAGTCCAACTAAGAGAAATTCATCTAGTGAAAGTAGACGCACTGAAAGTTCTTCTAATCCCCCTACAAATAATGGGAACTCACAATGGACAGTTGTAAGAATTATAAGATCTAGCGGTGTTGAAGACAAAGTTGTGATAATCCCTAGACATAGTGCGCATGGAACTCCAGATATAGGAGAGGCGTTTCCTTATGATGATGCGGTAATGCCTTACAGTAGAAGACTGGTAGCTGCAGCATACGCTATCCACTCATTATTTAGAGATGGTTGTGTTGACTACGCCCCGCGAAGAATTGATTTAGAAGCATAGACTAAAGGTCTATAAATTTAATAGGTGTTTGTTTTAGATAATCTTCTGTAGAAAATTCACCATTATTATTAACTAACTGGTTGTATTTTTGAAAATCTATCCAGGTATGCCATTTTCCATTTATTTTAAATTTATTTTTTGCAAGTAAAACTACTCTTGAAGATGTATGCTCTGAAACCAACCCATAATCTGGAAGGAATTGATTTAATTTTTCACTAAACTCTAAAATTTCTTTGTGATTAGGCATACTGGATTTATCTAAATTTTCCTGAGATGCCCCCATATGCATATACGCTTTAACCTCTATGAAATCAGGATTGCCTTTTTTTATCAGCTCTGCATATTTCTCTGGCTCGAGCATATTAAGATTTTTTATTAAAGTGAGCCTTATACAATTTCTTTGTTTTTTTCCTGAGAGATATTCTAAGCTCTTGTTTAGCCTGCTCCAAAAATCCTTAAACAATGGTTTATCTATTTCTTTAAGCAATTTTTTATTTGGCGCATCCAGGCTGATGTATAATTGAGTAACTGGCTTTAAATTTTTTATTTTTTCTGGATATTGAGCATTTGTAACTAAAAAGGTTGAAATTCCTTCTCTATTGAATATACTAATAATTTCATTTATTTTTGGATAGGCTATTGGTTCACCTGTTAATGATAAAGCAACGTGCTTTACTCTATTAGACAATTTATAAGATTGAGATTTATTGTTGAATCCTTTCATTAATTGGTGGTGCATTTTCAGACTTTCAGTTAGTATTAATTCAGGATCATCTATCCTCCATTTCCATTCTTTGGAAACTGGAGCTTTATAATCCCTCCAGCAGAACACACATTGATTAGCGCAGCTTAGTGATGTTGTCATTTGCAGGCATTGGCTGCTCATGATCCCATAAAATTTTAGTTTATAACAGCCCTGATTTCCTCTTATCATACTTTTTGTCCAATGGCATATTTTTACAGCACTGTGATTACCTATAATCCTGTATTGCTGCTTTTCCAGTTCTTTTTTTGCTATTGAGGTTAGCATAAAGAGACTGTTATGAATACTAATATAAATTTTTTCCACTTATAATTATTATGAAATTTATAGGATTTACAAGGAAGAATACAGCTATAAACCTGCCAGAAGAAGACTCTTTTGGAATTGAGGAGCATAGTGGAAGCTTATTTGTTTGTACAGCTGATGGAATAACCAGAGATCCCATAGGGCTAAAACATTTCCCTGAAAGAGATGCTAAAGGCATAGCAGAGTTTTCCAGCCACTATCCAAGACCAAGTCCAGCTAAGGATGCTTCTCAAGAATGCGTTAGTAAGATTTTAGAACATTTAAGAGTCATTCAGGCTGAAGAAGGCAGGATAGGTAGAGATGGTATCTTTAATTCATTTTCTTATGCAAATCAACATTTGTTAAGCTTTAATAACTGGAGGATAGGACCAATTACTGATTATCTTGAAAATGACTGGTTAGCGTGTGTTGCAAGTGCCGGAGTTATTCTAGACCATATCCTTTACTATGGCTATATAGGAGATTGTGGTGTTCTAGTAATCAATGAAGGGGGGAATCTAGTCAAAAGAACGCCTAATGACGTGGAAAAGACCAGTAATTATCTTAAATCTCTTAGAAATGGCAGTCTTTTTAAGGATCCATGGAGAGATCCAATGTGGAGAGCAAACGTAAGAAGAGAATATAGAAATAGAACTGATAATCCTTATGCATATGGTGCGCTTACTGGAGAATCTGGGGCCTTAAAATTCGTGCATACTGGTAAAACCCATCTTGGACTAGGTTACTATGTTCTCTTTTATTCGGATGGAATGGAAAAAATATTGTTTAGTAATGATAGTATTGGGAAACACTTAGCTCAAAATGGTTTAGAAAGATTAGAGGAGATTTGTGAAAAAGTTGCTCAGTCAGTTGGATGCAAGGCAGAAGGAACATTAGTTGCTGTTGCAGTGGAGTGAGTAAATAATTTAAAGGATGGCTCATTATTTATCTTATGGATGAACATATAACCCATTTTTCTTATCTTTTTGGAAACATTAATGAGGTGATAAAGTCTAAACAGTATGTTAAAGAGACTAGAAATAAAAATGGTGTGAGAGAAACAGAAAAAGAGATTTTAAACAAGGATAAGGTTAATTCTGAAAATTTGCATAAATTTGAAAAAAAACTTGATGATGCCTGTTTGTTTAGATCAGGGCTTGGACAAGATGGAAATAAGAAGAGTAATGTAATTGTCTATTGTGTCCATAAGAACAGACTTGTATTTCTGAGATTTGTCCATCATAAAGAGTGGGAAAAGCTTTTAGATAACCATAAAAATCTGAAGGTATTGGAAAAAGAAATACTGTCCTATGAATGACTTTTCTTCCACATTTTGTAACCCAAGTATAATGCACCTATCACTATGAGAGAATCTGCTACATTAAAAACCGGCCAAAATTTAATATCAATGAAGTCTCTTACATGACCTAAAAAAATTCTGTCTATCAGATTTCCGATAGTTCCTGCCAGTATAAAGGTTAAAGACAGCTGATATTCTTTCTTTTTGTAATACTTTAGAATAAACAGAATTACCAGGAGTGAGATTGCTATCAAAAAAAATCTTTGACCTGTGAAAATGCTAAAAGCAGCCCCTGTATTCACGGTAGTAGTTAAAAAAAATTTTGTTATCTGGTCTAGCAAGATGAGCATTATTAGAAGAATTATGTTGTACATAACAAAAAGTTTAAAAGTAAGAGGTATTTAAGACTTATTAAAAAGAGGGAGAATGGCAGATTCTATAGCAGATAAAAAGAAGGAAATTCTGGGTAAGCCTTTAACAGAGTACAGGCTGGAAATTGAAGAGCCTGGAGCAGGGGTGGAGAGATTCTATTTCTGGGTACTGAGTTTTTTACAAAGTACTGGACCCTCTGGGATAGCGTTTGATGATATACATAAAATAAATGATATTTATACATCCAGTGAGGGCTCATCCTATTTTGGAATGATTGAGCAGAGAAAGGGGTTGCAACAAGAAAAAGTTACCCAATATTTAGCTACAATCGGTAAGATGACCAAGGATCTTTTCCAGATAATAAGAGAATTAAGGATAATTGATGAAAGGTACCAATATTACAAAGATAGCAGCATACTTGGAAAGGATGGAGAAAGTGCTGAGATTTCATTAAAAAGCATTTGGATAGATATGGTAGAAGGGGGGGCTAAAAATCCAACTAGTGTTTTTGGGTTAAGCCAGCAGGTTGGTTTTGTCATACTTCCAGATTTATTCTTCACTGTCAGAGCAAAAGGAAAAAGTGCTGTTCATGAAGAAGTTGAGAAATTAAAAGAAACTGGAATTAACAGGAAAGTAAGAGAAGTTCTAGAAAGGAAGCTATGCCAATATTACATATGGAAAGAAAAAACAGGGAAGGAAGTAGACCAAAGAAGAAATTTCATGCTAAAGTATCTGAAGCAACATTATAGTGTTTTAAAGCTGTATATCCATTGGGTTAAACCTTATCTGAAGAACATTAAAAGACTTCAGATGGGTCAGGATGCAAGGAATCCAAATGTAATCACCAGTTTTGAAACAAGCCAGATTGATATAGAGATAATAGCAAAAAAAACAGGTGAAAAAAAGCAGGAATATTATCCGTGCATTAGGGTTAAATTTAATTATGTTGCAATTCCGCAAATGGCATACCAGCAGGAGTACCAGAGAGGAGCAATTCATACTGGAAGGAGTGTAATCAATATTGAGAGCTATGCATTGAGAGACAAAGATATTCAGGAATATGAAAAACTGAATGAAGAAGAAGACTTAGAACTATTAAACAGTTTAACCGGGGCTATGGAATCTCTAGGGGAGGAATTGAAAAAATATCTAAAAGAAGCTGGAGAAGTTTTTGAAGAAGATAAAAAGAAAGAGGAAGGCAAAAAAGAAATAGAAAAAACTAGTATCTTTAAAGACATTTTTTACGGTTTTGGAGAGATGGTAGGAGTTAAAAAGAAGAGTGGAGAGCAGCTACGAAGAGCAAGAGAAAAGAAAAATAAAAACCTGGAGTGTTGTCAACGAAAAAAAAGGCGCTGAAAAAAATGCAAAGAATTTTACTTACATTCTTTATGATGTGTTTAAGAAGTCGCAGAGGATGTATGCCTGGTAATTCTGCGAAAAATAAAATAATTGGCTATTCTTAGAAGTGTTTGTAGTTATTCATTATATATCTCGAAAATAGGCTTTCTCATTTCAAATCCTTCAGCAAGTTCATGCCAGTGAGTAATCTTTTCTTCGCCTATCTCCCAGGATAAGAAAATGTCTCTTCCTTCAAATCTTGAAAAGAAGTCTACTAGCCCAAGATTAATATCACGAACAACACATCCCATGTTTATTAGCTTATGCAACTCCTTGTGTAGTTCAGCAGAAATCTTATGGAATTCTTTATTGGTCTTTGTTTCTGCGAACAGTTCATCATACTCATTGTCGTAACTTATTTCAATAGACTGTAGAATTGAAATGCTTTCACTCAGCTGTATAATTTTTTTTAAAGTCTCTCCAACTTCTGGAATGTTTTTTTCTGCTTCTTCTAGGGTTACATACCTCTTTTTCATGTTTTTTTGTAAAACTTTTACATTTATAAACTTTTTTCAAATCTGAAAGCAGAAGGACATAATTTTTGCAATATACATCTTTTACAGCTTGGATTTTTTGCTTTGCATACGGCCCTTCCATGGGCAATAAGATAAGTTGACAGATTAAACCTTTCATCTGCTGGGATAATCTTTATTAAATCCCTTTCAATCACTGCTGGATTCTTGCTTTTTGTTAATTCCAACCTATTTGTCAACCTTTTAACATGGGTATCCACTGGGAAAGCATCTTTTTGATTAAACAAATATCCAAGAACAACATTTGCTGTTTTTCTTGAAACGCCTCTAAGAGTTAATAATTCTTCCATTGTAGATGGAACTATTCCTTTGAATTTTTTTTCTAAAATTTCTGCTGTTGCTTTTAGATACTTTGCTTTATTTCTGTAGAAGCCTGTTTGGTAAACATAGTTTTCAAGTTGTTTTTGCGAAAGTTTTAATAGGTCTTTAGGGTGGTTTACTTTTTTAAATAATTCTTTTGTTACAATGTTTACCCTTGCATCAGTGCATTGAGCTGAGAGAATTACTGAAACTAACAACTGGAAATCTGTTTCAAAATTAAGAAAAGGCTTGTCTACCTTGTATTCTTTTTTTAATAGGGTTATTACCTCATTTATTTTTTTCATTTTCGAAGAATTTTTTTAAAATATTTTGGTTATTAAATGCTATCTCATCAGGTAGTTCTTTCTGAGAAAAAAATTTCCAATCTACAATTTCTGTTTTGTTTAGAATGGGTTTTCCTGTTATCTTTCCAATAAAATGCAAAACTACTGCTGGGCCTTCTTTTCCTTCATAAAAACTATAATCAAAGAAAGAGTCTACAATAAAGGCAACTCCTAAATCATATTTTACTTCATTCTTAACCGCATCTACTGGATTGGGATATTTTTTTAAAGAACCAACTCCACCGGGAAGTGACCATTTACCTTTTTCCGGCTCTTTGTTCCTTTTTAAAAGCAGAACCTTCCCTTCTGAACAGATAATTGCTGAGGTAATTAATAATACCATGAGATTTAATAAAGTAGAATACTTTTAAAATCTTTGGAGAGCGTGATGAATACTCATATTTTTTGCAAGGACTAAGGGGGTTATATCTCTTTCAAGATGCAACTTATTTTTTTCATCTAATGTGATTCTTATCTTTTCTAATTTTCCTCTTATCTTTTTAAATGCATAGTTTGCTGCAGCTAAAGCATCTAATTTATGTTTGTCTAAATTTTCTTTTGTTAACTGTCTTCCATAAGGACTTGTTAATTTTCTCTTTCTTTTCGTATCCAAACTTGATTCAGGGGATATTATCCTTGCTCCTGTTGCTATTGCTATTTTCTTTACTAGCTTAGGTATTGGAGTGACATCTGTGCTTATTATCAAGGGGTTTCCAAAGAAAATGATTTCTTTTAACAGCTTTTCGTATGATGCATGTTTTGAAGAACTTAGTTTTAATAATCTTCCTTCTAAATTTAGGATAGCATAACCTTTGGTAGTACCAGGATCTACTCCAACAATAATATGGTTCCTTATGTCTCTAATCACCCCTAGTTAAAATGATACTGGGGGTTTATTTAAACTTTGCTAAAATTGTGCTGAACAAGCCGCGGTTGGCTCTAAGTAGCCTCTCCATGCCTGAAGTTCTTCTCTAGCAAATGCGATATCCTGATCAGTTAAAGCACCTTCACAATCCTGAAGCTCTCCCATCAAGGTTAGTATTTGTCTCCTTATGTCTTGGGTCGTCTCTCTTCTTTGCCCAGAAGAACGACTTACAATCTTTGCTAAATACAAATCGGTTTGAGCTAATTTTCTAAATTGCGGGGATAACGCTGCTAATCTTCTACCTTGTTCATAAAGAGGTTCGTCTTTTCCATTGGGGTTTCCATACATAGAAAGAAATTCATTATAAGCATTAAAATAATCTACTGGGTTGGTTGCCTTTCTCACCTCAGCTAAGTGAGCAGCAGCTTTAGTTCTATGCACTACTCCAAAAACTTCATCTTCGTGCCTATAATCCATATAGTTTACGTGACTTATTCATTTATAAATCTTTCTGTTTTAACTACTTTAAGATAGTAAATAGCTAAAGCGGTGATTAATCTGCAATTTAGTTAATACTTTTTAGTTTATTATTTTTTTGGATTAACTTAAGAAACATTTAAATAGTCATTTAGCTTTGCAAAAAAAAAGAGGTGTAATGATTGGATAAAAAAATATTAATTTTTGTTTTATTATCTTTTAGCTTGTTAATTGTTGCAGGTTGTCAGGATACTGTTGGCAGAAATCCGACTATTCAAAAATGTAGTGGTTATACTGGGAGTTATGGACAAGCTGCTTGTGGTCAGGATAAGAATTGTGAATGGGATAATGAATTAAACAAATGTGTGGACAGAATTAAGATTCCTCCAGCTACTCTTCCAAGAGAGCAACCTACTCCTGTTTTTAAAGCTTCGGTCTGTGATCAATATGCTGGAAGTCCTTATGCTGAAACTGCATGTTCTCAAGATAAAAATTGTAAATGGACAAATAATAAATGTGTAGAAAAGACTTAAGAGAAAGTTTTGGATTAACTTAAGAAACATTTATATAATCATTTAGCTTTGCAAAAAAAGAGGTGTAATGATTGGATAAAAAAATATTGATTTTTGTTTTGCTTTCTTTTAGTTTATTAGTTATTGCTGGATGCCAAGAACCAAAAGGGCTTGTTTTGTCCAATGAGGTTGCGGCAACAGCTGAGAAAACAATGGATGGCAGAGCAATTAATGATACTGCTGTTACTGGTTCTGGAATGGAAGAAATAAAACTAAGGTCAAGTGGGGAATATAAGTTTTTAGATGGTGGGGCAATAAAGATCTCATGTAATAGAGTTAGAGGATCTAAACTTGCATTTATAAATAATACCAGATTTTTAGCTAATGGTAGTTTAAGCGGATTTGCAGAGCATAATCTGATACCTGGGGAGTATACAACCGCATTTAACAAGAAGTATTCTTGTAATAGATGAAAATGATAAAAAATAAAATTTTATTTTTACTTTTTTTAGTTTCTATTTTAGTTATTGCTGGGTGCCAGGATACGGTTGGCAGAAATCCGACTAACACAAAATGCAGCGATTATACTGGGAGTTATGGACAGGCTGCTTGTGGTCAGGATAAGAATTGTGAATGGGATAATAAATTAAACAAATGTGTGGAAATTCTTACTACTGAAAGTGCTCCAGCTCCAAGGGAGACTTATACTAAAGATGAAGTTGATTTGTTATTATCAAAATTGAACTCTGAAATAAGATATGGAGAGGGAAGTATAACTTATAATATGCTTGCTCGTTTAAACAAGTGTACAATAATCAAAGACAACCAACAAAGTGGGGTTATTTCTTGTAATGAAGTCTGTAAAAAAACAGTAAAAGAATCCGTTTGTGTTCTTGGGGAATACTCTGGAACAATAACATCTTGTAGTGATAGCACTGGAAGCATAAACACAGATAGATTCTGTAAATGTTGTGGGTTATAAATTAAGTTTATTTTAAATTTTCTTATAACTTTCTTTTAACAATAAAGCATCTTTCTCTATATTAGGAGATTCACAAGTAACTACTCCTTTGCATTTAAATTCTTTTAAGACCTTTAGTAAATCTTTATAGTTGAATTTAGATTCTTTCAAAGTTAAATGATTTTTCTCTCCTTTTGCACCATATTCAATCCCTGCTATGTGGATATGCATATCAATTAATGCTTTTTTACCTAGAGACTTTTCTACTTCTATTAAAATTGATTTGAATTCATCATAAGTGTTATAACTTCCTGTCGTGCGGGCATAGAGGTGCGAGAAATCAATACATGGCATTACCTGGTCAAATTCCTGGGATAATTTCAAAGTTTCTTTTAAATCCCCAAACTGCGATTTTTTTCCTGAAATCTCAGGTCTGATCCATATTTTTTTATCAAATTCTTGAACTTCTTTAAGGATTTTTTTTATTCCTTCTTTTATATTATTGTAAGCTTTTGAAGGGGTTGATTTCATGTAATAGCCTGCATGAAAACAGACAGAATAACCACCACATAAAGATGTTATAATGGCTGAATTTGCTATGTAACTGATACTCGCATGGAATGTTTTTGGATTATCAGAATTTAAATTAATATAATAAGGAGCATGACATGTTAAGGTTATATCCTTTTCTTTTGCTACTTTTTTTATTTCAGGAGCTTTTTCTTTTTTTATATTGACTCCACGAACAAATTCTAATTCAAAAGAATCCAAGTTTAGCTTTCTTACATCTTTTATTCCCTGAATAGTATCTCCCTTCGTGCATGTAGGAATTCCTGCTGTTCCGAATCTTAGTTTGTCCATAGATTAAATAAAATAAAAGAAGTATATTAAAGTATGCTCTCTCTTCAAAACTTTTTTGGTGTTGCAAAATAATTGTTACCTAGCTCATAAGTCACATACACTGTCCTTCCGGTTCTTTGACTGCTACCTGAAGCTGGGATGTGGGTTTGTAGTATAACCACTCCTTCTATTACTTCCAAGGGTGGACTTGTATGATATAACACTTTATGTATAGAGTGTCCATTTTCTCTAATCTCTAAGTCAGTTCTATCTCTTATTCTGTCTATACCTGTCACTACAATGTCTAATATATTCCTCCCTCTTGCAGAGATCCTCACTCCTCTTCCTACTCTATGGGTTAATTCTCTTTCCAAGGTGAATCCTAGAAATAGAAAATAAAAAAGAATTAAAAATTAACTAAAAGAGTCTCCGCAACCACAGGTGATTTTTGCATTGGGATTTTTAAACTTGAATCCTGATTCACTAAGAGTTTCTACAAAGTCAAGCTCTGTTCCATTTAAGGGCCCTATACTGTCTTTATCAATGAAAATCCTAGCTCCATCTTTCCCTATCACTTCATCTCCTTTTTTAGGGGATTTAACAAATGCCAGATCATATTTAGATCCTGAGCATCCTCCAGGAATTACTGCTATCTTTAGTCCATAACCCGGCTTTTTTTCTGCTTTCAATAAGGATTTTATCTTTTCTGCTGCTTTTGAGGTTACTATCAATGATTTTGGTTTTACTTTTGTTATAGAGCTATTAATTTCCTTAACTATCTTGTCTATTGTCTTGTCATCAATTCCATGAACCCTTGCTCCAAGCTCGATACTTTCATAAGGATTGACATGGCAACCTATACAATGCAAACCATGATTTAACATTATTTCTCCTGCTTGTGGAGAAAACCGTAATGCTTCCCCTATTGTTGTGTCTTTTGTTATTACCATTTTACCCTCCTATCATAATATTTCCTTCATAGCCTTCTTCTTCAATTCTAGTAGCTAATTCATGATCTCCCACATTAGAAATGGCTCCTTCTTTTAAAACTACCACTTTATCTGGTTTTATGTATTTTAGGATTCTGTTATAATGGGTGATTATTAAAACCCCCATACCTGTTTTTTCCTTTAAAAGATTTATCCCATTTGAAACAATTCTTAAGGCGTCAACATCTAGTCCTGAGTCATTTTCATCGATTATTGAAATTTCTGGCTCAAGAACTGCCATCTGAAGTATTTCATTTTTCTTTTTTTCCCCTCCAGAAAATCCTTCGTTTAAGTAACGGCCTGCAAAAGATTCTTTCATATTTAGCAGTTTCATTTTTTCTTTTAATAAATCTCTAAACTCTAAAACAGATATTTTATCTCTTCTTCTTGAATTTAATGCTGTTCTCAAAAAATTAGCTACTGAAACTCCTGGAATTTCACTAGGGTATTGGAAAGATAAAAACAACCCTAATTTAGCTCTTTCTGTTGGGCTCATATTTGTTATATCTTTATCTTTGAAAATTATTTTACCTTGAGTTATTTCATAATCTGGGTTTCCCATTAATACATTTGCTAAAGTTGATTTTCCTGAACCATTTGGCCCCATCAGTGCGATGATTTCTCCTTTGTTTACTTCCAAATTTACTCCCCTAAGTATTTCTTTTCCATTTACAGTTACATGTAAGTTTTTTATTTCTAAATCTGCCATGTTATTTTTCATTATTTTTATATCTACTAATCCCTTTTTGTAATGTTCTTAAAGACAGTAATGCGCATTTTAGCCTCATAGGAGATATTGGGATCCCTAACAAGTCTAAAACAAACTTTTCATCCAGCTTAAGGACATCCTTTATCTTTTTGCCCTTTAGCTCTTCTGATATTTTTGAAGCTGAAGCCACACTTACTGCGCATCCTCTTGAATCAAACTTTATATCTTTGATTGTATCTTCTTTCAGTTTCACTGTTACGCTTATTTCATCACCACACAAGGGATTGGTATCATTGATTTTTATAGTGGGGTTACTTAGACTACCTGAGTTTCTCGGAGATTTATAATGATCAAAAAGTTCTTCCTGGTAGATGTCTATCATTGTGTAAATACCTCCTGAACTTTTTTTAATGAACTGACAAAGTAATTTACCTCCTCTTTGGTATTATAAAAATAAGGAGAGATTCTGCATACTGCATTGACCCCGAGCACTTTCATTAATGGCTTTGCACATAAATGCCCAGCTCTTATTGCTATACCCTCTTTATCCAGTATTTCTGCAACATCATGAGGATGAATTCCCACTAAATTAAACGAAATTAAAGCTGTTCTGTCCTCTGATCCAGGCCCGTATATACTAATGTTGTCCAATTCTGCTAATTTTTCCATTGTGTATGTAACCAAATCTTTTGTTATCCTCTGTATTTCATCCATTCCAATCATTTCGATGTAGTCTATTGCTGCCCCCAATGCTATTGCTCCTGAAATATTGGGTGTGCCTGCTTCAAATTTGTTAGGCAAATCTGCCCATTTTGAATCATTTTTTGAAACGTCACTGATCATTCCCCCCCCAGTTAAAAATGGGTCTAAGGATAAAAGTAATTTTTTCTTTCCGTACAATACTCCAATACCAGTTGGTGCCAGCAGTTTGTGACCTGAAAAAGCCATAAAGTCTACATCTAAATCTTTAACATCTATTTTTTGATGTGGAGCGCTTTGGGCAGCGTCTAAGATGAATAATGCTTTACGGTCATGAGCCATCTTGCAAATTTTCTTAATAGGGTTTACTGTTCCAAGTACATTAGAAACGTGGACTACTGATACTATCTTTGTATTGTTATCTATTGGAGATTTGGTTAAGTCTAACTTTCCTTCTTTATCTATCGGAATAAATCTTAACTTCGCTCCTGTTCTTTTGCACAACTGCTGCCATGGCACAATATTTGAGTGGTGCTCCATTTCTGTTATTACTATATTGTCTTTTGCGCCTACTTTTAGAGTGTATGAAAGAAGATTTAGTGATTCTGTTGTGTTTCTTGTGAAAATAATTTCTTCTTTTGAAGCATTTATGAATTTAGCAACTTTTTCATGGGCTTCTTCATATTTTAGTGTTGCTTCTTCCCCAAGCTTATGGATAGCCCTATGGACATTTGAATTATATTTTGAATAGTACTCTTTTATTGAATCAATCACCTGGTTTGGTTTTTGAGAGGTTGCACTGTTATCTAGATAAATTAGGTTCTTTCCGTTTACTTTCTCTTTTAAAATAGGAAAATCTTTTCTTATTTCGCTAACCTTGAAGTCCTTTAATGATTTCATCTTAGTCTTTCCATCACCATTTTTTTAGTATAACTCTTTACGTCTTTGCTGGATATCTTTTTTATTAATGGGTTAAAAAACCCTTTAATCATTTCTGTTTCTGCTTCGTTTTTGTTTAAGCCTCTGCTCATTAAGTAAAATATTTTTTCTTTGTCTAGCTGACCTATTGTTGCCCCGTGGCTGCATTTAACCTCATTGTTCCCTATCAATAATTTGGGAATTGCATTTGCCTCTACTCCTTCGTTTAAAAGAAGAGTATCCTGTCTCTGATAACCATTGCTTTCTTTAGCATTCTCCTTTATGTCTATTAACCCCCTGTACAAGGTTTTGGACTTATCTTTTGCTATTCCTTTTATGAGCATGTCACTGGTTGTATAGGGAGACATATGTATCGCGGATGTGGAAATATCAAATTGCTGATTTCCAGAAGCAAAGAATGCGCCTAGGTTTTTTGTTGAAGCTCCTTCTCCTTTTAATAATGAAGCTGATTCAAATCTTGTAAACTTGCTGCCAAAAGTTCCTGAGAACCATTCCATGTGGGAATCTCTTCCTATTTTTGACCTGTTAATTGAGAAATTATAGCAATTTTTTCCTATTGACTGGATTGAGCCGTATTGGATATTTGAGTTATTTCCAACTATTATTTCTACAATGCTGCTCCTGTAGCCTTCTTCTAATGTGGATTTTATAGTCTCTAAGATTGTAGCTTGTGTATTATCTTCTGCTATGATTAAAATATATTCAAACTGCCTTTTTGAATTCATTAATGTTGATATTTCAACTGGTTTTATTAATTGTGTATTCTTTGGAATTCTTATGAATAACCCTTTGTTCCAGAGAGTTAAATGCAAAGCTGTTATTTTATCTTCTTCTGAAACTAAAGAAGAAAAGTTATCTTCTATTAATTCAGGATATTTGTTATAAGCTTCATGTAAACTTAATATTTCTACATTTTCACCTTTTGCGTTTAAGGATTGGATAGAACCCTCATGGTGTATTTCATCTATATTTAAATTATCAGGACTTATTACTATATTTATTCCATGCCTGAAACTTAATTTAGGAAGAGTTTTGAATATCTCAAATGCCTTTAGTCTTTTATTCTGAAAGAATTTTGGTTCATCAATATACAATTGTTTTATATATTCTTGTGTTACTGCCATGTTTATCACTCATCCTAGAGATCCCTCCATCTCCAATTCTATTAATCTGTTTAATTCAATTGCGTATTCTCCAGGAAGTTGTTTTGTTATTGGTTCTATAAAACCTGAGACTATCATTTTTTTAGCTTCTTC
>Ga0208375_1002683_pt1 | contig 16256 bp, 10 predicted proteins | sample RifOxyD1_FD_184038 | JGI IMG/M metagenome (GOLD analysis project Ga0208375, IMG submission 184038) | Soil microbial communities from Rifle, Colorado - Rifle Oxygen_injection D1 (SPAdes) | ecosystem: Environmental > Terrestrial > Deep subsurface > Rock core/Sediment | place: Rifle, Colorado... | reverse complement strand
CCCGATATATAATCGTTTCAATACTCTAACACAATACAAGAAAAAGGCAAATATCTTTATTTATAGAATTCCTTTTATCTGTTCCCATGTCTTCTGTGCACCTTTTAGAATATTCGTGTAGATACTGTGTATTATTTCTTTTAGTATAGTGAACCATGATATGGTGGGTGTAGTAGTATCTGATTGTTCTGGAGTAGATGTAGATATTGGTATGAAGGGTTGGGGTTTTCTTTTTGAGATAGTGGTGTTTGTGGTATTTTCAGAGTATTTATTATTTATTATAGAATTAATTACTTGTTTGGTTTTAGGACCTACTATGCCGTAACCTGTAGTATCGGGTGTGCCAGAAGATATAATATTGTTTGCTTTCTGGAAAGCTTGTACTGCTTGTATTGTTTCTGGAGTGTATGTATTAGGTGTGGGAGAGGGAGTAGAAAGTGGAGGAGGATTGGGACTTCCGGAGACTAGGGGGTGTGGATAGGTATACGGAATGTATGGATAGTAAGCATTTGATCCTTCAGGAGAAAATACCATTGTTCCTAGAGTCGGATATTTAACCCCATCTGTTGGATAAGTATTTGAAGCGCCGTTACAGTCAGATATTCCGCTAGCGCAAACAAATATTTCTCTGCCTCCAGTCGCTTCCGGCGCGTGAAGAAAATAATCTCTATCTTTACGAATAAACGGATTAGATGTAGGGGTGGCATTATTACCGCAGGTGCCTATCCCACGCCCCGCGCAACAGGACATGGGAGTTGCATTAGCGGTGCAATTGTAATTAGTAGGACTCGTTTCTACAGACCCGTAGACACCATCATTAAAATCATGTCCGCGATATGTATTATTCCATATAAAAGTATTATGTATCTGATCTTCGGCTGGCCAGGCAATCCTGTGAACCGACCAATTATCGCTCGAATATTCTTCTTCCACTAACATAATCCTTGGATTATTAGACACGGTCCCAGTAATGACATTGTTATAAACAAGGTTCACAGAACCGCGAGAGATATACATAAAGTCGATTCTCTTCCCAGACTCCGTATTATTGTAAAACTCAATAACCGACTGCCCTCTTCGTTGACAGGCGCTCACTTCCCAATAGCCAGCACCACCACAACCGCCATCAGCACTGCCGTGAGCCATAAATGGAGTATAGGTTCCAAGCGTGCCAGACACTGTGGTGGCATTGAAATCATTATTTCTAACCACCAGTTTGCCGCCGTTGAATGTACCAATTTGTTCTTGGGTATAAGTTAAAGCATAATTTACATCGGTAATAAAATGATTATCTTCAATAAAAAGAGCGTCCGATGTGCCTGCAGAAAGTGATGCCCACGATGCGTCGGCGTTGGTTCGACTTCCAGAGCTAAATGATATACTTTGTATACCATTGTAAAAATAATTATGATCAACTAATCCTTTCGGATGATAAAAAGTAACAGGCGAATTTCCAAAATAGAAAACATTATTGTCTATTCTTATTTGGCCACCATTCACTCCTCCCATCATATCATGGACATTTATCGCCGTGTATGGAGTCCTATTAGTCATTTGAAAAGCAAATCCGCTTATCCTTACAAGAGTACTCGCGGTAAAGCCCGTAATATTGAAAAATCCATTGGGCATTGAACTTGACGTTGTTAATTTCGTCCCACTTGTTCCTGAACCAGCTCCTATAATACTAATTGGTTTGTTAATAGTTATAGCCGATGACCAGACGCAATCGCCGGCATATCCTCCTGCCGGCACATTAACAGTGCCTCCGCTTGTAACCAAATTGATGGCGTTTTGCACATCGGTCATTGAACAGCTCAAAGCGGTCACTTCGCTGCTTGAAAGAGCTTGTGTGGTAAAAATCTGGTCAGTTGATTCAGTATGATTACCGACCGCATCTTTTGAGTTTACACGATAATGATAGGTGGTATTGGGAGTTAGACCGGAAAGTGTTTGACTGTGGGAAGTTATAAGTTGCGTATTAAGAATGGTTTGTGAACTATATGATATCGTTAGCCCATACTCTATTTGGGTGTCTGATGATTCATCGGTGGTATAAGTGACAGTAGCAGAGGTTGGGGTGATGCTAGTGGTTTGGATGTTTTGAATTGTTGGAGATGTAGCGTCGTTTACGGGCGGGATTGGTAAAGAGCAGGAAGCCGTTGATCCTCCATCACTACCTGTACAACTCCAGAGGTATTCTGTAGAAGAGTCTGTTGTATCAGAAAGAGAACCTATAGCGCAAGAGTTAACTATTACACTACAGGAACCATTTATGGGAGTTGGTGGAGGTGGTGAGACACTTGAACTTGTGTAATTGTAAAGATCAGATATTTCAATGTCGGACAAAGCGCGGTTGTAAACACGGACGTCATCCAGAAAACCGTTAAATCGCCAACTGGTGCCATTTTCAAAGGCACCAATAGTATTGAAAGAGGCATTAGAAAAGTTCGTCCCTACACCATTATATTTTTGAACGCCATCGACATACATTCTTAACTCTTTTGTAGAACCTGTAAATGTGAGTGCGATCTGATGCCAACTATTTATAGTTACTCCTGCCACATAATGCCAATTACCGTCGTGGACTTGAAAATTCGAACCTTGCACAGCAACATTTCTTAAAATTCCGCTTCCAGAACTTATCACTCCTCCTATCGCGGTGGACTTCGGAAAGACCCATGCTGAAAACGAGGCATCTGTATAAGTTGACGAATTGCTAGACTTAACATAATCATCCCCCCCATCAAAACTAAGCGCCCCGCTCCCCACATTCCCTGCTACAGGAGTAGGACCATTCTGTAGAGTGCCATTATTGTTGTTTCCAGAGGAATCAGTAGCTGTTCCATCATCAAACGTATAGTGAGCCACCAACCCATCATTAAGAGAATCTACTTGGGCTAATTGAGTACGTGGTGATATTGATTTAGTTATTTCTGATATTTGATTTGAATATAGTATACCGATGATGAAGAAAGAGATGAGTATTACGAGTATTGTGAGAGATATGAGTTTGAGATTGTGTTTGAGATTATTCATATAACTATATTTCTTATAGTAAGTTACCTGGATGTATTACTTTTACCTTAGCATTCGAATATGATTTTAGGAATAATGAAAAAGATGGATTCTCTTCTGGATTCCATTTACACTCATATGCATTAATATCATTCCCTTTTTTCTCAATTAAATCTATTTCGAGCCCCTTCCTAGTTCTCCAGAACATTATCTCTGGAGGAAAAATATTAGAATTATTTCCTTCTTTTATCTTTTCACTGATAAAATAATTCTCGAAGATAAATCCCCTATCATCACGCATGTCTAGAGATTTCTCAATATCTACCAAGGCATTCCTTACTCCAATATCAAGAAAAAAGACTTTGAATGCTTTCTTCAATTCTGTTCTAGGATTATTAGAAAAAGAATGGACAATCTTAATAATGAATGACTGTTCAAGTAATCTGAGATAACGCTGAACTACACTTCTACTAATACCCAGATGATCAGATATTTCATTTATAGATACCAGAGAACCGATTTGTAGAGCAAGTAACTTGACTAAACTTTCGAATATTTGAGGGTTTCTAATTGCTTCGAATACGAATACATCTTTATATAGATATTGCGTGGCGATATTCTTCAATAATGTTTTCTTGGTTTCTACTGATTCCTCTGCTACGACTGCTGGATATGTTCCATATAGCATGAACTGATATAGATCATCTATAGTCACTTTTCTTGATTTCTTAATTTCATCAAGTGAAAGCGGAAATAGTATAAATTCGAAGACTCTGCCAGTCATTGGTTCATTTATCTTATTTGATAGATCGAATGAGGATGAACCTGTCGCTATTATCTGAACATTCGGATGTGTATCATGAAAAACTTTCAATATAGTTCCTATATCCTGTATTGTCTGTGCTTCATCAAATACAACTAATTTTTTATCTTGTGTTAATGGTAATAATTTATCAGGTTCACCTACAATAAAGTGCTTACGTACTTCCGCCAATTGACAATCATAATAAGCATCAGATTCTTTATGCTCTTCTAATATCTTTTTTGCTAGGGTTGTCTTCCCTGATTGGCGTGGTCCGAGAATAGATAACATTCTACCTTTGAATAAGGATTCACGAATTCTGTTCTCAATTGTACGTTGAAAAATAAGCATATTATTGTAATAATAACATTTTGCTCTTCTGAAAGCAAATTGTACTTATCCACATTCTACCTCCCTCCCCCCACCTGTTCCCAAGTTCTCTCGGCACCTCTTATGATATTGATATAGATACTGTGTATTACTTCTTTTAGTATAGTGAACCATGATATGGTAGTTGTATTAGTATCTATTTGTTCTGTAGTAGAGGTAGGTAGTGGTATGAAGGGTTGGGGGGTAGAAAGGGTATTATTGTATTTATTGTTTAGTATAGAGTTGATTACTTCTTTTGTTTTCGGTCCTACTGTACCATAACCTGTGGTGTCTGGGGTACCAGAGTTTACAATATTGTTTGCTCTCTGGAAGGCTTGTACTGCTTGTATTGTTTCTGAAGTATATGTATTAGGTGTGGGAGATAGAGTAGAGAGATATCCTTCATTGTAAAGGAAGGTATTGAGTGTTGCTATATCATTGTTTGTTTGTTCTGGAGTGAGATCTTGAGTAAGTGGTTGTACTACTACCGGTGTGGGTGTAGGGGTTAGTGGGGGTATTACTGGTGGTTGGATAATGGGGGTGGGTTGTACGGGTGGAGGAGTAAAAAGAGTAGGTGGTGGGGTATAGGTTTGATTGGAATTGGCAAAGACTATTTGTGGATTACAGCTATATGCACCTATATCTGTACCTCCTTCACCTTTAGCACATAATGGCGAGGTAACTATAGGCTTCAAACCGTCATCGAGGGTGAATGGAATACCGTCGGGACCTAGGGGGCCGTTGATATTCTGGAACCTAGGGTCACCGCCGTTGATACCGTGGGGTTCATTAAACTTGTTTGGGTACAAATTTCCTGGCTCTGGAGAATAAGTAGGATCCGGACCAGCCACATAATTGTAATCTGTAAAACCACCAAAAATCGGATCAACATAATACCATCCAAAAAATTGCCTTTTTGCGTTTCGGTTGGCCAAAAAGATATTGTTCTTTATGGTGGGATTATTAGCATCTTTGCTGAAATAGAGCGGCTGAATCTCCACGTTTTTACCCGTCATATAAAATATATTGTTCTCAAAAACAATGTTTGGCATCTGCCCAAAGAATATATGTGAGATGTTAAAGAAAACATTATTACGAAAGACAGCTCCACCAACATTTGCTATGCAACCATCTTGACCGGTGACGCAAGTAGTCAACATTCCCATTTGTGCAGCGCCATCTGCATCTGGCTCGAAATTCATAAAGAAATTCTTTTCTACGGTGATATTTCTGACATTCTGCCAAGCTTGGAAGAGATCCGGATGTTCAGGAAATCCGTTTACACGAACAGTATCATGGACATAATTACCCCTAATGATATGCCCCTCACCACTGGGCCTAAATATATCTCCTCCTTTGGTACCAGAGATCTCATTATTTTCTATCGTATGATTCATCCCACCAAGCAGAAAGACAATATCTGCGTTTGAGTCAATAATTTTATTGCCACTAATAAGACCGTTATCAGCTGCTACACTCCCGCTACTGACAAAATAGAATTGGAAAAAAGGAATACTTGAGGCGTATGCATAGACAGGTCCCTGATTGTCAAGCCTTTGACCATCAGCAATAGTCAGAGTGTGTTCAGTGACAGATTTAACTGTCTTAGTACCACTATTATTACTCAATAGTTTGACATATCGATTTCCATCAATATAAATATCATATGTGCTGTACAGATCAAACGTCATTCCCGGCTTGAATCCAGCATTCAGAAAATTCCCGTTTTGAGTGGTAATTGTGTCGCCATTGGCACCATTATCTTTAAATACAAAATCATCCGTCGTTATTCCTACATTGCCTCTGATAGTATTGTCCAAAATCTGAACATAGTGAGCACCAGATCCAATATAAAATTGCACTCGCTGATTATGAGCAGGATTCTCAAGCAAAAATTGTTTTACCGTCACATATGGGACTTGAATATTAAAACCTTCAATCTTAGCAGACACTTGACCATCAGACATGATTCCCTCAAAAGTAATTCTCGCTGAACTAGAAGTATTGCGTGGTGCAGGATTATCCCAGGTGACAGCTACTTTGACATATTCATCATACACACCTGGATATACACGACAAGTATCACCTCCTTTTGCAACATTCGCACAACTCTGGATAGTAGTGAAGTTACCAGTGCCGTCTTTCTTTACAGTATAAGTTGTAGGTCCAGTTGTTTGTGTTTGGGTATTGAAGGTAACAATAACGGTAGTGTTTGAGTTTAGGGTGACAGTACATGTTCCTGTACCAGAACATCCTCCACCTGACCAGCCGATAAATGTTGAACCTGTTGTAGGAGAAGCGGTAAGAGTGGTGACGCTACCTTGGTTGGTGGTTTCAGAGCAATCAGAACCACAGTTGATACCTGTACCTGTTACTGTTCCTTGACCAACACCTGATTTTGAGACTGTTAGTGTGTATGTTACTGCTCCAGGAAGGGATCTAGTAGCTGTACAGGAAGCTGTTGTTCCACCGTTTGAACCTGTACACGACCATGGAGATGAACCTCCTTGGGTTGGATCTGATGGTGTAGTAGGACTTGCTGTACCAGTAAAACAGTATGCACCTACTAGAAATGTTTCTGATGATGAGTATGTTTTTGATGCAGGACCACAGGTACCGTTGATTGATGCTTGAGGTGGAACTGTGCCACCACCGAGAGAATAGAGTTGACCAACTTCATCAGCTGTGAGAGCGCGGTTGTAGACGCGGATGTCGTCCATTGTTGCACTTGCAAATGCCGAAAGAAGATGATTAGTCCCAATCTTAAGAGGTGTACTGATGTTCGTATTAAGTGCTCCTCCTGTCCCATTAGTAGTAGCTTTCTGTACGCCATTAATATAGACATACGAGGTGGGGTCGTTATACATAACGACTATATGTGTCCATTGACCTAATGGTATTGGGCAAGTCGCAGCGTTACAATTAATGGTTAGAGCACTACCACCAGTTCCAGAACCTCCATACCTCCACGCGGTTGACATAGTAAAAAAACTACTTCCTGAAATAGTTAAAAATCTTCCATTGATTCCAGAGTCACGATTGACGAACTGAGCTAGCTGATTATTATTTTTAACCCAAAATGCTACAGTAGCTCCACTTGAACCTTCCAATGAATCAAAAACACTGGAATCAGGGATATTTATATAATCATCCCCCCCATCAAAACTAAGCGCCCCGCTCCCCACATTCCCTGCTACAGGAGTAGGACCACCTTGTAGAGTGCCGTTATTGTTGTTTCCAGATGAATCATTAGCTGTACCATCATCGAAAGTATAATGAGCCACCAACCCATCATTAAGAGAAGCTACTTGAGCTAATTGATTATGTGGTGATATTGATTTAGTTATTTCTGATATTTGATTTGAATATAGTATACCGATGATGAAGAAAGAGATGAGTATTACGAGTATTGTGAGAGATATGAGTTTGAGATTGTGTTTGAGATTATTCATATAACTATATTTCTTATAGTAAGTTACCTGGATGTATTACTTTTACCTTAGCATTCGAATATGATTTTAGGAATAATGAAAAAGATGGATTCTCTTCTGGATTCCATTTACACTCATATGCATTAATATCATTCCCTTTTTTCTCAATTAAATCTATTTCGAGCCCCTTCCTAGTTCTCCAGAACATTATCTCTGGAGGAAAAATATTAGAATTATTTCCTTCTTTTATCTTTTCACTGATAAAATAATTCTCGAAGATAAATCCCCTATCATCACGCATGTCTAGAGATTTCTCAATATCTACCAAGGCATTCCTTACTCCAATATCAAGAAAAAAGACTTTGAATGCTTTCTTCAATTCTGTTCTAGGATTATTAGAAAAAGAATGGACAATCTTAATAATGAATGACTGTTCAAGTAATCTGAGATAACGCTGAACTACACTTCTACTAATACCCAGATGATCAGATATTTCATTTATAGATACCAGAGAACCGATTTGTAGAGCAAGTAACTTGACTAAACTTTCGAATATTTGAGGGTTTCTAATTGCTTCGAATACGAATACATCTTTATATAGATATTGCGTGGCGATATTCTTCAATAATGTTTTCTTGGTTTCTACTGATTCCTCTGCTACGACTGCTGGATATGTTCCATATAGCATGAACTGATATAGATCATCTATAGTCACTTTTCTTGATTTCTTAATTTCATCAAGTGAAAGCGGAAATAGTATAAATTCGAAGACTCTGCCAGTCATTGGTTCATTTATCTTATTTGATAGATCGAATGAGGATGAACCTGTCGCTATTATCTGAACATTCGGATGTGTATCATGAAAAACTTTCAATATAGTTCCTATATCCTGTATTGTCTGTGCTTCATCAAATACAACTAATTTTTTATCTTGTGTTAATGGTAATAATTTATCAGGTTCACCTACAATAAAGTGCTTACGTACTTCCGCCAATTGACAATCATAATAAGCATCAGATTCTTTATGCTCTTCTAATATCTTTTTTGCTAGGGTTGTCTTCCCTGATTGGCGTGGTCCGAGAATAGATAACATTCTACCTTTGAATAAGGATTCACGAATTCTGTTCTCAATTGTACGTTGAAAAATAAGCATATTATTGTAATAATAACATTTTGCTCTTCTGAAAGCAAATTGTACTTATCCACATTCTACCTCCCTCCCCCCACCTGTTCCCAAGTTCTCTCGGCACCTCTTATGATATTGATATAGATACTGTGTATTACTTCTTTTAGTATAGTGAACCATGATATGGTAGTTGTATTAGTATCTATTTGTTCTGTAGTAGAGGTAGGTAGTGGTATGAAGGGTTGGGGGGTAGAAAGGGTATTATTGTATTTATTGTTTAGTATAGAGTTGATTACTTCTTTTGTTTTCGGTCCTACTGTACCATAACCTGTGGTGTCTGGGGTACCAGAGTTTACAATATTGTTTGCTCTCTGGAAGGCTTGTACTGCTTGTATTGTTTCTGAAGTATATGTATTAGGTGTGGGAGATAGAGTAGAGAGATATCCTTCATTGTAAAGGAAGGTATTGAGTGTTGCTATATCATTGTTTGTTTGTTCTGGAGTGAGATCTTGAGTAAGTGGTTGTACTACTACCGGTGTGGGTGTAGGGGTTAATGGGGGTATTACTGGTGGTTGGATAATGGGGGTGGGTTGTACGGGTGGAGGAGTAAAAAGAGTAGGTGGTGTATAAGGAGTAGAAGGTGGGGATGGGGGAATATAGGTCTGACTAGAGCAATTCCCTCCTTCACAGTATTCATAGGCACCGATGTCCCAGGCGGAACCTTGAGGACGGGGGGTACCGATGAAGTCAACCGGATCACCACTAGCATTCACAAGAGAAATACCTCTCAAAAGAGTAGCCGTATCAGCACTCTGTATGGCATCAATAGCAGGACTGCCAGCTTTCAAGCGAAAATCAGAATTTACTTTATCTATAAACACAGAGGCTAATTGTGGACTAGTTATCTCAACACTGTGTTGATCATATCCCAATTCTGCTTTCCATTTGTCATATTTGTATATATACGGACGAGAACCCATTTCTCTATCTTTCCAGAAATAATAAAGATTGTAATCACTCACCCCCAGTCTGCTATCATCAACAGTGGAGATTCCATATGATATACCAATCATTAGATTGCCTATAACTTTTGATTGAGGACCTCTAGCATGTATACCCGTACCACCAGCAGACGCCACAATTGTGTTTCCGTAAACCCACGAGGGAGTACCTGAAACAATAAATCCGTTCACCGGCCAACTTGTGCCAGTTGTATACAAGATGTTGTTATACACCTTGGTATTGCGAATATCATCCTCCATATATATGAGAGCAGTAATATGAGTTCCCATATCTCCACCTATCACATTGCCGTAAACTTCCACATTATCTGTATAGCTACCTGGAGTAGGAGCAGAAATTTGTATTCCGTCATTATGGAACCAATGTCCATTTGAAAGTATACCGTCCCAAACATATCCATCAAGAATAGTGTTGTCGTATATCTCCAGACCATTGATTACAGATGAGGCACTTCCTCCGGCCGAAATGAACATGCCGTTTGATATGCGAGTAAGTCTGTTGGAATAGATGGATATGTTGCTTGCTATACCACTAGCCACGATACCTGTTCTCATTTCAGAGATCGTGTTGTGATGAACTGACAGATTGCTGGTACCAGCTAGAGACATGCCAAACCCTTGGTCGGCAGGATCGTTTGATAGAGGTGTCCTCAAATAAAAATTGCGTATGATGAGATTCTTTATTTCCACATTAGTACCACCCTCAGAACGGACAGCTCTTTGTGTCACAGGAGCAAATGGAAAATTGGTACCCGAAGCTGTGGCCTCTACAACACCATTGCTTCCACCATCTATTATCACATTACTCCTGCTAGGGATATATATAGCAGCTGGAACCGGCCACGTGGGAGCTGACATTTTGGCATTAGGTTCAAATACTACTGTCACCGGGTTACCAGAAGTCCCACTGCCCCGCACAGTGAGCTGAGAACTTATCGTGCCACAAAGATGTACAGTGTCACCCGGACCGATTTGATAAGCTCCGTTCCCCCAATTCGTCGCATTATTCAACCACACCATTGACTGGGAGTTGGCACAGCTAGATGCTGAAGCATTGCCTTGTGTAGTCTGAGAAATATATAGATTACCTCCTGAAATATCCACTTCATCCGGAGTGGTAGGAATGGTCAGAGAACAAGAGGCGGTAGATCCACCGTTGGTACCTGCACAATTCCACCGATAGTCGGTAGCTGAGTCGGTAATGTCTACTGATATGCCCGCTGTACAAATATTAACAACTGTTCCGCATAAACCGTTTACAGGAGAAGGTGTGACACTTGTGCTAGTGTAGTTATATAATTCGGTTACCTCAGAAGCCGACAGCGCGCGGTTGTATATGTGGACGTCGTCGATACCCCCCTGCCACATTAAATCACTTCCAATTCTAGACCCGATATGAAAATTACTTTGAGCAGGAGAAATATTTTGTCCACCAAATGTAGATGTGATAAGAACACCATCAACATAAAAAAATGCTCCATCTACATCTCCAGTATAAGGCTCCACCAATGTGATGTGGTGCCAATTGTTATCAAGAGCATATGTCCAGCCAGTCATTGTATCTGTAGTGTTATTCTCATTTTCATATGCAAAGCCGTTGAAAGTGTTGGAGTGGAACACACACAAATCATGAGTACCATCGTGGTCCTGACAAAAAAGTATATGAGAAACAGTCGAAAAATCTCTTTTAATCCACATAGATACAGTAAATGCACCACTGGCTGGTAATTGAGCTGGGGTAGAAATTCTGTCATCAATTCCATCAAACCCCATCGCCCCGCTCCCCACATTCCCTGCTACAGGAGTAGGACCATTCTGTAGAGTGCCGTTATTGTTGTTTCCAGAGGAATCAGTAGCTGTACCATCATCGAAGGTATAGTGAGCTACTAGACCATTGTCTAGAGAGGGTACTTGAGCTAATTGATTATGTGGTGATATTGATTTAGTTATTTCTGATATTTGATTTGAATATAGTATACCGATGATGAAGAAAGAGATGAGTATTACGAGTATTGTGAGAGATATAAGTTTGAGATTGTGTTTGAGATTAGAAGACATGATGATACAGTTATTATAACCCCACAATCAGTTTAAAAATAAATGGAATAATAGGATAAATGAATTGCCAAAGGAAAAAAATAAGAATAAGAATTAGAAAAATAGAATACCTTTCAAACCCTTCTCTTATTTTATATAGATTCGGCGGTAGAAGAGAAAAAAGTACTTTTGAACCATCCAGTGGAGGAATGGGAATGAGATTGAAAACTGCTAAAACAATATTTATCATCACTATATATGAAGAAATGAGTATAAATGCTTCAGATAGAGTATTACCGAAAAAGCGTATAATAAAGCCGAAAATAAGAGCAATCAGAATATTGGCAAACGGACCAGCAAGAGAAATTATGAGTTCACCCCATCTTTTATTCTTTACATTATACGGATTCCATTGTACTGGCTTGGCCCAGCCAAATGTGAATCCTATAAGAGAAGTCATAATAGGCACAATTAAAGATCCGAATAAATCTAGATGCTTCAGAGGATTGATAGTGAGTCTACCTTGAAGTCTAGGCGTAGGATCACCCAGTATATCCGCAGCATAGCCATGAGAAAGCTCATGCATGACTACAGACATAATAAGTATGGCTATTGATATAATAATAGTTAATAAATCCATAAATTTGCAAAATACATTATATATGTTAGCATATTGAACACGAAGATAAAAATATGGCAAAAGTCTGCGCAATAACAAAAAAGGGTTCAATAAAGGGTGGCGGTTATTCCAATCGTACTCGTGCTACGCAATTCAATCCTACAGGTATAGTAAGGAAGCATTCTAATTTACAGAAAAAGAGGATTTATGTTCCCGAATTGAAAAAAACTTTTAATCTCACAATATCTACAAAAGCTTTAAAGACTATACAGAAGCATGGTGCTTTCGCTGTTTTAAAGAAGGCAGGGATTATTTAATTTCTAATTTTAATAATATTGAAATAATAAAAAGTCCTCCACCGAACCGTAAGGTAAGTGGAGGAATGATGGAAGAACTGGAGATTATTTCTTATGCAATTTGAAGCAGACGATAAAATCTCCGAAATCATATGCTTCATTTTCTCCCCAAAGATCAAAATCATACACTTCCCCGGGGTCTGGATGTATTCCAGATAAATGCATGCCGAGAACAGGAAACATAATATCTTGTCCATTGATGTCTCTAGGCAATGACTGTCTATTATCAAGAGACATATACCATCCAGGTAAAAATATTTGATCTCTTCTCAATCTGTAGATCAGAGCGAGACCATATGGACCGAGAAAGACTGAACCATCTTGTTGATGCAAGAAAGCTAGTCTATCTTCGAAAGAAGTAACCATTTCCATATGCTTCTGCCTGAAGAAAGTAACTAGAATCTTCTGACCAGGTTGAAGTTTGGTACTCACAGAAAGAAAAGCTGAATCAGCTATACCATTACAGTAGTGCTTGAATTCAGATCTATGCTTTATAGCAAATCCATCAAGGAAATGACCATGACGGAAATCTTCAGGTACAGTCAAAGAAAATTGATTCTGCATTGCTACGAACATTCTGTTTACCAAAACTCCAGCAGACGGATATATAGCGGGGGTCGTATTCATTTTTCAAATCTCAATTGTGATCCTATTGGATCTGGTTTAATTGAACTAGCTTATTTATTTATACTGCTAATATAGTCTGATGTCAAAAGCTAAATCTCCTAGTACCACTTTCTCTGAGATTAATAATCTCTGCATTATTTCTTTTTTTGAATGGAGTACTATTTGTCGCTTTAGAAATAATGACGAAATCAGGGTCTACTTTATCAAATAGATCCCAAGATGTTCTAGAATCACTAGCACTATATGCATATTCCAATATATTAACTTTACCAATTTCACTAATTAATGATTTCTGTATAGTCTTCGATACATCACCAAGAAGTAAAATATTAAAGGATTCATAGGAAATATATAGAATCATTTCTGGTAAACTGGTTTTATTATATTTGAAGCTAGAATCAGGAAAAAGAATAGAAAAAGAAATACTATCTATATTGAAAATATCACCTTTCTTCACTTCTTTTATTTTAATATTTTTCTTTTCTGCATTTTCCTCGAATATAGACAGAGCGGTGCTAGTACCCATTATTTCTGGTTTTATTATTTTATTTACTTTATATCTATCTATTAGATCTATTAATCCTCCTATATTTTTCTTATCACTACTTGTAAGAATAAGACTATCTATTGTTCTCTTATAGAAAGGTAGGATTCTAGTCAATTCTCTAATTATCTGATTATTTTGTCCACCATCTATGAGTATGGTGCTATTTTTAGAATATATAAATATACTTCTACCTCTATCAAGATTGAAAAAGTAAATACCATAAGCAGAATTTCTATAGAAAGAATAATAAAAATATGTAGAAAATATACATATCAATATAGCTATGGGTATTCCCCATTTTATTATTCTCTTATTTTTCATGATAGAATATTAACATATGAATAAATATATAGAGCAAAAATTCAATATTGGAAAATTAAAAGGCATTTCTGAGAAGACTATGGAGGAACATCTGAAGCTATATACTGGATATGTGAAGAATCTGAATGATACTCTAGATGGCAAGCAGGACATACGTAGACTGGCTTTTGAATATAATGGCATGCGCAATCATGAAGTATATTTCTCAAGTCTGGAAAATGGCCCCAGAACATTGTCTCCCAATAGTAGATTAAAAGAGAAAATAGAAAATGATTTTGAAGTATTCGATACATGGCTAGCTAGCTTCAAGACTATAGCTCTCACTCGTGGTATCGGCTGGGCTATACTCTTCTATGATAAGAATAATGATTATCTCATCAATACATGGATAGAAGAACAACATATTGGTCAGCTTCAAGACTGCACCCCTATTCTCGCTCTAGATATGTGGGAACATTCCTATGTTGCTGACTATGCACCGTCTGGTAAGAAGAATTATATAGAAGACTTTTTCGAGAATATTAATTGGGAAATTATAGAAGGTAATTTCATAAATATAGCAAAGTAGAAAACATAGAATCCTACAACTATCCATATTGAGAATTTCGGAACTTCTATAGAAGCGAAGGGTAAACGTGCGAAATATTGCACTATGAATAATTCATAAGAAAGTAAAATATAGCTTATGAAGCTTGTTAATTGTGATAAGAAATATGAAATGAACCCTAGAAACCCTGTAATAGAAATAAAAAGCATAGTAATAGGTATGAATGGCAAAACAATAATATTCACGACTATACCAATAATAGAAATCTGACCCATTATATATAAGATAAATGGTGAAATGAATATCTGTGTTGCTAAAGTAGATGCGATAAGACTTCTAATACCTAATCTTTCTGTTATGAAAGATATTCTATTCTCTATTGGTGAAGCTAGGATAATTAATCCTAGAGTTGCAAGGAATGATAATTGGAAAGATGGATCATGTAATAGTATGGATGGATTGTGAATGAGCATGAGTATTGCAGCGAGGAATAGAGCGCGCATTACATCATAATCTCTACGTATGAATTCAGCAAAAAGGGCAATGGAAGCCATGATGCAGGACCTCACCACAGTCGCCCCACCACCGACAAGCATGCCGAAAAGTATAATACTAATTAATCCTAAAATAATACTTATATTTCTCGGTAAGAAAGATAGAATGCGTCTGATAGATGAAGCGATAATAGTAATATTATATCCAGAAAGTACTACTATATGTATTAGTCCAGATCTGCGGAAATCATCTAGAAGTTCTTTTCCTAGAGATGACTTATCCCCTACCACGAGCCCTCCAGCTAGGGCAGAATGTGGCTCGCCTAATACTGATTCTAGATTATAGAGGAATTTGCTTTTGAAATAAAATAATCTTGATGAAATCCAATTCTCATTATCATGACTTATTATTTCTATATTAGATTTCCTAATTTCATAATATATATCGTCTTTTGCAAGATAATTAATATAATCGAATGTTCTACCGCCATTACTTTTGAAATTAAATGGCATTATTAATTTCCCAGAAACTTTCACATTATCTCCATATCTATATTCCATATACCTATCTGCTGTGATTCTTGCATTTATATTATCCTGCATATCACAGATACTCTCTATACAATCAATATGTAAGATGAAGATCTGTGAGAAATCCCTCTTCACCGGCTCGTCTATGATATTCCCTTGCAGTATCACATTCTGCCCCACATAATCAGATAGTATAAATCTGGTTCTATCATTTACAGAATAATAGAACCGTACTATTACAGTTATTATTAATAAAGTGATTATTATGAAATGGATTTTATTTTTCCGATACTCCATTTATTCACCATATCAGAGTGAAATGAAGCCGAAATAAAAAAAGAATAAAAAAAGAATAAAATCTAATTACAGAACATCTTTTATAATATTTGTAAATGGATATTCATCGATACTT
>Ga0208375_1002678_pt1 | contig 16276 bp, 19 predicted proteins | sample RifOxyD1_FD_184038 | JGI IMG/M metagenome (GOLD analysis project Ga0208375, IMG submission 184038) | Soil microbial communities from Rifle, Colorado - Rifle Oxygen_injection D1 (SPAdes) | ecosystem: Environmental > Terrestrial > Deep subsurface > Rock core/Sediment | place: Rifle, Colorado... | reverse complement strand
CTCTTTAATTCAGCATATTCTGGAGTTCCAGTCTTTTCTTCATCTAAAAGTTTTTTTAGAATATCAATTAATTTGTTTGTATTAGCAACATATCCCTGATATAACTTAAAGTGATTCTGCAGCAATTTATCGCTGAACCCCTTTGTTCCAATTAGATTATCAAAGTTTATTGCTTCGTATACCATTTTACCTCCTCTTGTGTCTTCTTATTCCTTCTATTATATTTTCCCAGTAGAGTACATAATTTTTTAAGTTTTCTTCTTTAGATTCAAATAAAGGATAACTACCACTTTCCCAACCCCTTTTAATTTTCACGTTAAAAATCCTCATTTTGAAAGTATATAATCCATCTTGTAAAAGATAAACACGATCTTCCAAATCAAGGTCAATGCTATTATCTTGTTTTTCAATTTTATCAATCCTTATACCACCCTTTTTTATTACTATAGCTTTTTTCCCCATAGGGGGAACTAACTCTGGATGCTTTTCTATCTCATATGAATCAGCAGTACCTACATAAAAGTGTGGGAATCTAATATCCTTAATCTCACCCAAGATGCATTCTTTTATCCCATAGGCACTTAATCTAAACATGCCTTCTACCATCTGTTTCTCAAAACTTTCTTTTAATACTGTCATTTTTTGCCTTTCTATATCTTCCCGACTAAATCCAGCCCTGGTTTAAGAGTTTTCTTTCCAGGCTCCCAGCTTACTGGACAAACCTGGCCTTTATTATTTCTAACAAATCTGGCAGCTTGAACTTTCCTTAATAATTCTTTAGTATTTCTCCCAATACTATTATCATGAATCTCACAAGTTTTAAGTAATCCTTCAGGATCAATAATAAAACTCCCTCTCAAAGACAATCCCTCTTCTTCAATGTAAGTGCCAAATTCCTTACAAAGCTTTCCAGTCGGGTCAGCTAGCATTGGAAACTTAATCTTTTTAATAGTTGGAGATGTATCATGCCAAGCTTTATGCGCGAAAACAGTGTCTGTACTTATGCTTAATATCTCAGCATCTAATTTCTTAAACTCTTCATAATATTCAGCTGCCTCTTCTAATTCAGTAGGACAAATAAAAGTAAAATCAGCAGGATAAAATATCAAAACCAGCCACTTACCTTTATAATCAGAAAGCCTAATCTTTTTGGTTTCCTCATTATGAAACGCTTCTAATTCAATATCTGGAACTTCCTTACCAATTTTTAACATATTAACCCCAACAAGAATAAATCTTATCTTTTATTAAATCCCTGTCTTTTTATATCTTTTGTTTAACTAGCATCAGGGGGAAGAAGAAATAATATCAAAATGCCTAGAAAAGTTCATTCAAAACCCGACAAAAATATGCAAAAGCTTTAAATAGAAGCTCTTATATATACTTATATAACATGGTCGAGGCAACAATTTTACATAGTCCAACACTAGAATCTGTCTTTATGGTAGAGGAAACTATCCAAAAACATAGCCAAGAGTGTGGCAGATATCAGCTCTGGAAGAAGCTCCCCAAAAAAATGATGTATCAAACATTTCAAGTAATTTTAGACTACCTGGAACAATCCGGGAAAATAATCATAGATAAAGAAGGATGCGTTATCTGGACCTTTAACCCTGCAAGAATAAAAAGGCTAATCAAAGAGGACTTAATCGTACGATGAACAAGCATATGCACGTAGCTTTTATTACGCAGAAACTCAAAGGACAGTTTCAGTATCTTAAAGAAGGAAAGTTTGAAGACCAGCAGCTGTACAAATTTATACCTGTAATAAGAACCGTTAAATTTATATAGTTGCTATAGCTAAGATATAACAATGGAAACTACAACTATACAGCTTAAGGATAGGACTTTAAGCAAGCTAAAATATTTTAAAGATTTTTCTAAAGAAAGCTATGATGAAATAATAAATAAGCTTATTAGCATATTAGAAGAAGGGGAGTTAACAGAAGTTGCTTTAAACAAAATAAAGAACGGTTTAAGAGATGTTAGGGAAGGCAGAGTTGTAAGCATAGAAAATTATGCTAAAAGAAGAGGGATAAAACTTGAATGACTTTTTCTATTGAAATTTCGTCTACAGCAGAAAAAGATTTAGATTCCTTGGATAATAAAAACTGTGAAATAATACTTAAAAAGCTTCAAAAGATTAAACACGAACCTATAAGATATCTTGAGAGGCTGGCTGGTTATACTCTATATAAATTACGCTGTGGCGATTATAGGGTTATAATAAGGATCGATAGTTCTAAGAATTTATTACAGGTAATTATGGTTGGCCATAGAAAGAATATTTATAGGCGATTACATAAAACTGTTTAACTAAGAACTTCCATTAACTCGCTTAAGTTTAGCTCTAAGGCAACAACAGGAAGCTCCAAATCCCAATTACTGATAACTTTAGGATGGACCTCTCCAATATAAGCGATTTTCCTGCCATTAACAACAACTCTTCCAACCCTTCCTTCAATAAAACTATTATGCTTTACCCTCTCTATTTCATAGCTCAAACCTAAATTACAAAATAAACTATCAAGTACCTGCTTTACTTCGGTAAAGTCAACTTTATTATGCGTGATAACCAGGCTTAGCCTAGTAAATTCCTTGATTCCACTCTCTTCTTTTCCATCTTCTTCAAATAAAGTTCCAATCTCAAATATCTTCTGAGGATATTCATGATGCTTGTTTTTGCTTAAAACTTCCATCAGGCTTGGGATTAACCAGCTTCTTAAAATACTGTAATCTGCATTCAAGCTGTTTTCTAAAGAGATAAATTTAACTTCATTTTCCATCTTCTTATTCAGATTATTCTCATTAGTTAGATGATATGTTTTAACCTCAGTAAAACCTAATCCAACCAGCAGATCCATTATCTTATTAAAGAAAACACTCTCCTTGCTTTCTTCTCCAATAGTGCTTACATCTGGCATTTCTTCAACAAAGTTTTCATAACCATGCGCTATTGCAATCTCTCCTGCTAAATCTACAGGATGCAGAATATTAACCCTATATCTAGGTATCAAAGCTGTATTATTTTCATAATCCATGCCCATTTTTTGCAAAAATTTCTTAACTTCTCTGCTGCCTAACTTTAATCCAAGTAACTTATTAACATAACTTACATCCAATTTCATCTTCATCGGCCTTAGATTAGGGCTGACTAATCTGTCTTTATACAAAACATCCATAGAATATATTTCTCCGCCCATGTCAGCGAGACTAGTAATTACAATATTCAGGCATTGCTGCAAGGCATTCAAGTCAGTGCCGGTGCATTCAACGAAAACATCTCTTGTTTTCTCATCTACTTTGCCAACAGTATGAGAGTTTATAATTGGAGGCATAGACATGATAACTTTATTAGCATCAATAAAAACAGGATATTTATCTTCTCCTTCTAGAATATGCTTATATTTTTTACCAGCATCATGATTTTCTAAGATTTCCTTTCCAGTCATTTCCTTATTGCTTTCTAAAGGCCTGAAGTTTATATTATCCAAGCTTTCTGATGTAAAAGTAATTGGCATTGCTATTTTATCTAAAGGATATATGCCAATACCTCCTTTCCTTCTATCTCTTAAATGGGTTATATGCAACTTTTCCTGTAATTGTACTATCTCTCTTATCCTTTCATCATTAAACTCTAATCCTTTAACAATAGCAGTAACAACATAAGGCCAGCTCTTCAATGTTTTATCAACCCTACAAATAGAATTGCTTCTTTTAACCTCATATTTTCTTAATCCAGTTTCTATGCCTAAAAAAGAAGAAAGTGCTCTAGCAAAACCTTGTTCTGATAACATATCTGGCCTGTTAGGATATACCTCAACAATGATTTCATCCTTATCTATCTTATCCAAATCAGTTCCTAACATTGGAATCCTTTCATTCAACTCTTTATCAGAAATCTTCTTCCCTACAAGCTTTAACAAATAATTTTTATCTAAAGTTATTGTTGGCATTTTATCTCCAGATTTTCATCTCCCTTAATCTTTTTAGATCATTATCATATATTTCTCTAAGGCCTTTAAGCCCATAATAATTTAAGATTGATCTTTCCAGTCCTTGACCCCAAGCCAGTACAGGGATATCTTTTCCTAGTAAAGGCATAACTACTTCAGGCCTAAATATTCCTGCCCCACCAAATTCAATCCATTTTTTATGCTCTTTATCATAGACTATGCATTCTGTTGACTGGCTTGTATAGGGAAAGAATGCAGGTCTAAATTTAACATCTTCATAACCTAATTTTTTATAATACTGTTTTAAGTATCCCAATAAATGCTTAAAATTAGCATCAGGATCAACTACTATGCCCTCAACCTGATTAAATTCAAACAAATGGCTCCAGTCCACAGTCTCATTCCTAAAAACCTTTCCAACACTAAAAAACTTTCCAGGCATATTTTTCAAATCCGCTAATGTCTTCACACTCAAGCAAGTTGTGTGCGTCCTTAAAACAAGCTTAAGAGCTTCTTTAGGATCCCACTTATAGCCCCATCCTAAACTTCCTGTGTCTCCTCCATTTTCATGAACCATCCTGACTCTATTGCTTATTCTTTCATCTTTTGGCAACTTTCCTTTCAAGCCTTTAATAAAAAAAGTATCATGTAATTCTCTTACAGGATGATCTTGGGCTGTAAATAAAGCATCAAAATTCCAGAAAGAAGTCTGGACCAGATTACCTTTCATTTCCTTAAATCCCATCTCTAGCCATACTTTCTTAATGTAATCAATTGCCTGGCTAACAAAATGTTTCTTGCCAGGATAAACTCTTGGAGCAAAACTATCTAAATTATAGCTTCTAAATTTCTTTTTATCCCACTCCTTGCCTAAAATAACCTCTTTTGTTACTCCTTCTATCAAATTCTCATCAACAGCTACTTTGCTTAAACTCTCACCTAACTCAGTCAACCATATTGTTCTCTCTTTAATTATATTAATAGAAATTAATTCTTTTCTTTTTCTTAATCCATTTAAAGTAAGCTTGTCTTCCTCACTTAACTTTAAACCTTCTATTGGTAATTTCTTAATGAATATCTCTTCAAGGAGTTCTTTTTTCTTTGATTTCTTCCCTCCAGCACTTAGGCTAACAATCTTATCCTTAATCTCAATAAAGCCTTTCTTCTTTAAAATGCCAATGCCAATATTAAACTCATTTTTATCCAGCTTGGCTTCTTTTTCTATCTCATCCAAGCTTAAATCCTTATCAAGAACATCAAGAATTCTCCTTTCTGGAAGGCCTTCTTTTAAGGATTTCTCTCCATTAATGCCCAGGCTAATAATTTCCTTGCCTTCCTCTTTTATTGCTATTATTTTTTTATCCTGCAGCCACTGAATAGCTCTTAGAACATTTACCTCTTTTAACTTTGACTTCTCGACGAGGTCTTTAAAGCTGATCTCTTTTTTTATAAGAGGCAGTATTGCTCTTTCCAAATGATGCAAGCTATTAGCTATATCCTGAATATCCATTACTTTTGCTTTGTTTCAGAGTTTTAAAAAGGTTTTTATTAAAGTTAGTGTTACGCCCAGAAGGTTGAAGGCTTAGAGCAGGAGATTCCGAATGGGTTTTGTAGAGTTAGTTCGCCGAAAGGTTTTTAAGATAGCAAACCTTTAAACAATTATGGCTAGGAATGTTAGTGCTATTTCGATTGTCATCTCCATTCTTATTATCTTATTAATAATTTGGTTTATAAGTAGACTGATTAATGGATGAGTTATGAAATTTAATTTAGAGAAAACATTGTATTGGTTACTAATATTATTTATTATTTATTTAATAATTGAAATAATTCGTAATCTTCTTGGGGGCAGTTTAGGTTTTGAAGAATTAGTTATCGGGTTACTAATTGCGAATTTAGGTTATTCTTTTTATATTAGCTCTAAATTATCTGGGCATATTGGATGGCATAAAGGGAAAGATAGTAAATAATATCTCTGAGACTAACGAACTGGGCATAAGCTAGATCAAAAGAAGCAGTTTATCTTACAGAAACCTTATCAAATTTAGGTAAAGAATTCCATCCAGTATTAAACAAAGTTTCAAGAGCTGATGCAAAGAATGGGGTACTAACCCATATTCCTATATCATAATCCTCATGAACTTCTTTATCATCAGAAACCATGAATAATACATTTTTACTGTCTATAATAGAGTATCTTGCATTAAGTTTTGCTAAATGCCTGACATCTGCTACTTCTGATAAGCTCTTAGCAGCTTTTAATGAAGCTTTTGTTATTGGAGCAGCTATTCTTATACTTACTCCTTTTTCCTTCATTTTTCTTAAAACATTTTTCAAGTAATCATTTTTTCTTACTAATCCTTCTGCTGTAGTAACTATCGCTATATTACTCTTGGCGTTCTTAATCATGCCATCTAGATGTCCATAAACATTATCTCTACCTTTAAATGATCCACTTAATTCAGAAGGTTCAATGAACTCAATACCTTGCTTATACAATAATTCCAATTCAGAGAAGACATTGTCAGTTCTTATCTTATCAAAAAGATCTAATTGCTTTGTAGCATTAGTTTGTACTTTTCTCTTCATCCTCTTCATAATTTCATCAGGTGGAACAGCCAGATACTGAATGGGCTTTCCTAATTTCATAACAATAAAATTCTTCTTTTCTAAACTTTCAAGAACATCATAGCTTCTACTTCTAGGTACTTCAGATATGCTGCTTAATTCCCCTGCTGTACTTACACCTCTTGAGAGCAAAGCAGTCCAAATCTTGACTTCATATATGTTTAAATTGAATGTATGCCTTAATTTATTCAGGAACTCTTCTTTGATTATCATAGCTTTATTTACTCCAACATTATCTACCTTCTTTTAACCACTAACTGATAACTATATCCCCTATATAAACCTTTCTCTTTTACACCACTAATAAGTAATTAAAAACTTATTCTTTCTCAAGAATTACTATGTTGCCCCTGCCTTTTTTTATCCTTTTTACTTTGTTTTTATGCTCTAATTCAGTAATCATTAAGCTGATTTTAGCCTCACTTAATCCAAACTTCTTCCTAATATCTTTTTGGGTGGTTCTGCCGCCTTCTTCTTTTATAAATTCAATTAAATTATCTAAATCGCTACTATCCTCTATAACCTCTTTACTTTCCTTGTTTTTTTCTTCTTCTACCTTTTTCTTAGGCTTAAACCTCCAGTATAATAACGCTATTATCAACAAAACCAACAGGGTTATTACAGATATTAATAAAATATTACTATCTCCTTCTATATCTACTTCTAAATCAAGATCTTCTATCTCTTCATCAGCTGGAAACAATATCAGGTCTAAATTAAATATTCCATCTTCATCTATCTCTATAGTTTCTTCAACATTACCCTTTTCACTTTTAACACTTAATGTATAAGTTCCCTTGCCTAATGAAAAGCTATAACTTCCATCTTTAGCAACAACGCTTTGTTTAGGGATGCTATCAATACTAATAACCACATCTTTTACTTTGTTCAAGCTTAAGTCATAAACATTGCCTTTAATAGTGGCTGCACTAGCTAAACCACTCAAAATTACAATAAAAAGCATCAAAAATACTAAAAGTTTCATACTGTCTTATTTATCATTATAATCTATAAAAAGCTTTCTATGAAATAAAAAGAGCCCATTTTAGCCTCTATAAAGCTTCATAAAGCATCTTAAACTGTCCTTTTAAGTTTCTTTAAAGTATATATATAAATAAAGCAGACTATAGCAGTGTTATGAAAAAATATTATGATCAACACCCCCTTGGCAAGTTTATCAATTGCTTAGGAAATAAAGTGCTGGAACCAGCTGTCAGGGTCTTAGCACCTCTTTTCCCTTACAATTTGGTTCCAGTTCATATTCATATAGAGGCTAAAGATGAATAGAGAAGAAATTATACAAGGACTAGTAGAATGCGCCACCAATAATTATGGAGATACTATAAGAATAAAAGATTTAGAGAAATTAATAGAACTGGCTATTAAGAATATAGGCTCACAAGAAAAACTAGAAGACACAAAGGGCATAATAAGTAGACTAGACTGTTATAAGCTCACCCATCCAGATAAGATACCTATTAATGAGTTAGAAATTACACTAATGGAGATCGTATATAAGAGCGAGAGCAAAAAGGATACAAATTATAATCATACTAAATAAACAGGAGGCAAAAAATGAAAAAGGTATTAGCAATATTAGTATTGGCGCTAATGGTATTTAGCGCTGTACCTGTATTAGCTGATTATGGAGATAAAGATGTCTTAACTAAAACAGATTCTGTTGATGTTAAGGATGCAGCAGATACAGATGGAGTAGACTCGGACGTAGAAGTAAAAACAGAGGATGAAAAGACTGGAGAGAAAACAAGAACCAGTATAAAATCCAGAATGATGGATATATCTGCTAAAGACTTTGGAGCAATAAGAGATCATCAACTAGCTCAATTAAGAATTGCTCTAGAAAAATGCGGTGAAAACTCTGAGTGTAAAATAAGCTTAGAAAAAAGAATAGCTTTAGTAAAGAGACTAAGTGATATGGATGCTGAGAGACTAAAAAGGCATATAGAAGCTAGAGAAAAGATAGATGAAAAAATTGAAGAGCTTAAAAAACATAAAGACTTAAGCAAATTCAAAGAAGAAAGAAAGTTTAAAGCAAGAACTCTAGCAGAATCAAAGAAAGCAGATGCTAAAGCTAGATTTGAAGAGGCTAAGAGGCACTTTGAGGAAGTTAAAGCATCTATAAAAGACGCCAAAGAAGATTTAATGGATGCTTCTGACGAAGAAAAAGCTAAAAAGGCTAACAACTACTTAGGTCATGTCTTAGATGCTATTGAAAAACATCTAAACAAAGTTCTAGCTAAAGTAGAGGAAAATGAATACCTAACAGAAGCACAAGTTTCTGAACTAACTTCTGCTATAAATGAGAGGCTAGAAAAGGTAAGTGGGCTAAGAAGCGGTCTAGAGTCAGCTACTACAAGAGATGAAATAAAAGCTTTGGCTAAAGATGTTAGAGAATTGTTAAAAGACGTCAAAGACCATACTAAAGTAGCTTCTGGCAAGGCATTCTCCCACAGGATGGGAGGGGTTATTGTGCAAAGCGAACACCTTCAGGCTAAGCTAGAAAAAGTATTGGAAAGAATGACTGAAAATGGCCTAGACACATCTTCAGCAGAATCTCTAATAAGTGAGTTTGGCTCATTAATAGACTCTGCTAAAGTACGCTTTGAAGCAGCTATAGCTAAATTCAAAGAAGCTGAATCTCTAACAGGAGATGACAGGGCTGAGGTTATAAAACAGGCTCAATCCTCAATGAGAGAAGCACAAGCAGATCTAAAAGAAGCCAGAGCTAAATTAAAAGAGATAACTAGATCAGTAAAGGCTCAGGGCGATGAAGCTGAGGACGCTTTAGATGAAGAGACTGAAGACGACGATGACGAAGAAGAGGAAGAAGTAGAAGATTCTGAAGACGAGTCTGAGGAAGAAGAATCTGAAGAAGAGGAATAAATCCTCTCTTTTCTTTTTTTATTTTTATTTCATATATTCAACATTTTCCATATCTTTAAATTCCTTATCGCCAGTTAAGAATTTTATTCCAAGCTGCTTTGAAATTGTATATCCTATGCAATCAACATAAGAGAGATCCCGCTTATAATTCGCAAGTCTAAACTCGCATGCTTCTTTTATAAGATCATCATTATATTTAACGCAAAATTCGTTGAAAAAATTAAATGCCTCATCCGCTTTTGCTTTTCCATATAATCTTAATAAAGAATAATACAATTCCATAAGATTGAGTTTTGTAGTTACGACAGAAACATCATCTTTGGTGTATTTCTTGTAATTTTTGCTTGCGTGCACTATCTCAAATAAAGCATAACTGTCAAAAAATAAGGCATTTACTTCTTCCATCTTGCCCTGTCAGAAGCGCTCTCCCACCCTTTTCTTGCCAAGTCTTTCATCTTCTGCCCAGACATTTTTCTCTCTTTTATCAGACCATATATGTTTGACAAATTAGATACTTTGACGACTTCTATAATAACCTTATCACTTTCTTTTAGCTTTCTCTGCTCAACAAGCTCTCTTGGCAAAACTACTCCTATCGAATTCCCCCATTTCTTAAGCTGAACTTCTATTGCCATGTCTTAGTTATACCTCTGTATAATTTATGTATAACTAGTATATAAACTTTCTTTTTTTATTATCTTATATCTTTAGGACTATACTTACAATGTAAGTAAACCCAATCTAACATAAGTTTATATTAATAGACGAGTGATACTTACAATGTAAGTAGAAACAGTAACATTTATATATACTTACTATGTAAGTAAAAGTAATGCATAAAGAGGTTGTTGTACCCACATACATTTTGAAAGATAGGTCTGTCTCTGTTCTAGAAGCTATTGTTGAATACCTAAAAAACAATGAAAAACTTTCTTTCCATGAAATTGCTCACCTAATCAATAGAGATGATAGAACTATTTGGACTGTATATGACAGGGTTAAGAAAAAGAGGAAACCTAAATGAATCTAATAAAAAAGAGACCAAACATTGAATCAAGCAGTATAATCTTAGTAATTTTAGTAATAGTCTTTGCAGGAGCGTTCTTTTATCTTGACAGTTCATCAACAGGATTTGCATTTTTAGAACCAGAAATAATAGCGCAGCCAGAAATTACAGCAGAAAAACAAGACTTTAGTATTAATGAAGACGTTAACTTTACTTTTGAATTTCTGTCTGAAGAAGATTCTAGAAATATCAACAAAGTAGAGGAATTAATACAAGGAAGGGCAGAAATAAACAAGCCTGTAAAATGGATTAAGAAGATTAGATTAAATGAAACTATTGGTAATTTAACAGTTAATCTTCCTAAAAACATTTACAATCTTAAAGTTAGTAAAATTGTTGATGAGTTTAAAGAAGAGATTAGAGAAGATAAATTAATAGTAAAAGAAGCCAGAGAAGTTGAGTTAATTATTGAAGAGGTTGTTAAAGAGGTTGAGGCGGAGTATGAAACTGAAGCACCAAGAACAACAGAGAATGAAATTGATGCTAATAGAAAAAAAATAACTGTTTATTCTGAGGTGCATTACACAAATATACTTGCATATACAATAATAAGGGAAGCTTCTAAAGATTTAATTAAATTGTATAGGACCACAAATGGAGTAAGAGAACCAACAGAAATAACTAATTACATAGATACAAATAATAATTCATTAATTGACAAAATAGAATGGATAGTTCCTTCCTTGTCTAATGAAACTTATGAAGCCATTATTGAGATTAGTAAGGCAGAACATTTAGATGAAAACAAGCAGTTTATTTCTAATATTTATGAGCAAGTTAGGGAATTAGATGGAAACTGGAGTGAAATAATTAAGGACAGAGAATATGTTAGAGTTACTTTTGAAAAAAATTTAACCCCTGACAGAGATATAACTGTTTATCTAAGAATTATTTCTGGAAATCCAAAAATAGAAGTATATGAGGTTGATGGAAATGAAATTATTGCAACTTTTGATTCTTTAACTTCAAATGGATACAATAAAGTTTACCTTAATCAGCTTGGCTGGCAAGGAAACCAAAATACTTTTGATTTAAAAGTTCTGGATGGAAGCGTTGAGATTGAGCATATAGTTGACCCATTGTCAGTTTATGATTATAATTCAGGACAGGGAACAATACATTTCATTTATAACAATTCTGCTGAAACAAATTTCCCTCCTGTGTGGGGGACAGATGGTATAAGTGGTAAAGAGATTGCAAGCTACACAAATGTTCAGAGCAATAACGGGGCATATATAAAACAGGATGGGGGTGCTGTTGCAAATTCAGAACCGTCATTCAGATTCAATTTTACCATAGCTGAAACTCCAGCAAGCATCAATTATATTTATGTGTATATTAATGGATTTATTAATTATGATGGTGGAGAGGATGGAGACTGTTTTGTGGCTAATTTTACCCCACAATCCTGGGGCAAAATATGTGATATGCCAACAAGTGATAATGACTGCGTTTACAACATAACAAAAACTCCAGCAAACTACATAAATGGAGACCAATTTGTTTTGCTCTGCGAAGGGCTTAATCTAGATACAGCTGATTCAGTTAATATTGATTACATAAATGTTACCGTTGGTTATACTCCAGCAACTGCGCCATCCTTCTCTAGTGCAATCAATGACACAAACATAACTCAATACCAAAATATAACAATGAACCTAACGATAACAGATAACACAGACTTGAGCAATTACACATTCTCCTGGAACAACTCAGGAAGCTTTGTTAACGATACATCTGTTCAGTTAGCAGGAACTCAGACAACTTGGGATGTAAATATTTCTAAAAATATCTCAATAAGAGGTGGTGAAGTAATAGGCTGGCGTTATTATGCATGTGACAATTCAAATAATTGTAATGTATCAGCAACTGAAAACTACACAGTACCAGCAGATCATTATTGGAATAATTCTAATTTAAGCATGGGTACCAAAACATACAACACAGGAAATGTAAGTTCAATAATATACGCAAACTTCTCATGGAACAATGTACAATCAGCTACTTTAACGTGCTCAGAAGGAAATTGCTCAGTTATAAAAGCAAATGTATCAACTTTTACAGTTGGGGCATGGTATGCATATCCTGTTAACTTTAGTTGTGATTCTGATCTAGGAATTGGTTATGCAGAAACTAACTACACATTGACAACAAACTTTTCATCAAAACAAAGACAATTAGCTGTAAACTGTACAATAACAGCAGTAGTACCAGACAGTGATGCACCATCATTCTCAGGATCAATAAATAATACATTATTCAAGAGATACTTAAACGCTTCCATGAATATAACAATAAATGACACCACAGATATAGCTAACTTTACATTCTCATGGAATGAATCTGGAAGCTTTGTTAATGATACATCTGTTCAGTTAGCAGGAACTCAGACAACCTGGGATGTAAATATTTCTAAGAATATAACTAACGCCCTCTACAACCAAAGAGTTCAATGGAGGGTTTATTCCTGTGACTCATCTAATAACTGTAATACTTCAGCAGCAGAGAATATGACTATAGCTAATACAGTTCCTCCAATACCAACAAACCTGGCTCCAGAAGATAACACAACAACAACCAACAGAACGCCTTTATTTGTGTGGAACAATCAGACAGAAGTTGACAACCAGAAAGTAACATGGAACTTATATTACGATGACAATTCAGGATTTAGCTCAGCGTCATCAATACTAAGCTTAACTACAAATAATTCCTTCCCAGCAGATCAGCTTGATACAGATACAGCATATTATTGGAGAGTCAGTGCTTATGATGGAGTAGAATATAGTAGTAATTCAAGCATATTTAATGTAACAATAGAATCCTCTATAGTAGTCTCTGTAGTAAATGCAAGTGTAAGATTCACTAATCTAACCATTGACAATATAGAAGATACAACAGACCAGAATCCAGATCCGTTTGTAATACAAAATGATGGAAACGTTTTCATTGATGTCAATTTAACAGCAAACAAATCATTATGGGATTCTGTTGCATTAAATACCCAATATTTCCAAGCTAAAGCAGACAATAACACAGCGGAGCAGGGAGCATTTAACTTTTCAAACTCATCTTTCAACTGGTTTAACATACCAGCTTCAAATTACACATTAATCTCGCAATTAGGTTTCAACAATACAAACGATTCGGCAATAGTAAACATAAGAATACAAGTTCCTCCAAATGAAGGGCCAGGAAGTAAGTATGCAGGAATAATATTTGTAGCATACAAAACAGTATGAAATTTAATATAGTCTTTGGAATAGTGAATTTGATTTTATTATTTACAGTTATCTCTTTACTGCTTCCATACCCCCTAGACAACTCAATAATCTATGAAAGGCATCCAAGCTTTTGGTCATTAGGAAGAAGCACCTTAATTTTATCAAAAGAAAAAGATCTTTCAAATCCTGTCATAAAAGAAAATTTTGAAAATAAGTACAAAGTAAAAGAGAGACTAGAATTTGATACTTACTATTGGAAAATAATCAAAGATAATATAGAAACAAAAGTTAGGAAATTTACTGTAGAAAGTAAAGTGGCTACCTCAATCAAAGCCAATAAACTAACTAATGAAGGGAATACAGTAGTCAATGTTCTTCCAGGAATTACTGGAGCGGCTATAGTTGAATTAGAGCCTCAAGATTACTTACAAATTAACCAGTCCAAAAATATAATTTATGAGATATCACAAAATGAATAAACTAAAATACAAAATAACTGCAATGATTTTAATAGCTGTATTTATACTAATCCTCATTTTATCAAATGTATCGGCAATAGGTATAGCTCCCGGCAAGAAAGTAATTCAGTTCGAACCTAATCTTGAACAGGACATTGGATTTAGTATAATAAACAATGAGCACAAGCATCTAAGAGTGCTGCTGTTTGCAAGGGGAGAGTTAAAACAAAGTATAACCCTACCAAAAACTATAGTTGAATTAACTCCAGAACAAGAAGAAGTAAGATTAAGCTATAAAGTAAATCTGCCAGATAGAATAGAAGCGCCTGGAACATATAAAGCAGAGATTGTAGCTATGGAAATATCAGAAGGGAAAGGAGAAGGCATTTTTGTAGAAGCAAGAGCAGCAGTTATATCTACGTTAAATGTAGATGTCCCTGTTCCTGGCAAGTATGCAGAAGCAGTAGTGGACATAACAAGCGACTCACCAGATGAACCAAGAACTTTCTTAATAAAGGTATTTAACAGAGGTAAACTTGATATTGTAAGGGCAAAAGCTACTGTTGAAATATTTGGCTCAACAAATGAAAAATTAGCCACATTAAATACCCAGGAAAAGCCAATTACATCAGGAGAAAGAATAGAATTAGCAGCCTCGTGGAATGATAAAAACATCAATCCTGGCCCATACTTCGCTATAATAACTGTAGTTTATGACGGCGAAACGCAAAAGATAGAAAAAAGATTTGAGATAGGCTCATTAATAATTGACGTGGATAAAATAGAAGTCAAAAACTTCAGATTGGGCGGCGTTGCTAAGTTTGATATAACTATAGAAAATAAATGGAATCAACTAATAAATGATGTATTTGCACAAATGCAGATAAGAGATGAAGATGGAGAGGTAATAGCAGACATTAAATCGTCATCTGAAAATCTAGATCCATTAAGCAAAGCTGTTTTAAATACATTCTGGGATACAGAAGGTATTAGAGAAGGCACTTATGATACTAAAGTTATATTGCATTACCAGGATAAACAAACAGAAAAACAGTATAAATCATTTGTAACTTTAGAAAATATAATAGTGGCTCCGCTTGGAATTACAGGACAAGCTGTTATGGAAGGTGGAGTAGGAAAAAGTTCTATTCTAGTGATAATTGTATTTATATTAATAATAATAAACATTGGATGGCTGATATATTTTAAAAAGAGGGCTAAGCAAAGAAAGATATGCTAGAAAAGAGAAGTCTTTAAATATTAGACAAAATATGATTAAAATAGAAAAAAGATGGTTTTTATGAAAAAAGAGACTAACCCAGATATTTCTAAAACAACTATTTTAGTACTAGTATTTCTTGCTCTTATTATCTCGATATTAGGAACCTGGACTGTATTAACAACAGTGGATGATGTCTTGTCTAATCCTCAAACAGCAAAAGTAGTTCACCAAGAATCTGGTTCAGGACCAACAGGCGCTGTAATAGGATTGTATGTAGAAGATAGGAGTGATGACAGTAATGGCTGAATTATCAAACAAACTTCTTGCTACATTAGTTGTTATAGCTATGGTAATTTCTGTATTTGGAACAATTGCATCATTGTCAAAATTAGGTGAGATGTCTCCTTTAATTACAGGTGCTGGTACAACAGGATCTGTTAATTTATCAGTAGAGTCCCTGGCATCAATAAACTTCTCATTCCAAACAGGATCAGTACTTGGTCGACCAGGCAATATAAGCTGGGGATCAGGATCTGTATCAACAGGTCAGAGTTATGCAAACTTAACAACAAGAGGAACAACTACTAACTGGAATGGCACACCTGTAACAGGAGCTTTGTCTTTAGAAAATACAGGTAACATAGGCGTCAAATTAGTTCTAACATCCACAAATGGAAGTGCAGGTACTTTCTTAGGAGGAACAAATCCAATCTACAGACTTAACATAAGCGAGAATGAAGTAAATTCCTGTAACAATGATTCAACAACCACTCCCTATGATCACGAGCAAGCAGGATTAAATGGTAGTTTCTTCAGCA
>Ga0208375_1002677_pt1 | contig 16277 bp, 18 predicted proteins | sample RifOxyD1_FD_184038 | JGI IMG/M metagenome (GOLD analysis project Ga0208375, IMG submission 184038) | Soil microbial communities from Rifle, Colorado - Rifle Oxygen_injection D1 (SPAdes) | ecosystem: Environmental > Terrestrial > Deep subsurface > Rock core/Sediment | place: Rifle, Colorado... | reverse complement strand
GGGGAATTTTTTGGCTCCGCTTCCAGTAATAAGACCTATTGGTATTTTGTATTTAGAAAAATATTCAATAAAAGATTCAAAGTGCTGTTCTGCCAAAATTTCTGTGGGAGCCATATAAGCAACTTGTAAATTGCCCGCTTGTGCAGGCAAGCCAGTTTTCTCATTTAAAGGTAAGGTAGAGACTGCCGCGAAGCTAGCGGCAGTAGCGACCGCTGTTTTACCAGAGCCGACATCCCCTTCAAGCAAGCGAGACATCGGATGTCCAGTTTTAAAATCTTCTAAAATGGCTTTGATTGATTTTTTTTGAGCATTGGTTAAAAGAAAAGGAAAAGATTTTACAAAATCTTTAACCTCGGCTTCTTTTTTTATAACAAAAGATTTTTCTTTTTGAGTAATGAATTTTTCTTTTTGTCGGTCAAGCTGGATAAAAAATATTTCTTCAAAAGCAAATCTCTTCCGAGCTATTTCAGCATCCTCTTTTTTGCGGGGATTGTGAATCCAAATTAGAGCTGTTTTTAAAGAAGGTAAATTATATTTTTTTAAAATTTCTTGGGGGATGGGGTCTTCCAAAGTGTCAAAGGTTTCCTTTGACATAATCTTTTGGATAAAATGATAAATCCAACTAGAAGAAATACCTCTACTTTCTGGATAAATAGGGGAAAGATTATGATTCTCGCTTCCAGCAAAGAGTGAATCACTAGTGCCCTCAGGTATTTGAGTGACTCTCTCTATATTTGGATTGGTAAAATTGAGTTCGCCTGATTTTTTTTGGCTCACCTTGCCTTCTACTCTTACTAACATTCCTTCAAAAAACATTTTAGCGATGTATGGCTGACTAAACCAAATAAGTTTTATCTTTCCGGTAGAGTCTGTCACTTCGGCAGTGGAGATAGCCACTTTTGATTTAAAAGTTTTGTCTGTTTTTAGTTTAGAAATTTTGCCAAAAACTATGGCTTTTTCTCCAGCATTTAAAAATTCAATAGCTTTGATTAAACCAGCTTCTCCATACCTAGTGGGGAAGTGTCTTAAAATATCTATCACTTTTATTAGACGCATTTTTGTTAGCGCCTTTTTCTGAAAAGGTGAGAGTCTTTGAATGTTTTCGATGGGAGTCTCTATTGTGATGTTATTTAAGGACATGGAGTGAATTCGCAATTAGGACCAGTGCGACCGACATAAGTACCATCGGGACAGAGTTTGGCTTCCATTGTGCAGGCCACTGGGTCTCCATAATTTTCTTCTTCAAAGATAGTGCCATCTTCAAAGATAGCATCTGGCGGAATGATACAATTTTCAAACTCACAATTAGGACCAGTGCGACCGACATAAGTGCCATCAGGGCAAAGCATCACTTCTTGAGTACAAAGTACAGGTGGTAATTCTTCAGCTGGATTTTTAAATTCTACTGGCTCTGGATTGTATATATAAAGCAAGCCCCCAAATATAAAGACCACTACGATAAATATGAGCACTAATACATTGTTGTTCATACCTAAAGCTTATCAGAATTTCCAAAATTTTTCATTCATATTTTTTATTGTTGTTTATTTCATTTAGGAAGTAGGTTTTAACTTTGATAAAAGCTTAATTTTGTGCGAAAATACCTAAATTGGAAGGTTGCCGGAGTGGTTAACGGAACGGTTTGCTAAACCGTGGCCCTTTTACGGGGCCCATGGGTTCGAATCCCATACCTTCCGCCTTCGCTTCGCAGTAGCGAAGCTTCGGCGCGACGAAGTCCGCTGGAAGATTCGCGAAGGCGAGCTTCGCTAGAGTTAGTTCAATCAAGCTTGTTGGAATAAAAGGAACGATTAGTTTTTTTATATTTGCTATATTGAACAATTTTTTCCAATATAAAACACACTGAAAATATGGCTCCTAGCTGAATGATTATTTATTTGACTATTTTATCTATATTTGCTAGCTTTAAGGAAGCCCGAAGGGGTTTTTTATTAGAGTAATGTATTATATATAGGATGGCAAAAACTTCAGTTATAGCAAGAGCAAAAAAGAAACCGAAGTTCAGCACTCGGGCTGTTAATCGTTGTTTCAAATGCGGTAGAGCTAAAGGCTATATGGGAGATTTTGATCTTTGTAGGATCTGTTTCAGAGAGCTTGCAAATGAAGGAAAAATTCCAGGAGTTAAAAAATCATCTTGGTAAGTCGAGTAATTCGCTTGCGAATTACGAGATACTGCCTCGAAAAAAAAATGAATGATCCAATAGGAGACTTTATAATAAGAATTAAAAATGCTGGAAGCGTAAAGAAAGCCAGTTTTACAGTGCCTTTTTCAAAAGTTAAATTAGCCATAGCTGAACTTCTTTCAGATAAAGGATATCTTGGCGCTGTAACCAAAAAAACTAAAGGCAATAGCAAGTATTTAAATATTGAACTGCTTTATACAGAAAACGGAAAACCAAGAGTTTCTGGAGTTAAAAGAATATCAAAACCTTCAAGGCGTATGTATGAAGGAGCTAAAAATATCAAGAGATTCCGTAAAGGATTTGGTTTGTCGGTATTTTCTACTCCAAAAGGTATTATGGCTGATATTGATGCCAAAAAGAGTAATATAGGAGGAGAATTTTTATTTAATATATGGTAATACGAATATTACGAATAAGATCGAATAACACGAATAAAAAATAAAATGAGTAGAATAGGTAAAAAAGGAATACAAATACCAGAAAAAACAGAAGTTTCTATGACTGCTGGACTTTTTAAAACTAAAGGACCCAAAGGTTCTTTGGAAAGAAATTTTCTTCCAGAAATATCTGTCACTATTGGAGATAAAGAAGTTACTCTCGCTATTGTTAAAGAGAGTAATTTGACCAAAGCTCTCTGGGGTACTTATGCTTCTCACATAAAAAATATGATTCAAGGAGTGACAGAAGGTTTTGAGAAAAAACTTATTTTGGAAGGCGTAGGATTTAAGTCTCAAGTAAATGGCAATAAACTCGTCTTGGCATTGGGCTTCTCTCATCCAGTTGAAATAGAAATTCCAGTCGGATTGGAAGTTAAAGCAGAAAAAAATAATATAACAATATCTGGAGTTGATAAGGAATTGGTAGGTAGTTTTGCCGCTAAAGTTAGAGACCTAAAGAAACCAGAACCTTACAAGGGAAAAGGTTTTCGTTATCATGATGAGATTATCAGAAGAAAACAAGGTAAGAAGTCAGTATAATGTAAAATGTAAATATCAAAAATTAAAATGACAATAAAAAATAAAAAATCAAATAATTCCAAAATAATTTTCCGTTTTGATTTTTAAATTTTCAATTATTACCATGGACACAAAAATCAAAAAAATACAAAGAGACAGAAGAAGAAAACGAATCAAAGCAAAGGTTTTTGGTGTTGCTAATAAGCCCAGATTGTCTGTATTTAAATCAAACAAACATATTTCAGCTCAGCTTATTGATGATTTTACGGGGACCACTTTGGCAGCGGCTACTAGCAAAGGTATGAAAGTTAAAGGGGCTTTAGTTAAGGCTAAAGCGGTTGGAGCTGAGATTGCACAACAAGCTCTAGCTAAAAAAATAGATATGGTGGTTTTTGATAGAGGGGGTTATCTCTATACAGGCGCTGTTTCTGCTGTTGCTCTCGGAGCCAGAGAGGCTGGACTAAAATTTTAATGAAATAATATTGAACTATGTCTAAAGAAGAAGAAAAAAAAGAAATAAAGATAGAAGAAATTAACGAAGATGTTAATGATGTTTTAGTTGAACCAACTACTATGGCAGAAGAAGAAATTGCTAAAGAAAGCGATACTTCTACTGTTGTAATTTCTGATGCAAATATAACCACTGCACCCGTAAAAGATGATTTTATCAGTAGAGATAAAAGAAAAAACGAACGAAGACCTTCTAGAAGACCAGAAAGGGTAAAGCAAGAATTTGATAACAAAATAATAAGTATCAGAAGAGTGACCAGAGTGGTTTCCGGTGGGCGAAGATTTAGTTTTAGTGTTTCTATGGTGATCGGCGATAAGAAAGGTAAAGTAGGTGTTGGTACTGGTAAAGCAACAGACACTCCAATCGCCATTGATAAAGCAATGAGAGCAGCCAAGAAAGATATGATTAAAGTAAGTTTAACTGATAATAAATCAATTGCTTATCCGGTAGAAGCAAAATATTCAAGTGCCAGAATCAGTATTCAACCCGCTCCCGGCAAAGGAGTGATCGCAGGATCGGCTGTTAGGGTAGTATTAGAGCTTGCTGGTATTAAAGAGATTTCTTCCAAGATACTTTCAAGATCTAAAAATAAATTAAATATCGCTCGTGCGACTATCAAAGCGTTAGAACAATTAAAAGATTCAAAAATTAAAAAAATAAAAATTAACTAAAATCTTTCAATTCAATATTATGCAATTTCATAATCTAAAAAGAAGTCCATCAAACAGAAAGTCAAAACAAATTGGCCGTGGAGGTACTCGTGGTAAAACCGCTGGACGTGGCACTAAAGGTCAAAAAGCTAGAGCTGGTAACAAAAAGAGGCCAGAAATGCGTGATATTATAAAAAAATTACCAAAACTTCGCGGTCGTGGTAAAAACTTTTTGAAATCGAGAAATGAAAACTATACCCCAATAAAACTTTCTGTTTTGGGAGAAAATTTTGAGAAAGGGGCAACTATAAACAACAAGACACTTTTGGAAAAAGGTATTATTAAAACTAGAAATGGTAAAATACAAAAAGTGAAAATTTTGGCAGATAAAAAGATAGAAAAAACTTTTGTTTTTGAAGGTGTTAAAATATCATCAACCGTCAAAAAATTAAATGAGTAATTTTATTCACAAACTTAAATTAATAACAGGAGACAGTATTCTTAGAAATAGGATTTTGTTTACCCTTTTTATATTAGTGGCTTTTCGTTTTATGGCCACCATTCCAATACCGGGGATTGATACTTTACGTTTAGAGCAGTTTATTTCGGGCAATGATTTTTTTGGACTTTTAAATATTTTCTCTGGTGGTGGACTTTCAAATCTTTCTATTATTATGCTTGGTGTCTCTCCATACATCACTTCTTCTATCATTATGCAACTTATGACAGTGATGTTTCCCAAACTTAAAGCAATGTATCAAGAAGAGGGTGATGCTGGGAGGAAAAAATTTGCTCAATATTCAAGATTGTTAACTGTGCCTTTAGCCTTGATTCAAGGATATGCTTTTATTACATTACTTCAAAGTCAGCAAATTTTGGCTAAATTGGGCACTTTTGACCTTGTTACTAATCTTATCGTTATCGCTGCTGGCTCAATCCTACTTATGTGGTTGGGTGAACTTATCAGTGAGTTTGGAGTTGGCAATGGCGTTTCCCTCCTTATTTTCGCTGGTATAGTATCTGTTTTGCCTGGTTCCATTGGTAGGCTTTTATTTGCTTTTGATCCATCGCAACTACCGATGTATATAGGATTTTTAGTGGCCACACTTCTTATTGTTTGGGGAGTGGTCATTATCACTGAAGCAGAGAGACCTATACCCGTCACTTATGCCAAGCAGGTAAGAGGTAATAAAGTATATGGAGGAGTCTCCACTTATCTTCCTTTGAGAGTCAATCAAGCTGGAGTGATACCTATTATTTTTGCCCTTTCTATTTTGCTTTTCCCTCAAATGATTGTAAGATTTCTCTCTGGAGCTGAAAATGTCATAGTTCAGAAAGTTTCTACTTTCTTGTTGGCTCTTTTGTCTAACCAAACATTTTATGCGATAGCATACTTCCTGCTTGTTTTTGTTTTTACTTATTTCTATACTGCTATTACTTTTGATCCAGATTCAATATCCAAAAACTTACAGAGAAGTGGTGCCTTTATTCCGGGCGTTCGTCCGGGAGTATCAACCTCTTCTTATATCGCTAAGATACTTTTCCGTTTAACTATGATAGGAGCTCTTTTCTTAGGGACTATCGCTGTTTTGCCACTCATTGTTCAGGCTGTCTCTGGTATTGGAGCAATAGCCATTGGAGGAACTAGTTTGCTCATTGTGGTCTCGGTGGTTATTGAGCTTGTCAAAAAGATCGATGCTCAAGTTTCTGCCCGCGAATACTAACCTCACCCCCACTTTCCTTACGGAAAGTTGCCCCTCTCCTAGATGCAGGAGAGGGGAGAAATAAAAAAATAAAAAGTGAAAGCCGGCGGGCACCTAGGTGCACGCCGGCTTTGATTTACTTGAGGTAGCTTTGCTGCTCCTCGGGAGTGAGTTGGCCCCACTGGAGGATTGCATTCATCATGCTCTCGGCGTTTTCGCCGGTTTCCATGCTGGCAATCATGAAGTGGAGGAATTCTCCTCGGATGCTCGAAATGCTGTGTCGGCCTGACTCAGCGTTCCTGAGGATCATGTCAGCTCTCTTGAGTTCTGAGCAGTTGTGGTTGCTCAGGTTGAAAGCGGTGTGTAATGCCGCTCGATGCTCGAGCGACAAGCTTTCCCAGAAAGTATCCAGTTTACTGGCTGTTTCCGGGTCGATTCCAAGGACTCTGTGGGCACTCATAGGTGTACGCTCCTACTAAAAGCATAGCATATATGAGTTTAAAAGTCAATGATTCGATATACTCACTACGGTGTAATATCAAAATATGTTGGGAAATAAGGAGATTTATAACTCTCCCTTTGCCCCTCCCTTAATTTAAGGGAGGGGTTGGGGTGGGTTAGGTCTTGTGCTATACTTTTTAAATGCAACCACAAACATTTATATTTTTTGGACCATCTGGCTCGGGTAAGGGAACACAATCGGAACTTTTAATGGCGAAACTTAAAAATAAAGATCCAGAAAGAAAGATTATTTATATAGAAACGGGCAAGAAATTTAGAGAATTGGCTGAAGGTAACTCTTACACCGCTAAACTTATTAAAGATTTATTAGGTAAAGGAGAATTAACCCCAGAATTTTTGCCTATTTGGATTTGGACTGAATACTTGGTCAAAAATATCTCTGGTGATGAGCATCTCTTTTTTGATGGGAGTCCTCGTAAACCAGATGAGGCCTTTATTTTAGACTCTGCTATTAAATTTTATAAAAGAGAAAATCCAATTGTAATTTCTATTGAAGTATCAGATGAGTGGGCCACTAAACTATTGAAAGGTAGAGATAGAAGCGATGATACTGATGAAGAAATAAAAAAAAGACTCTCTTGGTATCATCAAAATGTCAAAGAAGCTATAACCTATTTTAAAAACAACCCTGATTACAAATTTATTCCTATAAATGGCGAGAGAACAATTGAAGAAGTTCATCAAGATATAATGATTCAGGTGGGTTTATAAGTTTTTTCTTATTTTATCTTTCACTTTGTTCAGCCCCTCTTCCAGATGTTTTAGATGTGGGAGATATATGTAGGAGAAAAAGAAAATAAAACATCACTTCCTAATCATCACCCCCTAGTTGAGCGACCGCTCAACTAGGGGGTGATGGGGAAATATACAAATTAATTGTTGGGTGAAATATGTATGTGAGTTTAATTGTTTTAGAAAAATTATTTTAGAAAAAGTGAAAGCCCCGAGCAGATTTTTAGTCCGCAAAGGGCTTTGATAGGTAGTTAGCTCTCCTTCCGTTTTGGATTGTATAATATATCTTTACAAAAAGTCAAGTATTTTGAAATGTTCAAAAAGGTTATAGTTAGGATGTGGGAATTAAATATAAAACAGAAGAAGAAATAGAGATAATGAGAGAAGGGGGGAAAATCCATGCAAGGATTTTGAAAGAAGTGGCTAAAAAAGTGAAAGCGGGTGTTAGAACCAGCGAGCTCAATAGTTATGCTGAAAAGCTTATTGATGAAGCTGGAGGCACTGCTTCCTTTTTGGGCTACCAGCCATATGATGCTAAAAAGCCATATCCAGCTTCTCTTTGTGTTTCTATCAACGAAGAGATAGTGCACGGTATTCCAAACGAAGGCGATGGTCGTATTTTGTTTGAAGGAGATTTGGTGACTTTGGATTTGGGATTGACTTATAAAGGTCTCATCACTGATGCGGCTATTACATTGCCTGTTGGTAAAATAAGTAAAGAGGCAGAAGAATTGATGAGAGCCACCAAAGAAGCTTTAGATAGAGGTATTGTTGCTATGCGACTAGGAGGTCATATCGGTGATATAGGAGATGCAGTGATGCAGGTGGCTATTAAATATGGTTTTGGAATTGTTGAAGGATTATCAGGTCATGGAGTGGGATATGATGTTCATGAAGAGCCATATGTGCCAAATAAAGCCAATCGTGGAGAAGGTCCAGAGCTGAAGGCGGGGTTAGTTATTGCTATTGAACCAATGTTTTCTCTAGGCAGTAGGAATATCAAAAAACTTTCTGATGGATACACCTTTATCACTAGAGACAAGTCTCTCTCGGCACACTTTGAACATACGGTGGTAATGGGGTATGATGGTAAAGTTGAAATTTTAACAAAATTATAATTAGTATTAATTAATAGTTCGTCAGAAATAAATTTGCAAAAGTCCTCGGATCTTCTTATTGCATTCGGCCAGACTTTTGAAATTTGTTTCTGACTCACAATAAAAAAATGAGTCACCCAAAAACAGAAAGAACTTTAGTAGTTATCAAACCAGATGGAATTCAACGCTCTTTGATTGGTGAAATTTTGAAGCGTTACGAAAAAATAGGTTTAAAACTTGTAGGAGTAAAAATGTTGGTGCCAACTGAAGATTTTATTGAAAAACATTATACTATTGATCCAGAATGGAGGAGGATAACAGGCGAAAAAACAATCAAAGGATACAAAGATAAAGGACTTACTCCTCCATCAGAAGATCCTTTAGAAATTACAGCTATTATTTTAGCTAATAATGCAAAATATATGACTAGTGGGCCAGTTATTGCTATGGTTTGGCAAGGGGCTCATGCTGTTAAAATTGTAAGAAAAATTACCGGAGGCACGGAACCCCTTAGCACTGATGCTGGTAGTATTCGAGGTGATTTTGTTTTAGATTCTTATCAAATGTCAGATGGGGATGGTAGAGCAGTAAGAAATTTGGTACATGCATCTGGAACAATTGAAGATGCTGAAAAAGAAATTAAACATTGGTTTAAAGATGATGAGCTTATAAATTATCGCTTAATTGCTGAACAGATTTTGTATGATGTAAACTTGGATGGACTCCTTGAATAGTAGTATAATATAGATAGGATCACTTGGATATTTTCTAACTTGCACATATTCAGGGAGGCCAATATCCCTATAATATGATGAGCGTTTATTCGTTCTGACTTTTGTAGTTGAGGCCACCCACCTAATATTTTTCAACATTAGGGAATAATTTCAGGTGGTCCTACATATTACCCCGCTAAGCGGGGTTTTGTGTGCCAATATGTTATTATATTTTTATGTTTAAAAAACCCTTATTTTGGGAAATGCTTATCTTACTTGCAGTAGTGGGTATTTTAAATTATGTAGCTCATTATTATCATTTGTATTGGTCTGTTTATGAATTTGATAGCATCGTCCATTTTCTTGGAGGAGCAACATTGTCTGCTTTTTTCTTATGGCTCTACTTCTTTTCTGGTTTTTTCAAACCACAAGACAGGAGTTTAAAATATTTTTTTATTATAGCTATAATTGGGACAATTTTTATCGGAGTTTCGTGGGAAATCTTTGAACTTTTCTTAGGAGAAGATGTTTTACAAAAAACAGAATATCCTTATGACACTATGATGGATTTTATTATGGATTTTTTGGGAGCTATCACAATAGCTTTTTATGCTTTTATTAAAGAAGAGAAAAACAAAATTAATAATGAAAATGAATCCAGTTAGAAATACCATGATATATTTATTATACTTAAAATTAAATACTAAACTTTTAGAAGCTAAATTTCTAACGGGATGAATAATTCAAAACTTACATTTTATGGTGGAGTGGGAAGCACTACTGGAGCCAACATTATGCTCGAGGTTGGAAGTAAATCCTCCTCCGCTGAAAGCTCCGGCGAGACAAGGAAAATTTTAGTTGATTGTGGGTTTTTGCAGGGAAGAAGAGAAGATGAAGATAAAAATTTTGAATCATTTAAATATAATCCAGCTGATGTTGATTTTCTTCTCGTTACTCACGCTCATATGGACCATATAGGGAAGATACCAAAGTTGGTCAGAGATGGATTTAAAGGGAAAATAATTTCTACCGAACAAACTTTAGAGCTGGCGCATCCAATGCTTCAAGATGCCTTGAAGGTGTTAAAGGCAAAACATCCAGAGAAAAGCCTTTTTGAAGAGAGAGATATAGAAAAAACTTTTTCTCTTTGGGAGGGTAAAAAATATAAAGAAAAAATTGAGCTTTTTTCAGGATGTTTTTTGGAAATGCAAAACGCGGGGCATATACTAGGTTCGGCTATTTTAAATGTTTATTATGAGGTGGGAGATGAGACAAGAAAAATAGCTTTTACGGGGGATTTGGGTAATTCACCTTCGCCACTTCTGCCTGATAATGAATTTCCTAAAGATGCCGATTATATGGTGATGGAATCTGTTTATGGAGACAGAAATCATGAAGACAAAAAAGAAAGGAGAGAAAAATTAAAACAAGCTATTTTAGAAGGGATTAAAAAAGGTGGTGCTATGGTAATCCCTGCTTTTTCTATAGAGAGGACCCAAGTTTTACTTTATGAAATAAATAATATGATTGAAGACAAAGAAATTCCTGAAGTTCCGGTTTTTTTGGATTCACCTTTGGCACTAAAAGTGACTGATATTTATAAAAAATATCAAAAAGATTTCAAAAAATCAGTTGAAGAAGAAATAAAAGCCGGAGATGATATTTTTGATTTTCCAAATTTTACTATGATTAAAACTGCAGAAGAATCTAGAGAAATAGAAAAAGTAAAAGGGGCTAAAATAATTTTGGCGGGCTCTGGTATGTCGGAAGGGGGGAGAATTGTAAATCACGAAGCACATTTTCTACCTGATCCAAATGCGACTATTATTATGGTGGGTTATCAAGCATTTGGCTCTCTCGGAAGAGCTATTTTGGATGGTAAAAAAGAGGTTGAAATAACTCCCCCCAACCCCCCTCTTACATTAAGAGGGGGGCGGGAAGGAAATAATTTTAATAATAGACAAAAAATAAAAGTAAAAGTCAGAGCTACTATAAAAAATATTATTGGTTATTCATCTCATAAAGATTCGGAGCATCTTTTGGAGTTCGTGGAGAAAACAGCATCTCAAAAAGTATTTGTCATTATGGGGGAGCCAAAAGCTTCTCTCTTCCTTGTTCAAAGAATTAGAGATTATTTAGATGTAGATGCAGTGTATCCGGAAGAAAATAAAGAATACGAATTAAAATAACCTCACCCCACTTTCCTTACGGAAAGTTACCCCTCTCCTAGATGCAGGAGAGGGGAGAAATAAAAGTCATAATGTGATATAATAGATATATGAAAAGGGAATTTACAGCTATATATAAAAAAAGTGGTAAGTGGTTTTTAGCTTGGATAGAAGAAATACCCGGAGTAAATACTCAAGGCAAGACCTTAAAAGAGGCCAAAGAAAATTTAAAAGAAGCACTCTCTTTAATACTTGAAACAAACAAAAATCTTATGTTTGGTAAAATTTCTAATGCCAAAAGAGAATCTATATCCATAAAAATTCCAGCCTGATATGAAAAGGTTGAAATTTATTTCTTATTTAAATTCACATAATTGTATTTTGATTAGAGAAGGAAATAAACATTCTATTTTTTATAATGTGAAAAATGAAAAAACTTCTTCTGTGCCGAGACATTCAGAAATAAATAATTTTCTTGCTCGAAAAATTTGCCGAGATTTGGGAATCTCGATTATCACGATAAAATAATATTATCTCGCGTATTCAATAGTGCGGGATTCGCGGATGACGACAACACGGATTTCACCGGGATACTTGAGTTCGTTTTCTATGCGGATGGCGATGTTCCGAGCGGTTTCTTTTGCTTCTATATCATTGACTTCGCTTGGAGTGACAAATACTCTAATTTCTCTACCAGCTTGAAGAGCATAAGCTTTTTCTATACCTTTAAATGAAGTGGCGATAGTCTCAAGCTCTTCCAGTCTTTTGAGATAGTTTTCAACACTGTCGCGTCTGGCCCCCGGTCTAGCTCCAGATATAGCATCGGCTGCTTGAACAATGTATGATTCCAAAGTGGAGTAAGGGTATTCACCGTGATGAGCTTCCATTGCTCTGATGATTTTTTCGTCAGCTCCAAATTTTTGGAGGATTCGGCGACCAATTTCTACATGAGTACCAGTAATCTCGTGGTCCACGGCTTTGCCTATATCATGAAGTAAAGCTCCAGCCTTGGCGACAGTAACATTGGCTCCAATCTCGGCTGCCAACATACCAGAGATATGAGACATTTCTATGGAGTGTTGCAAGACATTTTGACCATAAGAAGTTCTGAAATGTAATCTGCCGAGAATACCTGTGATCCTTGGGTCAAGATTGAAAACGCCACATTCGTAGGCAGCGGCATCACCTTTTTCTTTAATTATTTTATTGATATCGGCTTTAGCTTTTTCTACCATTTCTTCAATTTTAGCCGGCTGAATTCTGCCGTCTGCTATTAGATTTTCTAAGGCCACTCTAGCCACTTGTCTTCGAACAGAGTCATAAGAAGATATGGTTATGAGTCCGGGAGTATCATCAACAATGACTTCAACTCCAGAAGCTCTTTCAAAAGCTTTGATGTTTCTACCTTCTTTACCGATGATTTTGCCTTTGATTTCATCAGAAGGAATAGTGACAGTAGTAGAAAATATCTCAGAAGAAACCGAATTGGCCAGTCTTTGAATAGATGAAGTTAATATTTGTTTTGCTTTAGCTTCTATTTTTTCGCTTCCAGTGTTTTCTAATTTTTGCAACCTAACTAAAATGTCTTCTTCATGCTTTCTTGTTATTTCTTTGAGTAATACTTCTTTTGCCTCTTCTTCTGTTAGATTAGAGACTTTTTGTAATTCCTCAAATTTTTGTTTTTCTAAAGTTTCTATTTTTTCTTTAATATTTTTTACTTCAGAAACTTTGTTTTTTACTTGTTCAACTTCTTTGTCTATATCAACTTGGCGTTTATCCAAAAATTCTTCTTTTTTGATGAGACGGTCTTCGGTTTTTTTAAGTTTTTCATCTTTTTCTTTAAATTCTATTCGGGCTTCTTTTAAAGTTTCTTCAGCTTTTTTCTCGGCTTCTTCGGTAATCTTTTTGGCTTCTTCTCTGGCGTGAAGCTCCATCTGTTTGATGCGGAGTTCTACTGAACCGCGCTGACCCAGAGAGATTATCCACCGCAAGAAGTAACCAAATCCGACACCGACAAAAGCTGCCAGAGCCGCCAAAAGCATTGCTAATTTTAATGACATATATTTTGCTGTAATTCCGCTCTATTTTAAAGCGTCGAGAGATTTATTCTTGATTTTGTTGGAAAATAAAGACATTTTTGTTTTTTTTCACTAATCCTTCGCGGTTTTTCTAAACGAAATTACTTGATTTAATACTAATGCAAATAATATACACCAATATGTATATTTAAGCAATTTTTATATTTTAAAACCAAGGGCAGTCTTTCGGAGGCATTTTTCAAAGACTGTCCTTGTTTTTTTATAGAATTTTGTCGATAATGCCGTATTTTTTGGCTTCAGGAGCAGACATAAAGAAGTCTCGGTCAACATCTTTTTCTATTTGAATGAAAGGTTTGCCAGTATTTTCAGCCAGTATTTTATTCAAAATTTCTCTAGTTTTGATTATATGTTTTGCCCTTATCTCTATATCAGTGGCCTGACCCCCAACTCCTTCCGCCCAAGGTTGGTGAATCATAATTTCAGAATTTGGAAGAGCAAAACGCTTACCTTTGGTGCCTGCAGAAAGGATGACAGAGGCGGCTGATGCGGCCAAACCAACACACATAGTAGAAACATCTGGTTTGATATAGTTCATCGTATCTAAAATAGCTAATCCAGCAGTGACAGAACCTCCGGGAGAGTTAATATAAAGAGAAATGTCTTTTTTGGTGTCTTCGTTTTGTAAAAATAAAAGTTGAGCAATAACGATATTGGCTACATCGTCTTCTATTGGACCAGAGAGGAAAATGATCCTTTCTTTTAAGAGTCTAGAATATATATCATAAGCCCTCTCACCGTTGTGAGATTTTTCTATCACTGTCGGAACTAAATATGAACTTCTTATATTGTTTTTCATAATCAATAGTATAACACACTTTATAAATTTTCCAATAGTTTTAAAACGGCAGAGTTTAAGAGGATGGTAGCGACATAAATACGAGCGTTGACTTCGGAGGCTTCGGGGTAATTTTTCATAACCTCCTTAACTTCATTTTCTAAAATAGTTTTATCAGGAGAGAGTTTTTCTACTTCTGCTATTTTGTTAAAGATAAGTTGGATTTTGGCTTTTTTTTCAGAACTTTCTTTGAAATCTTTTTTCAAATCTTCCTCACTTTTCTTAACTTGAGTTAAATAATCTTCAAACTTGTGGCCAGCTCTAGCGATGTCATCTTTCATTTGAGCTAAAGATTTTTCTGTTTCGCTAGTGACCAATATCTCCGGTAATTCTATTTTTGTATTTTTAAGAAGTTCTTCCATAATAGCCGCCCTCCTTTTTTCTATTTCTCTAACCTTCTTTTCTGTTTTGATGTTTTCTTTTATTTTCTCTTTTAGTTCAGCTACATCTTTGAAGTTGCCAGCCATTTTAGCAAATTCATCATTTAACTCTGGTAAATTTTCTTCTTTTTCTAAGTCTAAATTAATATGTTTGTGGTCTTTATCATCAGGATTTTTTTGGTGATAATCAAAATGAGCTTTGTTTTTTCTTATTTGCAATAACACATCGTCTATTTCTTTGTCAGTCACTTCTTCCTCTTTGCTTGCTGCTGACTGCTTGCTGCTGACTGCAATTTTTCGATAATCAGGCAATTCAAAAGAAGGAATGGTAGCAAAAGTGGCTTTGATTTCTACCGGGTTTCCTAAAGCTAATTTGGTGATAGAGACATTTGGTCTGCCTATTATGTCCAATTTTTCCTGCTCTATAATTTTAGGGAAGTGCTCTTTCAAAAGTATATCAACGGCTTCTTCAAGAATCTTTCCTTCGCCCACTTTCTCTGTCACTATATTTTCTGGAATGTGACCTTTTCTGAAACCGGAAATTTCTAAAGAATCACTAAATAGCTTTAGAGCTTTTTTTCTTGTGAAGTCCAAAAAATCGGCGGGGAAAGATATTTCTATTTCCACCTCCGATTTTGGCAGTTTTTTAGTTTTTACCTCGTATTTCACGAACCCATTCTACCAAAAAACAAAACTATTGCAATTCTGCCTCTATGGCAGCAGCGCCTTGGTCTAGATTGTCTAGATTGGTAGCATTAAGGTCTGCTTCTATTGAATTTAATTCATCAGAATCACTCTGGGTGTTTAAAGATTCGGTTACTGTATCAACATTTTCAGTTGGAGCTACATAAGCCGGTTGAGAGGAGCGTGTTTTTAGGAAATATAAACCACCAACTATGATAAGGACCAAGATAATAATGACTGCAATGAAAGGTCCGGCAGATTTTTTCTCCACTTGTCCTTGCATTGGAGGCATTTGGTTTGGGTTGAATGTATCCATTTTAATTTAAGTTAATTATAATTTTTTAATTATCATCAGTTGTTGTGGCAGTATCTGAATCATCGTCTGAAACTTCTTCATCTTCAATTTCTTTAAGTTTGTTATCGCCTGGTTTTAAGCTATTTATAACATCTACTAGAGCCGTATGAGCGGCTTTCAAGTCTTTTTTGGCTTGTTCTATTTGAATTTTAGTTGTTTCAAATGCTTTTTTGATGCTACTTGCGGTTGTTGAGGCACTATCCTCGGTAATTTCTGGGAGGGTAATAAGTGAAATACTGGTTTTTGCCGTATCAATTTTTTCTTTAGCAATAACCAAGAGACCTTTGGCTTCGGCGGTATCTATGTCTCTGGCTTCTATTTTTTCAATTCTTGATTCTATTCTAATAACCAAAATATCTAATCGGTTAGCGGCAGTGTTGAATCTTTCTATTATCTTTGTTACAAATTGATTTACTCTCTCGGTGATTTTATCGGTTGCATTTTGTTTTCTTTCTTCTATTTCATTTTTTAATTCTTCTCTCCTTTCTTCTAGATTTTGTTTTAATTCTTCTCTCCTTTCTTCTATTCTATTTTTTAAACTTTCTCTTTCTTCTTCGGTTCTATTTTTTATTTCTTCTCTCTTTTGCTCCATTTCTTGTTTCAGAGCTTCTTTTTTAGCTTCTATCTCGTCTTTAATAGTTTCTCTTTTTTGCTCTGCGTTATATTCTGAG